>Ga0209988_10003109_pt1 | contig 11007 bp, 12 predicted proteins | sample N075metaG_FD_183115 | JGI IMG/M metagenome (GOLD analysis project Ga0209988, IMG submission 183115) | Deep subsurface microbial communities from Kermadec Trench to uncover new lineages of life (NeLLi) - N075 metaG (SPAdes) (version 2) | ecosystem: Environmental > Aquatic > Marine > Ocean trench... | reverse complement strand
TTATTTATAAACCTGTGCATATACGCACAGGAACCTGATCCCAATAGCTTTTTCCCTATGGACAAAGGTAATTTTTGGCAGTATGCGTTTTTGAATGATATTGTAAGGGAAGAATACGTTTCAAAAGACTCACTTCTACCTGATGGATCAAGATTAATTTATGTTGTAATAGATAATATAGTTTACAACGAACCTGGTTACTTTATAGATACAAATTATTATGTTTTTTTGTGGCATCGAATTCCAGACCAAAGACAGTTTATTTATAAGCTTGATGCCGTGTTGGGTGAAGAATGGTGGGTTTATCATTTAACTGAAGATACAACTCAAGGTGTTTTTAAAAGAATTGAATCAATCTATACCGGAACTTACTTTGGTGAAGAAAGAATCTTCAAAGAAATCTATAAATATTCCAGAGAAATAATAGACAATGAATATCTAGACCTTTTAATATCGAGAGAAATCCTTGCTTCCGGTTTAGGAGTTGTTTTGAAATATATTAATGATTCTTGGGTACGACCTCCGGAATACCTGGTATCAGCTATTATTAGCGGCGATACACTCGGAACAATTGTAGGTATTGAAGACCCAACGCTTAAAGAACCAAATCACGATTTCCGCCTCTCTCAAAATTACCCTAATCCGTTTAATTCATCTACAATCATTTCTTATTTTGTACCGCTTTCTACTACCATAAGATTAAACATTTATAATTTGCTCGGTGAAATAGTATTACAAGTCTCCGATGGATTTAGGGGCAAAGGGAATTATGAAATAATTGTTAATCTTAATGGTTTTCCCAGTGGAGTTTATATTTATCAATTAATCGCAAATTCTAAAATAATATCCTCAAAAAAAATGATTTATTTAAAATAATTTATAAGGAACAATATGAAAAACTTAAACTGTATAATCATAATTTTCTTTATGGCATCATCTATTTTCAGCCAAAATGGTGTGCCGGAGTTTGATTTTTCAACACCGGTATCAACCCATTATACATATGGCGCCGGGGGATATAAGTTACCATCCGAAGGTTCAATTAATATTTTAATGGTTTTTGCCGAATTTCCGGATGACCAGTATGATACCGCCAACACTAGGTGGGTAAAAGGTCAGCCGCCACAAAATATGGATAATTGGGTCGATTTCACATGGTCAAATAATCCGACCCAGGGCTCACTTACACATTATTTTAATGATATGTCCTTTGATAAATTGAAAATCACCGGCAAAGAAATTTATGTTACTGCTCCTCACACTAGATATGAATACTATAATATGAATCCAAGCAAGAAAAGAGGTCATATTCAAAAAGAAATATTGCAGCAGATTGATATTACGGAAGATTTTTCACCGTTTGACAATTGGGGTCTAATAGTAAATTATTCACATGATAATAACCCGGACACAAAGGTTGATATGATTGTATTTATTTGGCGTAATACTACCCAAGACAGCTCTATATATGGCAGCAATGGTCTCCGCAATTTAGAATTTGGCGCTTTTGGCGACCTCGGACGTATTGGTAGTTTTGATGTTGATTCCGGGCAAAGACACATCGATACGCAAACTTTTGGCAGCGGGGTCTCAGTACCGGGTTATTTAATTACAAATACTTATGGCGATCCGTTTAGACTTGTTACGCACGAATTTACCCATTTTTTATTGGGGTATAATGATATGCACAACGGATTTGCTTTTTGGGGAATGCTTTCGGATTGGGGCGTTAGGTCACTTGTTGCAAATTCTTTTGAACGGTATCAATTAAACTGGATCAATGATCCATTTAGTACTTATACATTGGACGCTACTACAACAACTGTTCAAACAATAACTAAATATCTTGGGGATTTTATAACCACGGGAAAATCAATTAGGGTAATAGTTGATGCTTCAACTGACGAATACATTTACATTGAAAACCACCAAAATCAATCATACTGGGAAACCCATAGACCGTTTTCTGCAAATCCGGATAATATATACGGATATATAGAACCAGGAATTTATATAATCCGGCAGACAGGAATGTCTACGCCATATATCCCGACACAGTTTTCAAAGATGCTAATTCCGGCAGACGGTCGTTCAGATTGGGAAGCAGTCGGGTCAATAGTAAATCCTTATGAAGGCACAACAGTTTTTCCTCTCTGGCAAAATAACGGACCTGACAGAAATAATGGATATCATACACTAGAATTAGTCCCACATAATTACCCATCAGGAGAAAACCCTGCGACCATAACCTTTATTCCATCGGCTACATCCCCTTATTGGGAAAATATTTCTGAAATCGCCGGAGATGAAAAAGACGCATTCAAGATTGGATATAAAGAAGTATTCTCACCCTGGAGTAATCCAAATAATCAAAGAGAAAATAAAACAACTGTTAATTTTGCAATGGAATTGAAGCTCATAAATGGTAATGGAGGTTATACTTTAACATTTTTCATGAATAATCCTGAAAACGCAAAGCCGTCAAAACCGGAAAACTTAAGCGTTACTTGGAATGGAGACCATCCACTTTTAACTTGGAATAAGAACGAAGAACCGGATATGAAGGAATATAAAATCTATCAAAAAATAGAAGGTGAAACCGGTTGGACTGTTGCTGCAACTGTAACCCACACAAGTTCTTCCACACAAAGCTGGACAGATTATCTTGTTGATAAACCAGGTAAATTTGATCCGGTTTATACGTATTCTTATGAAGTAGCTGCAGTTGATAACGATGATAATTTATCGGTTCGTTCTCTAAAAGCTTCAATTGATGGAACTGGTTTAATGTGGAAAAATAAAGTAGATAATAATAATAATGAAATGCCAACAAGCTTTAAACTATTTTCTAATTACCCAAACCCATTTAACCCTGCTACCTTAATAAGATACTCTATAAAGGAAAATGGTTTAACTTCATTGAAAGTTTACGACATCCTGGGCAAGGAAGTAGCTACTCTTGTTAACGAAAACGAAACAGCAGGTAATTACTCAGTTGAGTTCAACGCAGGGCGATTACCAAGCGGTATATACATTTACAGACTTATTTCCGGAAATTTCACTGATTCTAAAAACTAATACTTTTAAAGTAAGCTGTTAAGAAAAAGGGGCAAGCTGTTAAAGTTTGCCCTTTTAATATTAGAGCGTAAGTATAACATGGTTTTTTGTCCAACCGTGGTCCTGCCTGCCGTGCACTACTTCAATAAGTAGAGATGCTCTGAAGAAATAGTTTTGGAGATTCAATAGTTGATCTGTGGGAGCTATATTCGACCACCGGTGGAACGGGCAATTACACCAAATCAATAAAAGCATTATTGCTTAATTAATTTTTTAGCGGGAATAAAATTATGAAAAAGGTAATCTCATCTTTATTTGTGATTAGTTTCACACATCTCTTCTTCTAATTGTTTAACAAAATTTTAGTTTGTAAATTTCCCAATAAAATTTGAACTATTGTTATTCTTATCCGGATAAGTTTTTCATTAAAAATTGTTTTCTATTACAAAAAAAGGAGAATGTTATGCCTATAAATGTTGGTGACAAAGCACCTGATTTTGAATTGTTCAATCAGGATGCTGAAAAAGTATCTTTAGGAGATTATAAGGGAAAGAATGTTGTGCTATTATTTTTCCCGCTTGCAAACACGGGCGTTTGCACAACCGAAATGTGTACTTTCAGAGATGAATTAAAAGATTACGAAGGATTAAATGCACAGGTTTTGGGGATTAGTATCGATAGTCCTTTCACACTTAAAATGTGGCAGGAAAAGAACAATTATAATTTTCCGTTACTAAGTGATTTTAACAGGGAAGTTTCAGGAAAATACGACGCATTGTATGATGTTTTTGCACCGGGTAAATTTGATTTTAAGGGTGTTGCAAAAAGATCAGCATTTGTAATTGATAAAGAGGGAGCAATTAAGTATGCTGAAGTGTTAGAAGATTTTACCAAAGAACCAAATTACGAAGCAATAAAAAATACTTTGGAAGAAATTAAGTAGAAACTCTAGTAGAATAATGAATAACGATTAACCCTGCCTACCGGCAGTCAGGGATTTTTGAATTGACGTTAAGTAATAGTTGTCATTCTGAATCCCGATTCATCGGGATGAAGAATCTTTTTTTATGGAGTTGAGACTCTTCGCTTTGCTCAGAGTGACAAAAATTGGTACTGCAACTGTCTCTTAAAAGTCAGGGCAATTAAGTTAACGCCGATTTGTTAAATCGGGAGGAATGATAATTTAGTAATTACTACTTTTTAAATAGTTCCAAATTTTATTTACGGAGAAAAAGATAAATGGTAGAAGAAGGGAAAAAAGCATCTGTCATTAGATTAAATGATCAGGATGGAAAGAAAGTATCGCTTAATGATTTTAAGGGTAAAAATATAATTCTATATTTCTATCCGAAGAATAATACTTCCGGCTGCACATTAGAAGCGTGCAATTTCAGAGATGATTTTCCGAAGTTCGGAAATATGAAAGCTGTAATACTTGGTGTAAGTCCCGATTCTGTTGAATCGCACAAGAAGTTTGCAGAAAAATATAACCTGCCGTTCCGTTTGTTAAGTGATGAGAAAAAAAGTGTATTAAAAAAGTACGGCGTATGGAAAGAAAAAAGCATGTATGGTAAAAAATATATGGGTGTAGAGAGGTCCACTTTTGTAATTGATAAAACAGGTAATGTAAGAAAGATATTCAGGAAAGTTAAAGTGGCGGATCATAACAAAGAAGTAATGGAAGTGCTTAAGGAACTAAATTAAGTGGATGGGATAGTATACATTACACGCAGGGAAACATTTGCCGCGGCTCACCGCCTTTTTAAACCAGAACTATCGGATGAACAAAATCTTAAGTTGTTTGGAAAATGCAGCAATCCAAACTGGCATGGGCACAATTACACATTGGAAGTTATTGTTGCAGGTGAAGTTGATCCGGGTACCGGTTTTGTGATGGATTTGAAAGAATTAAAAGAAGTGGTTCGAAAGAATGTAATATCAAAAGTTGATCATAAAAACTTGAATTTAGATACTGACTTTATGAAGGATAAAATTCCCACTTCGGAAAATATTGTAATTGCAATTTGGAATGAGTTGAAGGATAAAATAACGAAGGGCAAATTATATTCTGTTAAATTATATGAAACGGAGAATAATTACTTTGAGTACAAAGGAGAATAAATATTGAATAAAGATACTGTTAAAAAACTGGTAACAACTTTGCTTACTGAAATTGGAGAAGATCCTACAAGGGAAGGACTTTTGAAAACTCCATCACGCGTGGCAAAGGCGTATGAGTTCTTAACAAATGGATATGAACAGGATATAGATAAAACAATGAACGGAGCCATCTTTAATGAAAAATATGATGAGATGGTATTGGTAAAAAATATTGATTTTTACAGTATGTGCGAACATCACCTGCTTCCTTTTTATGGGAAAATACATCTTGCATACATTCCTGATGGTAAGATTATTGGGTTGAGTAAAATTCCCAGAATTGTTGAAGTGTTTTCACGTCGGCTTCAAGTTCAGGAGCGGATGACACAGCAAATAGCAGATACGATTAATAAATTTTTACAGCCGAAAGGTGTTGCAGTCGTTGCAGAAGCATATCATATGTGTATGATGATGAGGGGTGTTGAAAAACAAAATTCATCGGCAACTACAAGTGCGATGTTTGGTGTTTTTAAAGAAGATGCAAGAACCAGGATGGAATTTCTTGATCTGATTTCTCATAAGAACCTTTAATTATTTATGGATAAAAAAGCGGGAATCTGGATTACAGGAGCTAGCTCAGGTATAGGTAAAGCTGCGGTAAAAGAATTTGAAGCAATCGGCTGTAATGTTTTTGCTACGGCAAGAAGAGTGCTGGAACTTGAAAAATTGGTAAATGAGAATAATACATCTCAAATTAAAATCTTTCCTTGCAATGTTGCCTCACAAAAAAATGTTGAACAAGCATTTAAAAAAATAATATCGGAGTTTGAAATTAACTGTTTAATTAATAATGCCGGTATCACATCCTTCAAAACAGTTGAAGAGAATTCAATAAAGGAGACCAATGATATTATTACCACAAATCTTCTTGGATCAATTTATACCATCAAATCCGTTTTACCACATATGAAAAAAATTGGCGGTGGTACCATTATTAATGTCCTCTCTGTTGTAACAGAAAAGACGTTTCTAAACAGCGCAGTCTATACAGCTTCTAAAATGGGATTGCTTGGATATACTAAAGTATTGCGGGAAGAAGTTAGAGATTATAATATCCGGGTGATAAATATTATTCCCGGTGCAACTGAAACTCCAATATGGACGAATGAAATGAGGAAGGAAAAGGGAGAAAAGATGATGAAACCGAACAGTGTTGCCCGATTAATGGTGTCGGCATTTCTTCAGACTGACAACTTAGTTACTGAAGAAATAATTGTTCGTCCTGTTCAGGGAGATATATAAAAAAGCCGGCATATACAGCCGGCTGGTAAATGCATTAGATTTTATTGATACTCTTTCATCATCATTTTGTGTTTCATTTTTTTCATATTATGCCTTGGGTGATCACGCATCTCATTAAAAATCTTTCTTTGATCATCTGTTAGTAATTCATAAACATCCATTTTATGATTTGCCATTGCTAATGCATTCTTTTCCTTTGCATTACTAATTGATTTTACTTTATTGAGGAACTCATCTCTTGTATAATTTCCCCTGCTTTTAAGTTCCTGCATAGCAAGCTTTTTCTTTTCGAGATCGGCTTTCAGGTCAATCATCTCATATTGGTGGTTGAAATGTAAATCCCGTATTGCTTCTTGCTGTGAATCGGTTAGGTTTAACTTTTCCATCATCATTTTATGCTTAGAGCCCTGATGCATTCCTCCCCTTTCCATCTGACCATAAACAAATTGTGTTGATATCAGTGCAATAAATAATATTACTGCAATGCCGGTTAAATTAAGTTTTCTCATTTTTTTTCTCCATTTTTTATGAGTTTAATACTTAGACAATGTATCAGATTGAAAGGTTTAAAGATGTATATTTTAAACCCAAAAGAATTTCATCTTGTCTAAGTGATACATACTAATTGCGAATGACTGAAATTAAAAATGATCAGGAACTTGTTGAAGAATTTATTTCCGGCAACGAAAGCGCCTTTAATCGGTTGGCAAATCGTTATAAAGAAAAAATCTATTGGCATGCCAGGCGGATGACTGGAAATCACCTTGATGCTGATGAAATAGTACAACAAGTGTTATTAGTAATGTACAAGAAATTGAAAACTTTTAAATTTCGATCATCACTTTATACATGGATTTATAAAATTACTTCAACACGAAGTTTGAACTTGATAAAAAAAGATAAGTTGAGATCATTCATCTCATTCAGTGAAAACTTTGATAAGATCGGTTTAACCGAGGAAGATATAATAACTGATCTTGAGAGTAAGGAAAAATTGGACAGGATTCATAGATTGTTAAAGAAAATATCTCCAAAGCAAAGGAAAGTCTTTATCTTAAGAAATTTTGATGAACTAACTTATGATGAGATTTCAGAAATTACGGGTAATAGTGTTGGAACATTAAAAGCAAATTATTTTCATGCATTCAAAAAGTTAAAGGATTTAGTTCAAGATGAAAAATTATGATGAATTAGTTATCAGATACCTGGACGAACAGCTTTCTGAAAGTGAATTTAAAAAATTTGAAAGAGAGCTGAAGAATAATGAAGATTTAAAAAAAGCACTTGATAGTTATCGTGAATTATCACAATTATTTTCAGAAGATAAAATACCAAATGTCAGGCAAAGCTATTTTAACGAAATAGTTCCTAAATTTTGGCAAAGAATAGAAAAAAAATCCAGTACTTTTCCATCACGAAAAATTGGTTTTGCCTTTGCAATTATTTTATTAGCGATTGCATCATATGTTATATTAAATGTTAATGTACTTAATCCTAAATCAGAAGATTTAACTTTACAATCAATTATCGAAAATATATCGGAAGACGAGCTGGGTGAAATAGCGGATTTCATTTTAGATGACTCGTGGGGATTATTAGCCGATAACAGCGATTACGAATTATTAAAAGATGATGACCTAATTTTAGAGAGAATAGTAGAAAACATTTCCGATGTTGATCGTTTTATTCTTTTAAATGATTATCAGATTAATAATTTCTATTCCTTCATAGATGATGATGATATAGAAAATGCATACAATGAACTATTAACAATAAGAATTTTATAAAGGTAAATACATGAAAACGGGTTTTTTTATTATTGGAACGCTATTCTTGTTTACATCCACATTTGCACAAATGCATGATGGGCCGCGGCATCATATGCGTGAAAAATTGGAGCAGCTGGAAAAAATTAAATTAATTGAAACATTAAATATGGATGAAGAAACAACGCTCAGATTTTTCTCCCGTCGCAATAAACTCCAGATGAAGGTAGATGAGATAAAAGAAAGAGGAGAACATAATTTCAAGCAACTGGATAGTATGCTAAAATCAGGGGGATCATATACTGATGAAGAATTAAAATCTTTAATTGATGAAACTAAATCAATACCGGTGCAAATTGAAAAAGCAAGATTAGAATTTATGAGTTCATTAAATGATTTACTAACAACTGAGCAGATAGCGAGCTTTATTTTATTTGAAAGAAAATTTAAAGAAAAACTTAGAAACATCCTGGTAAGAGATAAATCTCTAAAAAAGTATAGAAAACAGCAATAAATTCTCTTTTTAAATAAAAACCAATAATACAAAGATACTTTATTGTACTATTGATTTTAAAAAATTGGTTAGATATTTTAACTCCTGTTTTTTGCGGGAGTGGTGGAATTTGGTAGACACGCTATCTTGAGGGGGTAGTGCCTTAATTGGTGTACGGGTTCAAGTCCCGTCTTCCGCACAATCCAAAATTCATTAATTTATTTAAGGATGATACTAATGACAAAACTAACTGCCATCTTGTTGAGCTTATTTTTACTGATTCTTGCTGGTAATGCTTATTCGCAAGATATGAATCCCGAAGCTGGGATACTTTATAATAAAGGCAACGGCTTGCTGAAAGCTGGAAATTATAACGGAGCTATTGAAAATTATGAAAAAGCTCTTGCTATTGAGAAGGATTACAGAATATACTATCAGAAAGGTGTTGCACAAAAAAAGACAAGAGATCTTGAAGGTGCAAAAAAATCTTTTGAGGATTGTATAAAATTAAAGAATGATTTCTCAGGTAGCTACAATGCCATTGGTGGTGTTTATTTTCAAATGGGAAATTATCTTGAGGCTATTAAGAATTTTGAGAAAGTTTTAACTTTAACTAATAAAGCAAGTATACTAAAGAAAGTAAAGAAAAATCTTTCACTTGCTTATTCAAAATTAGGCAACCAGGAGTTAACCAACGGTAATGCTGAAAATGGTGTTGATTACCTGACTAAAGCCGTAAAATATAGTAATTATGATGCCGCATATCTTTCTTTAGCAAAAGTATATTCAGAGTTGGGTGAATGGGATAAATCAATTGCTGCTTCTGAGGATGCTCTTAAGCATCGTTCAAAAATAAGTACAGGCGGTCCGTATTATTATATGGGAATTTCCTATAAGGGAAAAGGCGATAAAGATAAAGCTATAAACATGTTTAATAAAGCAAAAGGGGATGTAACATACAGGAAAACTGCTGAATATGAACTTAGTTTATTAAACTAAAATTAAAAGTACTTGTTATATTTAACCCTCGTATTGCGAGGGTTTTTTTTTACTTCCTTATAAGAATATCAGATGATTAGAAAAACAACTCAACATATAATAAATACTTTTGAACAAGAGGATCTACTCCCACTTGTTTGTGCTGCTGCTGTTCTTAGAGATGAAAAACATCTTAGAGCTTTAATTGAAAGATCAAGATTGATTAGTGTAAAAGAAAAACCGTTGTATGAATCTCTGCTGCAAAATTATCTTTTTACTGGTTATCCCTCCGCAATGATTTCATTAAAAATATTAAAAGAGTATTACCCAGAATTCAAAAATTATTCAAATGAAAGGTGGGATTTAAATAATTACAGACAAAGTGGTACAAAGAATTGCAAAAAGATTTACGGTAGAAAATTTGAAATTCTTATTTCAAATGTTAAAAGTTTTTCACCGGAATTATCCGACTGGTTGTTGCTTGAAGGTTATGGTAAGGTAATGGGTAGGAAGGGACTTTCACTTAAGAAGAGGGAATTGAACAATGTTGTGGTATTAACTGTATTAAAGTTCGAGGATCAGTTATATTCACATATCAATGGAGCATTCAGAACAAAATCAACAATTGATCAAATTAAAAAAGTAATTACTAATCTTAAAATATTTGGGAAAGCAGGGTTAAGCGGATTTGGGATGAGAGTGTTAAACAAGTATTTAAAACAGAAGGGAATAGGATAATCCTATTCCCTTCTAAAAACCTATTATATGAAATTAAAAATTATAAAAAGATCCAATATAAAAGCAGTAACAGTGTCTTCCCCATCTTCTTTCCCGGTTAAGTTAAACCAACCATAACCTGCAAATACATCTAAATTTATAAAAGGAACTATTGTTACTTCGGTTCCAATTCCCAATTGTAAACCAAACCTTGAAAACCCGTCAAACTTTGTTTCAATTCCATCAACTGTTTGTGTAAGATCTCCAAAATTATTCAAAGTGAGGTCCAAAAATAAGTAGGGATCAAAACCGGCAGGAATTGGAACAAAACTATACTGTAAACCTAAGCCTAATGATGAAATAGACTGAGAAAATTCAACCATATCTTCATTGCTGCTAAGATTATGATAGAGGAAAATTCCCCGGGGAGTAAATGGTATTAATGGTATATCAATTTTTGCAATTGCTCCAAAATTGTACTCGGAGGAATACCCCAATCCATTCTGCGATATATCATTAGTATAGCCATCAGGGCCTTGAACACTTGTTAATCCGCCGCCCACACCTACTTTTATTGATTGGGCTGGAACAATT
>Ga0209988_10003107_pt1 | contig 11008 bp, 9 predicted proteins | sample N075metaG_FD_183115 | JGI IMG/M metagenome (GOLD analysis project Ga0209988, IMG submission 183115) | Deep subsurface microbial communities from Kermadec Trench to uncover new lineages of life (NeLLi) - N075 metaG (SPAdes) (version 2) | ecosystem: Environmental > Aquatic > Marine > Ocean trench... | reverse complement strand
TAACATGTTAGGCAACTGAAGTGACTTATCGCAAGGCTTAAAAAATATCACAATGGTTACTGGTTTATTTAGAAAAATATTTGGCAGTCGCAATGAGCGTGTTCTTAAATTATTAGGTAAAATTGTAGATAAAATTAATGCTTTGGAGGAGCAATTTGTTGCTTTACAGGATCATGAGTTTCCCCTGAAAACTGCAGAATTTCGTGATCGAATCACACAGGGAGAAAATCTTGAGGATCTATTACCGGAGGCCTTTGCCCTGGTCAGGGAAGCAGGAAAGAGAACACTTGGTGAGCGGCATTTTGACGTGCAGCTGGTTGGCGGCATGGTCTTGCATGACGGTAAAATCTCCGAGATGCGTACTGGTGAAGGTAAAACCCTGGTCGCAACATTACCGGCGTACCTTAATGCTTTGAGCGGCAAGGGCGTTCACGTGATTACCGTCAACGATTATCTGGCAAAGCGTGATTCTGAATGGATGAATCATATCTATGGGTTTCTTGGTCTGACAACGGCTGTAATTTACACCGGCATTAGCCAGGAAGATCGTAGTAAAGCCTATGCTGCTGACATCACCTATGGCACCAACAACGAATTTGGCTTCGATTATTTGAGAGATAATCTGGCATTTAGCAGGGAAGGTCGTGTGCAGAGGGAATTAAATTATGCCATCGTCGATGAAGTAGACTCTATCTTGATTGACGAGGCACGCACCCCTTTGATTATCTCCGGGGCAGTTGATGATAGATCGGATTTGTATGTCAGTATCGACAAGGTAATCCCCAGGTTAAAAAAACAGGAAGAAGAAGATGGTCCAGGACATTTTAGTGTCGATGAAAAATCAAGACAGGCTTATCTAACGGAAGAAGGGAATGAGTATGTTGAGGCCCTGTTAAGAGATGAAAAGATCATTGGTTCGGAGCAGAGTTTATATGATCCCGTCAATATCAGCGTACTGCACCATTTAAATGCTGCAATGAGGGCGCATGCATTGTTTCAGAAAGATGTCGATTATATTGTAAAGGACGATGAGATTGTCATTGTTGATGAATTTACCGGCAGGACAATGTCAGGACGTCGCTGGTCAGATGGGCTACATCAGGCAATAGAGGCCAAGGAAGGTGTGACGATTCAAAATGAAAATCAGACATTGGCTTCAATTACCTATCAGAATTATTTCAGGTTGTACCAAAAGCTGTCAGGTATGACAGGAACTGCAGATACCGAAGCATTTGAATTTCAGGATATTTACGGACTGGAAGTGGTTGTCATCCCTACCCATATGCCGATGGTTCGTGATGATGCAAGTGATGCAGTTTATCTCAAAGCCAAACAGAAATTTGATGCAATCATCGAGGATATCAAGGAATGCAAAGATAGCGGTCAACCCGTACTTGTGGGTACAGCTTCAATTGAAGTGTCTGAGTATCTGTCTGATTTACTGAAAAAAGAAAAGGTGGATCATCAAGTCCTTAATGCCAAGCAACATGAGAGAGAAGCAGAGATCATTGAACAAGCGGGGATGCCTGGTGTTGTGACTATTGCTACCAATATGGCCGGTCGTGGTACAGATATCGTGCTTGGGGGAAATCTGGAAGCAGAACTGAAGAAATTAGATGCAGGCAACGAGTCCGAAATAGATCGAGTAAAGGAAGCCTGGGAGAAAAGACATCAGGCAGTGATTGCCAGCGGAGGTTTACATATTATTGGTACAGAGCGTCATGAATCAAGACGCATTGATAACCAGTTACGAGGTCGTTCCGGTCGTCAGGGTGATGCAGGTTCCAGTCGGTTTTACCTTTCACTGGAGGATAACCTGATGCGTATTTTTGCTTCAGACAGAGTTGCCTCTCTGATGCAAAAACTCGGAATGGAAGATGGTGAGGCAATAGAGTCGGGCTTAGTAAGCCGAGCAATTGAAAATGCGCAAAAAAAAGTTGAAGCCCATAATTTTGATATAAGAAAACAACTTCTTGAATATGATGATGTTGCCAATGATCAACGTAAAGTGATCTATGAGCAGAGAAACGATCTGCTGATGGATGATGATGTGCAGGAAAATATTGAAGCCATGCGTGAAGATGTAGTGAGTGACATAATCGATGCCTATATACCTCGAGGCAGTGTAGATGAATTATGGGATATTAGTGGCTTAACTGAAGCCCTGGATCATGATCTTGGTCTGAATCTGGATATTGCAGCATGGCTTCAAAGTGACTCGACGTTGCATGAAGAAACGCTCAGAGAAAAAATACTGGATAGTGTCAAGAGTGCAGCACAGGAGAAGGAAAACCTTGTGAGTCCTGAGATCATGAGGCGGGTTGAGAAACAGGTGATGCTGGATATTGTCGATAGACAATGGAAGGATCATTTAATTGCTATGGATCATTTGCGACAGGGTATTAATTTACGAAGTTATGCCGCAAAAAATCCAAAGCAGGAATACAAACGCGAAGCCTTCGGTATGTTTGTTGTTATGCTCGAAAATATAAAACATGACGTCATTTCGTTCCTTTCTATGGTTCAGGTTAGAGCGGCAGAGGATGTTGAGGCAGCCGAACAGCAACAACAGCAACCTCAGGATATGAAGTTTAATCATGCGCCATCGCCTGATGCACTAGGGAATCAACCTGCAAACCAGCCAGAAAACGGGGCGCTGAAACCCTTTGTACGAGGGCAAAAAAAGATTGGACGTAATGAACCTTGTCCTTGCGGCTCAGGAAAAAAATACAAACAGTGTCATGGTAAATTGAAATAACTGGTGAAGGAACCTCCGGCCAAGTCATGCATCAACATCTTGCGATTAAAGTATCCTGTTTCTGCGTTGTAAAACTTCGCAATAGCCCTGCTATTACGCACGTTTCACGCCTTGAACCAGAATACTTTAACCAACAATCTGTACGACCCAGACTTGACCAGAGGTTCCTTAAATTTAGGGTTATCCTATGGCTGTAGGTTTAAAAATTATTTCTGGACTCCTGCCTGTCAATGGTGTTCAAGTCGCTGCCTGTTCTGCAGATATTTACAAAACAAACAGAAAAGATCTGGCACTAATCTCATTTAGCAGCAACTCTAATTGTGCTGCTGTTTTCACGCAGAATGCCTTCTGCGCCGCTCCTGTTGTTATTGCCAAAGACCATATTAAAAAGGGCAAGTCTGCTTATTGTTTAATCAATTCGGGTAATGCTAATGCTGGCCTGGGAGAACAAGGAATTGAAGCTGCTATGGATGTTTGTCAGCACCTGGCAAACAATACAAAGAGTAGCGTTGTCAGTGTCTTGCCATTTTCTACAGGTGTGATTGCTGAGCCATTGCCTGTAGATAAAATAAAAAATGCAATACCTGCCTTACTGGATAATCTTAAAGACGATGCGTGGCTAGATGTTGCTGATGCAATTATTACCACGGATACCGTCGCAAAAGGTATCTCAAAAAGAATCAAGCTAGCAGACGGCGAAATAACAATCACAGGAATCGCAAAAGGTTCAGGCATGATAAGACCAGATATGGCGACTTTGTTGGCATTTATAGCAACGGATGCTGATATCAGTGAGAAGCTTATTCAGAGTGTCCTGACTGAGGTAGTAGGAGCTTCGTTTAACTGCATCAATGTGGATGGTGATACTTCAACAAATGATGCATGTTTTATGGTTGCGACAGGAGAAAGTGCCGTTGCCAAAATCAAATCATTTGATAAAGGTTCAGGCTTACTATTTAAGGATGCACTACTGGAAATATGTGTCTATCTTGCCCAGGCCATAGTCAGAGATGGCGAGGGTGCTAGTAAATTTATTACCATAGCTGTTGACGAAGGAGCCTCTGAGGAAGAATCCAGAGAGGTTGCGTTGACAGTAGCGAATTCACCACTGGTTAAGACAGCCTTTTTTGCCTCAGATCCAAACTGGGGAAGAATTCTTGCCGCTATCGGAAGAACCACACTTCCCGATTTAGACATTAAGGGAATTTCTATTTCACTCAATGATGTAAAAATTGTCGAGTCAGGCAAAAGAGCGGAGAACTATACAGAAGCAGAAGGACAACGCGTCATGAAACAGGAAGAGATAACAATATCTATTTCTTTAGGCAGGGGAACTGCCAGCGCTATTATCTGGACCTGTGATCTTTCGCATGAGTATGTCCGTATTAATTCAGAATATCGTTCGTAATATTTTTTATGAACCCTGATGTTTTGCATGTTGCAGTAGGTGTCATTAGAAACAGCAAAAACCAGGTGTTACTGTCGCGAAGACCAGCTGATGTTCATCAGGCTAATTTGTGGGAGTTCCCCGGAGGTAAACTAGAGTCTGGAGAAACAGTCAGGCAAGCCTTATCCAGGGAATTAAATGAAGAACTAGCGCTTACTGTAAAGTCAGCAAAACCATTAATCAAGATATATCATGACTATGAAGAGCATTCTGTGCTGCTTGATGTATGGCAAATTGACTCATGGGACATGGATTTAGTGGATGACAATGGGCAACAAGGACAAGAAGGTCAAAAAGTAGAATGGGTAGATATTTCGAGCCTGGGTGCGCGTAATTTTCCAGTAGCAAACAGAGCCATCATCCAGGCGCTACAATTATCTGATTTTTATTTGATCTGCCCTGAGCCTGAAGTTGTTACTAAGAATTATATCAACAAATTTAAGGCATGTGTTTCTGTCGGTGTGCGTTTATTTCAGCTTAGATTTAGTGAAAAATCACACTATGACAGGCATGAAGTTTTAATCTCAGAACTACTTGAATTGTGCAAGAATAGTCATTCACGATTGCTGATTAACGGCTTGCCTGACCATGCACTGAAGATTGGTGCCCATGGAGTTCATTTAAGTAGCGCGAGATTACTGCAGTATTGTGAGCGTCCACTTGATAAGAATTTTCTGGTATCTGCTTCATGCCATAATTCTGTTGAGCTGGAACATGCGTGTAAGATAGATGTTGATTTTGCGGTGTTATCACCAGTAAATAAAACAAGCAGTCACAAATTCGCAAAGCCATTGGGCTGGGATAAATTTAAAAAACTTGTAGAGCGGGTAAACGTTCCAGTCTATGCTTTGGGCGGGATGCACGCTGACGATATGAAAAAATTTCGTGAATTTGGTGCCCAGGGAATCTCTGTCCTTAGTGGTGTCTGGAAGCAGGAAGATATAAAAAAAGCACTGGATGAATATTTGCAAGGATAGTTTCTAATTAAGACAGGGGCCCCTAATGTTTTGTATTGAACTCTTCCTGTAGAGACCCTGAATCTTGATAATCTTCTTCTGAGTTTATTTTATATTTCCCATCAATCCATTCGCCAAGATCAATTAGCTTGCAGCGCATACAGCAAAATGGGCGATACTCATTTTCCGGAGAATATTCAGTTGCTTTTCCACACTCAGGGCATTTGATTGATTTCTTCATAAGATGCAGCAATGTAGTTCAAATTCTACAGTATTTTTGGTTTGCACAGGTCTGGAAGAGGTTGAAGATTGTTCCATAAATCGTATGGTGAAGCGATGTTTGCCACCACTTATCTCAGGAAAATAGTGACAGTCCTCAGGCAGGAAAACACGAATTAACTGGCAGGGTAATTTAGATTCAATGGGTTGTTGGTAAAATCCTGACTCGGCATTTTCAATGACAGGCGTTGTGCTATTCCTTAACATAAGTAAGGCGATAGTCAGAGATTCCTGTATCACTAAAAGATCTTGTTTCCAACTATCTAGATCATCATGTCTGGATTGTGCGGGTTTGTGTAGCCAGTGATGAAAGGCAGGCAGATCAAAGTTACAGGTTCCGCCAGGTATAGAAGTCCTTTGTTTAATGGAAGTAATTAATTCATCATTTTTTAAATATTGACCAGGCTGAAACTCACTGTCACGCAGTGTATTCAGGTAATTGTTAATATTACTTAAAATATCATTTAATCGTTGATGATCTACATTTGGGTTGTTCTTTAATACATCCAAAGTGATCGTATGTTTCTCCAGTTCATTGATTAAATCTGTTTTCAGGTCAGAGCGAGTGATTAGATCGAGGATTTCCAACAAGCAGGAGATTGTTATTCTACTGTCCCATTGGCTATCCTGTGGTCGATGATGATCTACAATATTAAACAAATGCTCGAGGCGCAGAAAACTACGCACACGTTCGTTTAATGGTTGCTCATATATGACTCTTTTTTCCAAGTGGATAACCAGCTATAGGTAGATGTAATTGCTGATTGTCCTGTACTTGTGCGATGCAAGCAACAAATCACAGTTAAATATTTAAGTAAAACTCGTGCAGGTCACAAATTTTCTTGCGTAGATCATTGATATTACCTTTATTATCCACAATATCATTAGCAGCTGACAGGCGATCCTTTCGGGATATTTGGGAATCAATAATCGCATCAATATCGCTCTTATTTGTCCTGTCTCTATTTGATGCGCGCTCTAATTGTAGTTTTCTGGGGACGTCGATAACTAAAATTCTGTCGACAGTTTTAGAGGCATTGGTCTCTAACAGCAGGGGTATTGATATAATACAGTATTTTGAATTTATATTTTTGACCTGAATGGAAATCTCCTCGTATACAGCTGGATGTAAAATATTTTCAAGTTTTTTACGATCGATTTCATTTGCAAATACTTTATCGCGTATTATTTTTCTATCAAGAGTGCCATCACTTGAGATTATCGCAGTGCCAAATATTATTTTTATTTCATTAAACGCTGGCATTCCCGGTTTTACCAGTTCATGAGCAATCACATCTGCATCAATAACAGGGACGCCAAGCTCAGAAAATATTTCACAGGCAGTCGATTTCCCACTACCAATGCCACCCGTTAAACCAATCTTTAAAACCATAGTTGTATCAGACTAGAAACTGCTCAGATAGAGTCCAGTTAATTCCTTGCCCCAGATTAAAGTAATCCATCCTGCGATAGCAAGGTAAGGTCCAAAAGGGAAAGCAGCAGCTTTGTCTCGACCTTTAAAAATGATCATTGCCAGACCAATTATTGATGCTGTAATTGAAGACAATAAGATAATCAGTGGTAAATATTGCCAGCCCATCCAGGCGCCTAAAAGTGCCAGAAGTTTAAAATCACCATAACCCATTCCTTCCTTGCCAGTGACTGCCTTGAAGCTCATAAATATAATCCAGAGAATACTGTAACCAAGCATAGCGCCGATAAGGCTGGAATAGATGTCGGTGAAAATACCAAAAATATTACAGGCCAGGCCTAACCACATAAATGGCAGGGTTATATCATCTGGTAGAAAGGAGTGCTCCAGATCGATCATACTCAAACAAATAAGCGCCCATGTAAAAAGTACTGCACACAGGGTTTGCAGGCTGAAGCCAAAGTGCCACGCAATATAAGCAGTGGCCAGGCCTGTAAACATTTCAATGATGGGGTATTGAAGAGAAATCTTTACTTTACATGAGCTACAACGGCCCTTAAGGAAAAGATAGCTGATGACAGGTATGTTTTCGAGGGCAGTTATTTTATGCTGACAGGATGGGCAGCTTGAGCCAGGGAAAATTAAATTTACTTTCTGCTGCTCTGTTACATTTTCATTCTTTATATCCAACAGTTCGCAACATTGTTCGTGCCAATCCTGTTGCATCATTTTTGGTAATCTGTAAATAACTACATTCAGAAAGCTACCAATGCACAAACCAAGCATTGTCATACTGAAGATAAAAAGCGCCGGATGAGTCTGCAGGAAATAAAAGACTGACATCGCTTAGATTATATAACCAAAGTTAGTGGGCGGGATTCTGTCACTTGCAGCAACAAGAATTCTCTTGATAATATATGATCGATAATTTATCGGTGTATTTGCTTCTAAACCACCTGGCCCATTTTGAATATGGGTAGATACATACCAATAACGATGCCACCAATGACAACACCAAGAAATGCCATAATGGCTGGCTCTAACAAACTGGTTAAGGCCTCTACTGCATCATCAACTTCCTGCTCATACCAGTCTGCGACTTTTCCGAGCATGGTATCGATTGAACCTGATTCTTCACCAATGGCGACCATCTGTACAACCATATTTGGAAATAGTTCTGTGTCACGCATGGCTTGCTGAAGTTGGGTACCCGTGGAGATATCATCTCTAATCTTCATACATGCGTCATGATAGACAATATTACCGCAGGCACCAGCTACCGATGTCATGGCTTCAACCAGGGGGGTACCGGCAGCAAACATAGTTTCTAATGTGCGAGCAAACCGTGCGATGGCTGCCTTCTCCAGGACCACACCAAGGACGGGGAGCTTGAGCGCGATCCTTTCCATTGCGTGAGCGAAAGTCCTGGATCTTTTGTGTAATTCCAGGAGCCCAAAAATTGTGCCACCAGCGACTGCAAATATAGCCCACCACCACGCAACAAAGAAATCCGACATGTCGATAAGTAGTTGTGTCAGTGCAGGTAAATCTGCACCAAAGTTGCTGAATAATTCTGAAAATTGCGGTATGACAAATATCATCAGGATAGTCACAACAATGGCTGCAACGACCATCACGGATGCAGGGTAGAACAGTGCAGCCTTTATTTTTGATTTTAATGCCTCAGTTTTTTCCATGTAGGTTGCAAGTTTATGCAAGATGGCTTCGAGAATACCTGCATGCTCACCGGCCTCAACCAGATTAGTATAAAGCTCATTGAATTGTAGGGGCCTTTTTTTCAAGGCGTCTGTCAGGCTATTACCCGCTTCCACATCAGCCTTAACACCTAGAATCAACTCTTGCATACCCAGATTTTCGTGTCCTCTGCCAACGATTTCAAAGGCCTGAACCAGAGGCACACCAGCTGACATCATGGTGGCTAATTGGCGGCTGAATATGGTAATGTCCTTGGGCGTTATTCTTGTTTTGCCACCACCACCAAATAGAGGTTTGGGCTTTTTCTTTACTTTTAGCGGGTTTATTCCCTGACGGCGTAGCTTTGCCTTAACCAGGGCATCGCTCATACCAGCAAGTTCGCCTTTCATAACTTTGCCCTGTTTATCCTTACCTTCCCATACGAACATTGCTTCTTTTTTTGCTGCTGCCATGGCTGTTCCTTTAATCTAAGGTGACTCGGTTGACTTCAGTGAGACTGGTAATACCTATTTTTGCCTTTGCCAGGCCTGATTTTCTTATGTCCCAGATTCCTTCTTTCGTAGCTTGATCAGCAAGCTGTACTGAATTAGCCTCTTCGATAATCAGTCTTTTCATGGTATCCGAGATAGACATGACCTGGTATATCCCCGCCCGACCTTTGTAACCACTGGGGCAATCATCACCACCGTCACCTGGTTCAAATAACGTGATTCCCTCTTTTATTTCTTCTTCCGTGAAACCTTCATCCAACAATACTTCCTTGGGTAGTTCTGCGGACTTCTTGTAGTCTGGGTGCAGTCTTCGCAACAGGCGCTGTGCAGTAATCAGGTTGATACTGGTGGCAACGGCAAAGGCCTGGATGCCCATATCCTGTAATCGTGTCAAGGTTTGTGGCGCATCATTGGTGTGTAATGTAGACATGACCATATGGCCAGTCTGAGCAGCCTTGACTGCAATATTTGCGGTGATGACATCACGAATTTCGCCAACCAGAATAATATCTGGATCCTGTCTAAGAAAGGCCTTTAAAGCTTTTTCAAAGGTCATGCCGGTTCTTTCATCGATCTGTACCTGGTTGACCCCAGGTAGATTGATTTCAACAGGATCCTCTGCGGTGGAGATATTGATGTCCACCTGGTTGAGGATGTTAATACCGGTATACAAAGAGACGGTCTTGCCACTACCCGTCGGGCCGGTGACCAGAAACATACCATAGGGTTTGTGCAAGTTGGTCAGGAACACCTCTTTTTGATGATCTTCATAACCTAACTGGTCGATCTGCAGGGCGGCAGCATCCGAGTCCAGAATACGCATCACGATCTTTTCGCCAAAAAGCGTCGGGCAGGTACTCACACGAAAATCAATGGACTTGGATTTAGATAACTTCAGCTTGATACGGCCATCCTGGGGTACGCGTCGTTCGGAGACATCCATTCGCGACATGACCTTGATACGCGCTGCAATCTTTCTCGTCAGTGCCAGCGGGGGCTTGGCGACTTCCTCTAAAACACCATCAATACGGAAGCGCACCCGATAAAATTTTTCATAGGGTTCAAAGTGCAGGTCAGATCCACCTTTTTTGATGGCATCGAGCAAACATTTATTAACAAACCGTACAACAGGGGCATCGTCAACATCTGAATCATCATCATCGGCTTTATCCCCGACCTCTTCGACTTCGAGGCCATCCAGATCATCGAAGTCATCATCATCCATGTCACCCAGACTGTCCTCTGCATCCTCCAAAGCATTCTCAATGGCCTTGGCAAGCTTGTTTTCTTCGACCAGGATGGCTTCGGTATTCATACTGACTGCAAACTTGATTTCATCGAGTGCCAGCAGATTGGTTGGGTCAGAAACTGCCAGAAACAGGCGCTTGCCGCGCTTGAATAATGGTAATGCGTGATGTTTCTGAACAAGCTCTTCTTTGACTAACTTGGTGACGTCAGGATCAATCTCGATGCTGCTTATATCGATGAGGGGAACACCAAACTCCTGAGATGCAGCGAGTGCGATTTTGTCACCGGGGACAATATCATTTTCAACCAGATACGATACCAGTGGCACCTTCTTTTTGAGGGCTTCCTGATGCGCTTTTTGTGCTGTTTCTTGCTCAAGCAAACCATCAAGTACCAGTTTACGTGCAAGACCACCCAGGATAACATTTGTTGTTGTGACGGCCATATTCCAATTATCAGCTTGTTTCAAAGGATTAACGCCTAAATATTAGATTATATAGAGAAAATAACCAACAGTTTTGGTGATTTTTCTCTGCAAAAGTCTAAATAAGGACTGATATTTGATGGCGAAATCCCCGGGATCCGGGATTTACTGGAATCAGATTTGCGGCAACTTTATCATTTATCGCAATGCAGCAAAATTATAAAAATCATTATTTATAAGCTTGATTAGCATCATTA
>Ga0209988_10003105_pt1 | contig 11011 bp, 8 predicted proteins | sample N075metaG_FD_183115 | JGI IMG/M metagenome (GOLD analysis project Ga0209988, IMG submission 183115) | Deep subsurface microbial communities from Kermadec Trench to uncover new lineages of life (NeLLi) - N075 metaG (SPAdes) (version 2) | ecosystem: Environmental > Aquatic > Marine > Ocean trench... | reverse complement strand
TCCTCGAGGCTGCCGGAGTGCCGTTGGCTGGCCTGGGTCTCCTCCTCGGAATCGACCGGGTTCCGGACATGTTTCGCAGCGCGACCAACATCACCGGACACGTCGCCGCGGCCGTGACAGTTGAGGGACTGGTGGGAAGTGGGGTCTCGGCCGGTAAAGCAGCTGTGGTGGAGTCGGCCTAAGCGTTCAGCTCCTCGAGCACGTCCGTGGGCGACAGCGCCGGAATCGGAGAACGGCGATAGTCACTCGTGTTCCGCGTGGCAATGAATGAGGCGCCGCACGCGCTCGCTGCTGCGACCTGGAGCGCGTCCTCGAAATCTTTCATCGGCAGCTGCGCTGCGAAACGAAGTGCATCGGTGTCGGACGGTGCAACGGTCAGGAAGCGCGTCAACCCGACGAGAAACTCCCGGGTACTTTGCCGTCCACGAGCGGACGACACGAGGTAGTAGAAATTCGACAACGAATGCCACGCGACGAAGGCCCTACGTTGGCGGATCTCGAGGTAGTCGAGCAGCTCCGCGGCCGGCCCTGCGTGCGGATCCCGATCCAGTGCCAGATCGACAAGTACGTCGGTGTCGATGAGGATCACAGGTACTTTCTTGCGAGCGCGCCGTACCTGGGATCTTCGCGCTCGGCCGGTACGAACTTACCCCGCCAGCGCGACGCAAAGGATGGACCCTCCCCCGAAACCAGGTCGCGTAGCTCCGTCTCGATCAGCGACGAAAGCGAAACACCCTGCGATCGGGCATATCGCTTTGCCATCGGCACGAGGCCGCTGTCCACCGTTATCGTGAGTTTTTGTTTCATGCTCGGTATATTCATAGGCGTATACGTATACGTATGATAGACTATAGTATACGTATTGCGTGTCTTCATGCAAGATCGAGAGGGACCCTAATAGAGTTTGGAGCCTGATTCAGCCCGTAGCAGAAATGGGAGCGCCCTTGGTCACCGCCATCGCGCCACTGCGTGCGAGCGCCTCGACCGGGGCGATCCCGGCAACGTCAACCAGGAAGCGGTCGATCTCTGACCCTCCGCCGATCAACTCGACGGTGAAGTACCCGCCGGAGTCATCGAGAATCCGGCCGCCGAACGTCTCCACGAGGGACTTGAGCTGCTCCTCCTCCTGTCCACCCTTTGCGAGTCGCAGCTTGAAGAGAGCCAACTCCCGCTCGATGTGATCCGTTCCGGTCATGTCCACGATGTTGACCACATCCACCAGCTTGCCGAGATGTTTCGAGATCTGTTCGACAACGGCGTCCGAGCCCACCGTGACGACCGTGAGCCGCGAGACGGTCTCGTCATCGGTGGGTGCGACGTTGAGGCTCTCGATGTTGAAGCCTCTGGTCGAGAACAGGTTGGTGACGCGGGAGAGTGCCCCCGCCTCGTTCTGAAGCAAAACGCAAATGATATGCCGCATTTGGAGACGCCTACGAAGATTCAGTGTCCCGAGTCAGAAAACGTAGTGCAATGGTGTTTCGTCGGTCAGGCAACTCTCGCTACGAAGCGCCCCTCTTGCAATACACGGCGCGTCATCCACCTTTCTGAGTCGACCAGGCAACCCTCCGAATCTCAAGATTCAAAGATGGACGTGGAAACTCAAGCGAAGCCGGCACACGCCCTGGCGGGCACGATCATGAGCGGCGCCGAGATCATCATACAGGTGCTCGCCGACGAGGGCGTGCGGACGATCTTCGGCTACAGCGGAGGAGCGATCCTGCCGACGTACGACGCCGTCTTTCGCTACAACGAGGAGAACGCCAAGGACGGCAAGGAGCCGATGCCGCTCATCGTCCCAGCCAATGAGCAGGGCGCTGGATTCATGGCCGCCGGGTACGCACGCGCGAGCGGAGAAGTGGGCGTTGCGATCGTCACCTCAGGCCCCGGCGCCACCAACTCCGTAACTCCGGTGCGGGACTGTATGGCCGACTCCGTGCCGATCGTGGTCATCTGCGGCCAGGTCCCGCGCGCGGCCATCGGCACGGACGCGTTCCAGGAGGCGCCCGTCACCGCGATCATGGGATCGGTGGCCAAACATGTCTTCCTGGTCACGGACCCCGAGACGCTCGAGTCGACCGTCCGCACCGCCTTCGAGATCGCCCGAACCGGAAGGCCCGGGCCGGTCGTGGTGGACATTCCGAAGGATGTGCAGAACTGGGAGGGGCCGTTCGAGGGTGAGGGGGTTCTACCCATCCCCGGTTATCGCCGCCGGCTGAGCGCGGTCGAGTCCAACACGCTGGGCGACGAGCAATGTGCCGAGTTCTTCTCCATGCTGAAGGACAGTCAACGACCTCTCATCTACGCCGGCGGCGGGGTGATCAACGGCAACGCCGCGGACGCGCTACGGGCGTTTTCGAAAGCGTTCGGCGTTCCCGGTGTCACGACGCTCATGGGCCTGGGAGGCCTCGATACCACGGATCCGTTGTGCCTTCACATGTTGGGAATGCACGGGACGGCATTCGCGAATTACGCGATCGAGGACTGTGACTTGCTCATCGCCGTCGCCGCGCGCTTCGACGATCGCGTCGCGGGAGATCCGCCCAACTTCGCACCCAACGCGCGCCACATCCTCCACTTCGACATCGACCCCGCGGAGATCCACAAGGTCAAGCACGCCGACTGGCACCACGTCGGCATTCTCAACGATGCCCTGGAGACCCTGACGGAGTACGGGCGCAGAACCGATTTCAGTGCGGACTATTCAGCTTGGCACGCTGAAGTCGCCGAACTGAAGAGCACGTACGCTCTGAATTACGACCGGGAGAGCGACCTCATCCAGCCCCACTACGTCATCGAGACGATGAACCGCATCACTCGGGGCGAGGCGATCATCACGACTGGAGTCGGCCAGCACCAGATGTGGGCCGCGCAGTACTCCGACTTCCGGGAGCCGCGCCTCTGGCTCACCTCCGGGAGCATGGGTACCATGGGATTCGGTCTGCCGGCCGCCATCGGCGCGCAGTTCGCTCGTCCGGATAAGATGGTCATCGACGTGGACGGCGACGCCAGTATCCGCATGAACCTCGGTGAGTTCGAAACCGTCACCACGTACGACCTGCCGATCAAGATCATGGTGCTGAACAACTTCGGTGACGGGATGGTCATGCAGTGGCAGCGGCTCTTCTTCAAGGGCCGGCTTTCGGCCAGCGACAAGTCGCTCAGGAAAAAGAATTTCGTGAAGACCGCTGAGGCCGACGGATTCCAGTACGCAAAGCGGCTGGACAAGAAGGAGGACGTGCCCACCGTGCTGGAGGAATTCCTCAGCTTCGACGGCCCGGCCTTCCTCGAGGTCATCATCGACACCCAGGCCCACGTGTATCCCATGGTGGGCCCCGGCCTCTCCTACCGGGACATGCTCACCGGGGATTTCATCCCCAACCGCTACGACAAGGCGGAGGCGCAGGAGCCGGATCCTTCGGAGCTGTTTTAGACGGTCCCGCCCTATCCCTTGTGGGGTGAGGCAACCCTCAGCCCGCTGCGAGCCCCGCGGCGATCCAGGCCAGGAAGCCGTAGCGCGAGATGGTCCCAGCCAGTCCTGCGATCACGAAAAGCGGGAAGGGCACGCGAAGCATACCGCAGGCCATTGTGACCAAGTAGAACGGTGGAAGCGCGACGGCGGAGCCGGAGAAGACCGCCAGCACGAGGAGTCCTCGACGCTCACGGAATACCTCGACCCTGTTGACGAACTGGCGCGCCCTAGCAGGCATCCGCTCCGGCACCCAACGGATCACGCCGTAGAGAACGGCCTTCGCCGACATCTGGGCGGCGGCGCACGCCAACACCAGAGCTGGAAGCCCACTCTGCGGTGTCAGGAGGGCCGCTCCGGCGACGACGACTTCTCCGTTGATCCACGGAAGGATCCCCCCGACAGCGACGGTCGCCGCCGCTCCTATCAGTAGGCTGGTATCCATCAGGAAGCTCCTGGGCGTGTGGTCATCCCGCGTATGCGAGGCCACGCGACTACGTACTCGCGCGGGACGCTGACCGAGGGACGAAAGGCACGCACTACCAACCAGAAGCTCACGCCCATCAGCAGGTGAGCGATGTCGACGTGGTTGAGCCAGGGCCCGACGGAGAGCCCTACCAGATATACGGCACCGGTCAGGATGGAGAGGGAGAGGCCACCCACGATCCAACCAGATCCGGGGTGTCCTCGGCGAAGCGCCATCGCCTCTACTCCGATCACCGGCAGCAGGCCAGCCGCCGTGTTCACGACCATCAAGAGTACCCGGGGACCCAACGCAACATTGCTAGCCAAGAACACGAAGAGCTGGATCCGGAATAACCGATCGAAGCGGCGTTTGAGGTGCTCCGGCGCATGGGTGACCGCGGTCGCACGCTGGGCGTAGTACGTAGAGACCCCGCTGGTGAGACTCGATACCCAGGACACCAGGAACAAGCCCGTCTCCGACAGCTCATGCTGGAAGCCGTGCTTGAGAACCCCCGCGAACGTTGCGATCGCCATCATCGAAAAAAAGCCGCTCCAGAGCTTCGCACGCGCTCCGGGCCCTGCCCTGAGGCAGCGGAAGTAGAGGACGCACTGCACCGCAAGGACGAGATTTGTGCTCGCCGTGACCGGAGCGCGAATCACGAGTCCACCGATCTCGACCCATGTCGTCTCCATGGGTCACTCCTCCAGGGAGTGCGAGGATGAGCGTGCGGACTTCCAGAAGCGAAACGCTTCGGTGAGGCCAATGTCCGGCACGATCGAGGGGGACCAGCCGAGTTCGCTTCGAGCCCGGTCGGACGTGAAGGGATTGTCCTTCGTGAGCATGTCGAGGGTGCCAGTGGCGTGACGTGCCAGATCCCCCCGACCGGTGGCCTTCAGAATCCCCTCGAGGGCTGCGAAGCCGGCGCGCCCGATCGGCATCGGCACCGCCGGCGCGTAGATCCGCCTGCCGAGGCCCGCCTCGGCGCAGCGAATCAGGTCTGTGACGGTGACCGGGAAGTCGTTCGTCAGGAGGAACACCTTCCCGCCGGCCGTCTCTCGCCCCGCCGCGAGTATGGCCCCCTCTGCCACGTGCCGCGCGTGGACCAAAGCAAGCGTCGTGCGTCCCCCCGCGATCCGGGGGAAGAAGCCGCGCGCGAGCACCGGCGCCATCCGCGGCGCAAACTGCCGGTCCCTACAGCCGTACATGACCGACGGACGAACGACCGTCGCCCAGGAACGTCCCGCTCGATGAGCGTCGAGGACGACCACCTCGGCCTCCTGTTTGGAGCGCCCGTACACGTCGTGGGCGGGCAGCTCCGGAAGCGGAGTGAGTTCATCCGTGGGCTCGTCGTAGTAACGAGCGTCGCCGTAAACCGATGTGCTACTCACGTGGACGAGCCTTGCACCGGCCCGGGATGCCGCCTCGACGACATTCCGCGTTCCCTCTACGTTCCCACGGCGGTAATCCTCCCAGTCGCCACCCGGGCCGATGGCCGCCGCCGCGTGGAAAACGACATCGCACGATCTGGCGGCCGCCGTCAACGAGTCGACGTTCTCCAGGAGGCCGTCGACGAGCTCGGCACCGATCCCCTCGAGCCAGGCTCCCCGGGCGCGAGACCTCACCAACGCCCGCACGGACCAGCCGTCTTCTCGCAGACGTTCGGCGATGTACGAACCGAGCATCCCCGTAGCACCCGTGACCAGTGCCCGGCCGGTCACCGGACCACCCCGGGCGTCACGGCGCTCGGCAAGGCATAAGCGATCACGTGGTCGCCCAAACTCGAGCGGACGCCGTCATGTCCCCCCACGTTAATCACCACGAATTGGCGCCCGCCTGGCCGCGCTCGATACGTCATGGGGGACGATTGCGCCGACGCCGGCAGCTTCGTTTTCCACACGATCTCCCCGGTGGCGAGGTCGAAGGCCCGGAAGCGCCGATCCATCGTGGCACCGATGAAGACGAGGCCGCCCGTGATCAAAGGTCCGCCGAGATTCGGAGAGCCCCAACGGCCCGGAGACGGGACCTTCGTCACGTCGGTGATCGTCCCCAACGGGACTTCCCACACGACCTCACCCGATCTCATGTCCACGGCGTGGAGCACCCCCCAAGGCGGTGGGGTGCACGGAATCCCCAGGGGTGACAGAAGCGGCTCACGCTTCGCGGCGTACGGTGCGCCGCTCTGGACGGCGATGGAGAATTTCGCGTCCTCGCCCGGTCCGGAGCTCGAATCGGCGACGACGCGCGGAATCAGCGTGGCGACCATCGCGAGGCGGTTCGTGTTCGTGATCAGAAGACCCGTGCCGGGATCGAACCCGACCCCACCCCACTCCATCCCGCCGATGAAGCCCGGATTGACGATGGTGCCGCGCAGGCTCGGCGGCGCGTACATGCCATCCGAGCGATGACCCTCGATCTTGGCTCGGCACGCGGCCCGATCGAGCGGCGTGAGGCCCCACGCGTCCTCGGGCTTCAAGCCGTGAGGAACCAGCGAGCGTGGTAGTGTCGGGACGGGCTGCGTGGGTGAGACCACCTCCCCCGGCACGTCCGACGAGGGCACCGGGATCTCCTCGATCGGGAAGAGCGGCTCTCCCGTCTCGCGATGGAAGACGAATACATACCCCATCTTGGTCGTCTGGACGACGGCCGGGATTTCCTCTCCATCGCGTTCAAGCGTGATCAGCGCAGGAGGACTGGGAAGATCGTAGTCCCACAGGTCGTGGTGCACCATCTGGAAGTGCCAAACGATCTCGCCGGTGGATCCGCGAAGCGCGACCAAGGAGTTCGCGTACCGGTTGTCACCGGGCCGCAAGCCGCCGTAGTGGTCGGGGCTGGGACTCCCCGTCGGCACGAAGATCAGATCGCGTTCGACATCCGCCGTGATGGTCGCCCACGTGTTCGCGGCTCCGAGCCTCACCGGCTCACCGCTGGCCAGTGTATCGCCGACACCGACGAGGGGCTCCCAGGCCCACTTCGACTCACCGGTACGTGCGTCGAAGCCCCGAACCACCCCGGACGGTGCGTCCGCGTAGTTGCCGTCGAAGATCGTCGACCCGACCACCACCAGGTCGCCGATCACCGTGGGAGGTGCGGTGTGTCTGAGTTGATTCCGGCGGCCCTCGATCCTGGCAACACCGACGCCGAGGTCCACACCCCAGCCGCCGGCGAAGTCCGAACAAGGCATACCGGTCGCAGCGTCCAGCGCGAAGAGGCGCGCATCGTACGCGGCGAGGAAGACCCGAGCGGCACACTCCTCGCCGCGGGCACGGGACTCGTCGGTCCAGACGGACAGGCCGCGCGAGGTCATCATACTTTGGTGCTCGTCGGTTCGATCGAGGCCCGGATCGAAGGTCCAAAGCTCGTTCCCCGTCTCGGCGTCGAGTGCGATAGCGCGGCTGAACGGCGTAACGACGTAGACGACGCCGTCGACCATGATGGGCGTGGACTCGAACGCGGTCCCGGCGAGCCCGTCCTGGTGCTTTTGCACGTCGCCGGTCCGATACACCCAAGCGACGTCGAGATACCTCACGTTGTCGGCCGAGATGTCGGAAAGGACAGAGTAGTGCGTGCCTCCGGTTCCGTCCGAGGTCGGCCAATCCACCGGTGCGAAGCCGGGAATGAAGTTCGGCGACGGCGCGGTGGCAGTCACGAATCCAGTGACGGCCAGAACCCCCGCCGCCACAATCACACGCACGGGGTTTGCCGCGCGATCAAAGCTTGAAATCCAGAACATGAGACCCTCCGGTATCGGTGTGCGGTACCTTCGGTCTCACGTTGTCGAATTCACTGCGAACTCTCTCTACGCCATTGTGCGTAGATCAGGGTCCCATCATACGTAGGCTGCCCAGCCCCCTGACGTAGCATCGGAGGGAAGTGACGTAGACGATGCGCCACGCGCCTTCAATTTCCACGGCTAACGAGGGATCCTCGAGACAACCGCTCTACGTATTCAGCACGTACTGGATACGTCACTTGGCGTAGGGATGCCCCCTCCCGGATCGACCATCCTTCTCGGACCAACGAAGGACACCTACTCGAAACGGATTCCGGAGGAGGCATCCAATGTCACGCCACTCGATAAACACACTCATCCCGGTTCTTCTTCTCGCCCTGGCGGCTGGTGGAACGGACCCACTCGCGGCTCAGGAGACCGAGCCACCGTCGAATGGCCTCGCACGGACCATTCCCTGCACGTCCTTCGATGACGACTCGCACTACCCGCTCGGGTACGAGCAGACGTTGGATCTCGCAATTCAAGCCGTGTATGTCGGGCGTGGAGAGCCGGAAAAAAATACTCGGAAGTGTTTCTTCCGAATGGCTGAAGGGTTAGCACGGCACCTTGTTTTCGAGAATCCGAACGATCCAGAGCCGCGTTATTGGTATGCGGCGGCGATGGGGCTTCGGGCAGCCGAGGAGGGAGGCCGCACCCAAGTTCGCCTCGCACAACGTGCCCACGAGCAAGCCCGCCTCACCCTGACTGTCGCACCGGAACATGCCGGCGCCCAGCACGTCCTGGGTAGGCTCCACGTGGCGGTGATGCACCTGAGCGGCTTCAAACGTTTCATCGCCACCCGGATACTCGGGGGAAAGGCCCTTTCCGAGGCGTCCTGGGAAAACGCAGAGTCCCTCCTGGCAGCGGCTGCCAGATCAAAGCCGGAAATTCCCGCCCATCACTATGCGCTCGGAAACCTCTACCTGGATACGGATCGGCCCGAGGCGGCGCTCGAGGCCTTCAAGCGCGCCGTGGCGTGCCCACCGATCCACGCCGCCGACCGAAAGGTGCTCGTGAGCGCGGGAGAGATGGTCGAGCGGTTGCTCCGTGAACTCGAGGTATAGGCACCAAACCATACTCTTCCCTCCCGCTGAAAGCGGTGTCGAATCGAGAAGCGGCCCGCTTACGCATCGGGCGGCGTGGGCTCGGTCCCGGGCCGAAGCCGACGGGCGCCCCCCTTCTGTGAATCGCCTCGCCTCCCTGGCAACCCCACTGAGCCCGTGGTACCGTGGCCGTATAATGAGAAAGAACCTGGCACGACTCCGGCTTGCCACCGGGATGATGATCACGTCGGCGCAAGCGGTCTCTGGTCAGACCGCGGACGACCCCCTCCTAGCCGCCGTGGAAGCGGTGGCCGCACTACCGGGAGCTCCGTCGGCTGTCTCGGCGGCCGGCTTGACGCCGGCAGGCAAACGTATCGTCACGCTCGAGCAAACCGGTTGGGCCCCAGATCCTGAAAGGCCTCTCGTGCCTAAAAGGCGTCTTGTGATCGTGGGAGGCCTCGACGGAAAGGCCGAGAGCGCTCGGGCCGTCCTCGAGGCGCTCCGGTGGTTCAAGACGGAGGCCCCGCCAGAGCTCCGGCGCGCCTGGTCGATCGCGGCGGTTCCCTGCGCCTACCCCGACCGATGTCTGAGCGGGTCTGCGGCAGGGCGTGGCGTAGCGGGAGACACGCCCATTTTCCCTCCCGAGGGCGATTTCTACAATGACGAGACGGCTCCCGAGCCGTCGTACTTGTGGCGGTGGGTGGCATTTCAGTCACCGGACCTCGTCCTGGAGGTTCGATCCGGCCAGACCCTTTCTTGGGAGATCTCAGGAAGCGCGATCGCCTTTCCCCTCGACGGTCCGCCACCCCCCGACGGCACGCTCTCCGCAGCGATGTCGGTCGGTACACCCTCGGGACTGGGTCCGGTCGCCGCGGTCCGCGCCTCGACGAGCGTGGTCGGCGCGCCCCAAATGTTACGAACCTTGCTCGGCACCGCGGAGTCGCTCGGCCGCTCGCCCTTACACGACGCCATTCTCGCAAGAATCAGCCGAACGCCTGTCGAGATCGCAACGGTCTTGGCCCACCGCTACCCGGCCTCGCCGGCCATGAGCTACACCTCCGCAGTTGCGTGGTCGAATACGCTGCGCTTAGCGGCCCGACTCGACGACGCGGCACTGGTGGAGAAGGTGCGAGAACAGATGGCTACCTTTCTCTCCGGGGAGACGCCGACGACCCGCGAGCCGTACCGGCTCACCAGCTTGGCCGGTCTCTTCGCGTTCATGGACTTCTCGGACCCGGGAAAGAGCCGGGAAGCCCTGGACCTCGCAATCGCCGGGGCCGAGTTCATGTTTCCCGAGTCGCGGGACGCGATCCTTCGGTCCCCGACCGGTTGGACCGACGACATGTTCATGGCCACCAGCCTGTTGTCGCGTGTTGGCGCCCATACGGGGGACGCTCGTTACGGATCCACCGTCGGGCGCCTCCTGATCTCCTACGCCGAGACGCTCCAGCGGTCCGACGGCCTCTTCGTCCATTCCACGAGGGGGCCCCACGCCTGGGGCCGCGGGAACGGCTTCGCCATCCTCGGCCTGGCGGAAGCCTTGGCGTTTCTTCCGGACGACTGGGCCGAACGCACTGCTATTCTCGACGTTTACCGTCGGCACGCCGAGGCGCTCGTCCGTCATCAAGCCCCCGATGGTATGTGGCGCCAGGTAGTGGACGAGCCCGGCAGCTATCGGGAGCTGACCGTAACGTCCATGACACTCGTGGCGCTGGCCCGCGGCGTGCGGCTCGGTTGGCTCGACGAGAGCTACCGCGCGGTGATCGACCGCGCCTGGCATGGCGTCGCATCGCATATATCCGAGGACGGCGCTGTGGTCGACGCATCCACCTCGACGGGCGCGGGGGAAACGAAGCAGTACTACCTCGATCGGACTGCGATTTCCGGCCCTGACGAACGTGGTGGCGCCATGGCGCTCTGGGCCGCCGTGGAGATGGATGAGCTGCGGCGATGGACCTCCGGTACGTCCGTACAGAACGCGTCCGTGCAGGACGCATCCGCGCAGGACTCCGTCGTCCCACCCATCGACCTCCGAGACGTCTTCGCGACGGGCTACATACTCGAGGACCGAAACGGGGACGAGGTCGTGGACTTCGTGAACGTCCGCATCGTCCTTCCGGTCACACCGGGGGAAGCCCACGTGACGGCGGCGGCCAACCTGGCGGCCCGTCTGGGCTATGAGACCTCGGCAACCGACCTGGGGTTGAGCGAGACGGACGTCTCGAACAGGAGCCGGTTCGACGTTCCGGTCATCCTGATCGGTGCGG
>Ga0209988_10003104_pt1 | contig 11011 bp, 8 predicted proteins | sample N075metaG_FD_183115 | JGI IMG/M metagenome (GOLD analysis project Ga0209988, IMG submission 183115) | Deep subsurface microbial communities from Kermadec Trench to uncover new lineages of life (NeLLi) - N075 metaG (SPAdes) (version 2) | ecosystem: Environmental > Aquatic > Marine > Ocean trench... | reverse complement strand
GCAGCACCTCGATAAAATCGCCGCCAAGACCATTCGGTTCGATGCATTGCCGCAACATTTCGATGCGTTCATTGACGGCTCCGTCGTCGGTCGAACCGTCGTAGAGATTGGCTAGGCCAGCCAATGCCGTGGTAGTCAATGGCGACCTTGCAACCCCGAGTTTAATCCAGATGAAAAAAACGGAGATCGAAATGTCCCAGAGTGCCGGCGCCCGATTCTGGCAAGCCCTTGAACAAGAGCAACCATTGCAGGTCGTCGGCACGGTCAATGCCTACGCGGCATTGCTGGCCAAAAAGGCCGGTTTCCAGGCGATTTATCTTTCCGGGGCGGGTGTTGCCAATTATTCTCACGGTCTGCCGGATCTCGGCATGACGACACTCAGCGACGTCTGTGAGGACATTCGAAGAATCACCTATATTTGCGATTTGCCGCTCCTCGTCGATGCCGATACCGGCTGGGGCAGCGCATTCATGATTGCTCGTACGGTTCGCGAGATGATTCGCGCCGGCGCCGCCGGCTGCCATTTTGAGGACCAGGTTGCCGTCAAACGTTGCGGTCACCGACCCGGGAAAGCGCTGGTGGCGGCCGCAGAGATGGCCGATCGAATCAAAGCCGCCGTCGATGCGCGCAACGACGACCGCTTTGTCATCATGGCACGTACCGACGCCCACGCGGTTGAGGGCCAGCAAGCCGCGATCGACAGAGCCGCCGCCTACGTCGCGGCCGGCGCAGACATGATTTTTGCGGAAGCCCTGACGACGCTGGATGAATATCGGCAATTCACCACGGCGATCGACGTACCGGTCCTCGCCAACCTGACCGATTTTGGCATGACGCCGTATTTCTCCGCAGATCAACTGAAAACAGTGGGCGTCCGTATCGCCCTGTATCCACTCGCGGCAACCCGGGCCATGGCGGCGGCGGCGGAATCGATGTATCGCACCATCCGGCTTGAGGGCACGCAGAGAGACGTGGTTGATGCAATGCAGACCCGAGACAACTTGTACGCGGTGCTCGGTTACCACGAATACGAAAAGAAGCTGGATCAGTTGTTTGTCGAACAGGGACTGACCAATGACAAAGACTGACACCAGGAACATGGCATGATCGGGAGACAGCTATGACAGCAAAGAAAAAAGTGGGTGGACTCGCGGGCGTCACGGCCGGCGAAACCGCTCTGTGTACGGTGGGCCAGGAAGGCGCGGGACTGACCTATTGCGGCTATGACATCTACGATCTTGCCGACAAAGCCAGTTTCGAAGAAGTGGCGTATCTGTTGCTGTACGGCAAGCTGCCGACGCGCGCCGAACTGGATGCCTACGTCGCGCGGTTGAAGACCCTGCGTGGTTTGCCCGCTGCGCTCAAAACGGTGCTGGAAATGATACCGGGCGATGCGCATCCGATGGACGTGTTGCGCACAGCCGTTTCTTTTCTTGGCAACGTTGAGGCCGAAGGCGATTTCTCGCACCAGTCCGATGTCGCCGATCGATTGCTCGCCTGTTTGCCTTCGATGCTGATTTACTGGCACCGGTTTCACACGGACGGCACGCGCATTGATGTAGAAACGGACGACGATTCGGTCGCAGGGCATTTTTTGCACATGCTGCACGACGAAACGCCAAGCGAGATGCATCGCAAGTGTCTCGATACGACACTGATTCTCTACGCTGAACACGAGTTCAATGCATCGACGTTTACCGCCCGCGTCATCACCGGCACGTTGTCCGATATGCATTCCGCTATTTCCGGCGCAATCGGCGCATTACGCGGTCCATTGCACGGTGGTGCGAACGAAGCTGCAATGGCATTGATCCAGCGCTTCGACACGCCGGAGGAAGCCAGCAAAGAAGTGCTCGCGATGCTGGCGCGGAAAGACAAGATCATGGGATTTGGTCATCGTGTTTACACGGTTTCCGATCCACGCAATTCCGTTAACAAAAAAATGTCGAAAGCACTGGCCGACGAGGCCGGCGACACGCGCCTTTACCCGGTATCAGAAGCAATCGAAAAAGTGATGTGGGATGAGAAAAAGCTGTTTGCGAATGCGGACTTTTTTGCAGCCACGGTGTATCACTTCATGGGCATTCCAACGCATTTGTTTACACCGATTTTCGTTTGTTCGCGGATCACGGGCTGGGCGGCACACGTCATGGAGCAACGGTCGAACAACAAGCTGATTCGACCGGCGGCGGATTACATCGGGCCGTCGTTGCAGCCGTGGGTTGCGATCGACGACAGGAAGTAACGCAATGCACTTCGAATCGACATTGGTCGCGTCTCAGGTGACGCTCCTGCAGCGGTCCTGGTAGAGCGTCTGTAGGAGCGTCACCTGAGACGCGACCGAGGCAAATAAAAACCACTCAGGGAGACCCCATGTCCGGACACGACATTCGCTCAACAGTACGCGCCGAACCCGATCAGGTTCTGACCGACATAGCCGATTACGTTGCTACCACCGTAATCGAATCGGACCTCGCTTATGAGACGGCGCATTACTGTTTGATGGATTCGCTCGCCTGCGGTTTCCAGGCCCTCGACTATCCGGCCTGCACCAAGCTGCTGGGTCCGGTCGTGCCTGGCGCCACCTTTCCCGGTGGCGCGCGCGTGCCCGGCACGTCTTACGAACTTGAGCCTGTCATGGCGGCGTTCAACATCGGCGCAATGATTCGTTGGCTGGATTTCAACGACACCTGGCTGGCGGCCGAATGGGGACATCCGTCGGACAACCTCGGCGGCATCCTGGCAACAGCCGATTACCTGAGTCGCCAGGCGCGCACGGCGGGCAAGGATCCGCTGACGATGCGCGACGTACTGACCGCCATGATTCGTGCACACGAGATTCAGGGCGTGCTGGCGCTTGAAAACAGCTTCAACCGGGTCGGTCTCGATCACGTGTTGCTGGTACGAGTCGCCTCAACCGCGGTTGTCACCCACATGTTGGGCGGTACGCGGGAACAGGTCATCAGTGCCGTCTCGAATGCGTGGATTGACGGTGGCGCGTTACGCACCTATCGTCACGCACCGAATACGGGTTCACGAAAGAGCTGGGCGGCAGGCGACGCCACCAGCCGCGCGGTACGCCTCGCCCTGATTGCAATGACGGGTGAAATGGGCTATCCGTCGGTATTGTCGGCCAGGACCTGGGGCTATTACGACGTGTTGTTCAAGGGCAAGCCCTTTACCGCCCCGCAAGGCTATGGCAGCTACGTCATGGAGAATATTCTCTTCAAAATTTCCTTTCCTGCTGAATTTCACGCGCAAACAGCGGTCGAAGCAGCCATGACGTTGCACGAGCAGGTGACAGAGCGCCTCGACGATATTGCAAGGATCTCCATCGAGACGCAGGAGCCGGGCGTGCGCATTATCGACAAGACCGGACCGCTGGATAACCCGGCGGATCGCGACCACTGTATTCAGTACATGATTGCCATACCGATGATCCATGGTCGGTTGACGGCGGCCGATTATGAAGACGATATTGCGAGCGACCCGCGTGTCGATGCACTGCGAGACAAGATGAAGGTTGTAGAAAACCCGGCCTTCACGCAAGATTACTTCGATCCACAAAAACGCTACATCGGCAATGCTATCCAGGTCTTTTTCAAGGACGGTACAAGCACCGACCGAGTGGTCGTGGATTTCCCGATCGGGCACCGGCAGCGACGGGCCGAAGGCATTCCTGTGCTGAAACAAAAGTTCGAGACGAGCGTGTCGACGAAACTCAGGGAGCGGCAATGGACACAGCTTAGCGCATTGTGTGCGGATCAGGAGAAACTGGCCGCGACCGCTGTCGACGACTTCATGGCGTTGCTGGTAGTCTGAATTCATACTGAAAAAAGGACGAGCTGATGAAAATTCAAGCACCGATAATTCTGGCTGTTGCGGCCACCGTTTTCGTGTTCACTGCGGCACAGGCGGACGTTGTCACCAGGACCGCAAATAACGGCAATCTCATCATGGAAGACATGCCCGCGATTCCCGCAGAGATTGTCGAGAGCCTGAATCGTTACCAGAATGTCCGCTCGGCGCGATTTCGCGAATGGACCGAGGATGGTCAGGGAATTTACGTTTCCACTCGCTTTGGAGATGTCAGCCAGATTCACCGTGTGGACATGCCGGGAGGTGCGCGCACCCAGATCACATTTTACGACGAGCCGATCGGTGGCGTGCAGCGCCAGCCGCATGGGTCGAAACTGACGTTTACCCGGGACGCCGGTGGCAGCGAGTTTTCACAAATCTTCCTGCTCGATCCGGCGGATGGCAGCACGACGATGCTGACCGATGGAGAGTCGCGAAACGGCGCTGTTCTCTGGGATCGGGGCGGTCGTCGTATTGCCTTCCGAAGCACACGTCGTAATGGTGCCTCCAACGACGTATGGCTGATGGATCCGGAGGACAAAGACAGTGCCCGGGTGGTGCTCGAGTCTCCGGATGGAACGTCGTGGGTTCCGATCGAGTTTTCAGAGAGCGGCAGTAAAGTGCTGGTGCTCAACTACGTCAGTATCGCGGACTCCCGCGTCCATCTGCTGGACCTGGATTCCGAAACCTACGAACTCATCGCCGGTGGAGAAGCCGGCGGCGGCGCGAATTTTCCGTTGGGCTTTGCCGCGGGCGACGACGGCTTCTGGCTGACGACCGATCGTGGTGGCGAATTCACACAGCTTGCATGGCAGCCGGCGGAGCCCGGTGCCGAGGTCGAGATCGTCACCGGCGACATACCCTGGGATATTGGCGGCGCAGCTATTAGTCACGATCGGCGAAGAATCGCTTTTACGGCCAATGAGAATGGCCTGTCGCGTATTTACCTGATGGATGCGGCAACGCGGCAATACCGGCCAATCGGTGGCATTCCGACCGGCATCGCCTCGGGCCTGGCGTTTAGCCCGGACGATACGCGTCTTGCCGTCACGCTCAATACACCGAAAACGCCCAGCGATACTTACGTCATTACGCTCGGCAAGCGTCCGCTGGACTATGGCAAGCTCGTTCGCTGGACCTACAGCGAAGTGGGTGGTCTGGATACGTCGACGTTCCCAACGCCGCAGCTGGTCGAGTTTCCGACTTTTGACGAGGTGAATGGCGCTCCCCGCCAGATTCCCGCCTGGGTGTACAAGCCTCCCGGCAAGGGACCCTTTCCGGTTGTGGTCTCGATTCACGGCGGTCCGGAAAGCCAGGCCCGGCCATTTTTCTCCAGCACCTACCAGATGTGGTTGAAGACACTCGGCGTCGCCATTGTGGTGCCGAATGTGCGTGGCTCTGCCGGTTACGGCAAGAGCTATCTGGCGCTGGACAACGGCTTCAAGCGCGAAGATTCGGTAAAGGATATCGGCGCGCTTCTGGACTGGATCGCGACCCAGCCCGACCTCGATGCGTCGCGAGTGGCTGTTTTCGGCGGCAGTTACGGCGGCTATATGGTTCTGGCGAGCTCCGTTCATTACAGCGATAAACTGAAAGCCACTGTGGATATCGTGGGCATCAGCAATTTCGTCACTTTCCTGGAAAATACGCAAGACTACCGACGTGATCTGCGCCGAGCAGAGTATGGCGACGAACGTGATCCAGCCATGCGCGCATACCTGGAAAAAATCAGCCCGCTGAATAACGTCGAAAAGATCGACCTGCCCATGCTGGTCGTGCAGGGTGAGAACGATCCGCGGGTGCCGGTCACCGAAGCGAAACAGATGGTTGCCGCACTGCGCAAACAGGGCCAGACGGTCTGGTACATGAATGCGCTGAACGAAGGCCACGGCTACCGGAAAAAAGAGAATCGCGATATTTATCAACAGGCCGTGGTTCTTTTTCTGCAGCGCTACCTGGTCGGCGAGCAGCAGGCAGTGGCCGGGACGCAGTGAATCGTGACGAACTTGTCGCGGCGCTCATCGCCGGTGCGCAAGAGTTGCAGCAAACGCTACCGGCAGGTGCTGCGGACAAGCTCGCAAGACTGCTTGAAGACCTGGCGCGCTGGGGCCAGCGAATCAATCTCACCGCCATACGGAAGCTTCCGGACATGGTCAGCGGTCATGTTCTGGACAGCCTCTCCGTGTGGCCTTATCTGCATGGCCAAACCGTTCTTGACGTAGGCACCGGCGCGGGATTTCCGGGATTGCCGCTGGCGATCGTCGACCCTGAGCGAGAGTTTGAACTACTGGACAGCAACGGCAAAAAGATCGGCTTCGTCCGGCACATCATCGGCGCACTCGGTCTAGGCAACGCCAGCGCCGTCCAGGTACGCGCACAGGACTATGCACCCGGCAAACGCTTTGATACGGTAATCGCCCGGGCGCTGACGGCCATACCGCGTTTTATTGAAATAGGCGGTCATCTGATGAGAGAGGATGGTGTGTTGCTGGCGCTCAAGGGAAAATACCCGGCCAAAGAGCTGGACGAATTGCCCACAAACTGGAAATACGACGTGATTGAGCTAAGGGTGCCAGGACTGGAGCTGCATTCAAGGCATCTGGTTGTCCTCAAGTTTCGTGGGGATGCGGCCGCATGACCCGCGTCATTGCAGTGGCCAACCAGAAAGGCGGGGTCGGCAAGACCACGACCTGCGTCAATCTCGCCGCGTCGCTGGCGGCGACTCACCGGCGCGTCCTGCTGGTTGATATGGATCCACAGGGCAACGCCACCATGGGTTGCGGCGTCGAGAAGAACGAGGTCGAGAGCACGACGTGCGACGTGTTGCTGGGCGACGAGACGGCGGCCGATACGATCGTCTCAGTGCCCGAGGCCGACTTTGCTCTGCTGCCCGGCAACGAAGACCTGACGCTGGCCGAAATAACGCTGCTGCAGGAAATCGGCCGGGAAATGAAGTTGCGCAATGCGCTGGCCCCGGTCAAAGGCCTCTATGATTTCATTCTCATCGACTGCCCGCCGTCGATCAACATGCTGACCATCAATGCACTGACGGCAGCGGACGGTGTGCTGATACCCATGCAGTGCGAATACTACGCGCTGGAAGGTTTGAGTTCATTGCTAAACACGATCGAGAAGGTGCGCAACACGGTGAACCCCGATCTTGAGGTCTACGGGCTGTTGCGAACCATGGTTGATCCGCGCATCAATCTTTCCAACGAGGTATCTCAACAACTCATCGAGCATTTCGATGACAAGGTTTTTCGTACCGTCGTGCCAAGAAATGTGACGCTGGCCGAGGCACCCAGTTTTGGCCGACCGGTTCTCATTCATGATCCAAAATCCCGTGGCGCTATTGCTTATCTGGCGCTGGCAGGCGAAGTGTTGCGCCGCGAGGATGAGCGCAAGCAGGCGGCGCAGCAATAATGGCAATGCTCTACACTTCCATTACGACGAGCGCAGCACCGGACAGCAGCGAATGACAAAGAAGAAACGACTGGGGCGCGGTCTTGACGCGCTGCTGGGCAAGCCGGTGACCGAAATACCGGCGGTGACCGGGCATGAGGTCGACAGCCTGCAAAATATCCCGCTCGACTTGCTGCAACGCGGTCAGTACCAGCCGCGAGTCGATATGCGCCAGGACACGCTTGAAGAGCTTGCTGACTCCATCCGCGCCCAGGGCGTTGTGCAACCAATCGTCACGCGCCCAATAGGCAAGAAAGGCAGGGGTGTGCAGCGCTACGAAATCATTGCCGGTGAACGCCGTTGGCGGGCAGCGCAGATGGTCGGTCTCGCGGATATACCGGCGGTCATACGTGACGTCGATGACAGTGCCGCGATTGCGATGGCGCTGATCGAGAACATCCAGCGCGAAGACCTGAATCCGCTCGAAGAAGCACAAGCGCTGGATCGTCTCATTCGTGAATTTGATCTTACGCACCAGGAAGCAGCAAAAGCCGTTGGCCGGTCGCGAGCCGCAGTCAGCAATTTGCTGCGACTGCTCGATCTGTCGGGCAAGGTGAAATTGATGCTCGAGTCGCGACAACTGGAAATGGGCCACGCCCGCGCATTGTTGTCGCTGACGGACAAGGCGAAACAATTTGAAGCGGCGCGGGAAGTTATGAAGAAAGGGTTGTCGGTGCGGGAGACCGAACAGCTCGTGCGCCGTTACCTGACCGGCAGAAAAAGCAAACCGAAAACACCGGCGCAAGCAGGCAGCGCCGACATTCGCCGACTCGAAGTGGATATTTCAGGGAAGCTGGGCGCGAAGGTGAAGATCGATCACACCGCCAAAGGCTCCGGCAAGCTGGTAATCCAATACAACAGCCTGGATGAGCTCGACGGTATCCTGAAGCACATTCGCTAGTACCTGTCCGGATCAATGCGTCCTGAAATATCGGTGGTCGCGCCTCAGGTGACGCTCCTGCAATCGTTCTATTGGCACTCCTGTAGGAGCGTCACCTGAGGCGCGACCACCACCTAATCCGAATACTGCGCCAAAAACCGATCCAGCGCCTCGCTCTCACGCGCCCTGCGAGCAATGCAGTTTTCTATCGTTTCATTGGCCTTGGCGAGTGCCGGAGCATAAAGGTCGCCGCGGTCATCAAAGAAGCCATGCAGCAATGCAAGATCGTGAGCATCGCAGGATGACTGAAACAACTGCGGCAACATCGGCCGGACAAAGGACGGAATCTTATCCTTGAAGGCATCCAGGTTCTGATTCAGCCAGTCGTAGAGAATCGCATGGTCATTGAGAATCGCGGCGAAAAAACGGATACCGGTTGTCACATCGCCAGCGGCGACCGCGTCAGAAATTGAAAAATCCAGGTGCGAACGAACAATCGCGGGATCGTCGAAATAGATTGCTGCGAGAATGTTGCTCTTCAGAGATTCCGATTGAGCGTCCAGGTACGCTTGCTTGTATACCGCATAGAGCTCGGCGTCACCAGACAGCGCCGTTATGCGCAGCGCCTCGCGTCCGAGATCTGACGAGACCGAAGCCGGTGCGTTCAGGTATTGAGTGGCAAGGTCAGCTGCTGCTTCGCGCACGGATGGATCTGTCCCGTATTGCCCGAGGACGCGCATCAGTCGTGGACGCATTTGTACGGTCGCCTCGGTGTCGGTCTCCCTGGGGTCGATTCCCACCGACGCAAAACGCTCCGTCAATGCCTGATCGACGAAGCGCGCAAACAGCTCGCGGTTGCTCGCGCTGACGAAGTTGTCACCGATGCCCTTGAGCCGCTCAAGGGCAGGCAGGAAAACGAGCGGATGTGGATCATCGAGCATGCGGTTCAGCACAAACAGATAGTCAGCGAGCGTCAGATCACCCGCAGCAAGAAGCGCACCACTGTTTGACAGCAAAGCAATCTTTTCGCGATCGGTGAGTTCGTCGGCATCGTCAATCAGGTTGTAGAGTTTCTGTGAATCGATATTCCAGCGAAAATACCCGTTGCCGTCGGCGTCGGGGAATATCCAGTCGGTGCCGGCAGGGATATCGATCGTGCCTGACTTGTCATTCAGCAGATAAAACGTTCTGCGGACTTCACCGTCCTTCTTGTACTTGATGTTGAGCGGTATTGTCCACTGCAGGTCGGCCGCCTCACGACCGTAGGTCAGGTAGCGTTTCTGCACCACAGTCCCATCGTCCTCCAGCTGCAAAGAGGCGAAACCGGGCTGGTTCAGGAAGTCGCTGGCAATAGCGGCAACATCGAGATCCGAGGTCGTACCAATGACGTTCCACAAGTCGGTTTCCGTTGCATTGCTCCAGGCGTATTTTTTGATATATGCCTGGATGGACTTGCGGAATACTTCAGGACCAACATACGCTTCCAGCATGTTGAGGATCGCATGACCCTTGGTGTAGTTCAGGCCCATGCCGTCAAAAATTTCTGCTTCATTGCGCACGATCCGACGAATGGCTTTTGAACTCGTGCGCTGGTCGACACCGAATGCGCCGGCTTGCGGCAATCTCAGGTTGGTTTCGTATTGCGGGTACGCCTGTTCCAGTATCAGCATGGACATCCAGGTCGCGAAGGCTTCGTTCAGCCACAAATCATTCCACCAAGCCATCGTGACCATATCGCCGTACCAGATATGCGCAACCTCATGCGCGACGACCGTGACCGCGCGCACTGCGGTCCGCCCCGAGGCCTCATCGCCCAGCATCAACAGATCGGTGCGGAAGGTGATGAGACCCGGGTTTTCCATTGCGCCAAAGGCGAACTCCGGGACAGCGAGGAAATCGAGTTTTTTATACGGATAGTCGAAGCCGAAGTATTCTTCGAGTGCTTTGACGATCGTTGGCGTCTCCCGCAACACAAAGCCGAGTTCATCCGCCCGGCCCTTCGGTGTGTAAATAAAGCCCGGTATGGACATGCCTTTGATTTCCGCGCGATCAAGCGGGCCAACGCTATAGGCGATCAGGTAGCTGGGCAACGGTTTGGTTTGCATGAATTCGACGCGCTGCCAGTCATCCTGCACCGTGCTGTTTGCAACCGGCGTGTTGGCAATGACCGTCAGGCCGGCTGGAGCATTGATCGTCAACTGGAAAGGAATCTTGAAGCCCGGTTCGTCGAAAACCGGAAAAGCGCGTCGTGCGTAGACGGTTTCGAACTGCGTGAAAACATAGTCGTGGTCCTCGAAACTTACCCGGTGCATGCCGAGCGAATCGGTGGAATACAGCCCTTCAAACTCGATGCTGAGTTCGTAGTCACCCGCTTCCAGCGGTTGTCCGTCCGCGAGCCACTGGATGTCCCAGTCATCCGCTGTCGCTTCGAGTGTTCGCACAGCACCATTGCCCGACAGCGAAATTCGCGTCATATCCAGGCCGAGCAGATAAATGCCAATGCGGTCCGTGCGTTCGTCGATGGTCAACTTGATGGTGGTGTTGCCGCTGTAGTCATCGGCGGCCGGGTCCAGGCGAAGCTCAATCACCTGGGAGGTCGGATAAATCCCTGCGGGCAGGCGGTAATCCACCGCATCTTCGCCGCAAGCGACACCCATGAAGGCCAGTGTTGCGGCCATGGCCAGCATGCAGCGGTTTATTCTCATCAGCTAATCTCCAGACTTCAAACGTACCAGAGCCTGCCGCGTCGACAGACACTTTCTTAGTAATTATATCGTCAAGGCAATATTGGCGGATGCCCCAATCGACCTG
>Ga0209988_10003103_pt1 | contig 11012 bp, 7 predicted proteins | sample N075metaG_FD_183115 | JGI IMG/M metagenome (GOLD analysis project Ga0209988, IMG submission 183115) | Deep subsurface microbial communities from Kermadec Trench to uncover new lineages of life (NeLLi) - N075 metaG (SPAdes) (version 2) | ecosystem: Environmental > Aquatic > Marine > Ocean trench... | reverse complement strand
TCTCAACTTATCGGTCGTGCGGAAGTGCCGTTGGAGCTCTTGCCGGTCCGCTTATCGCAGTCCGATGTCCCTCTGGACCGTGAAGAACTCGAGCGATTCGCGACCTCGAGCCATCCGCGGGTTCGCGCCTTGGAGCAACGCGTAGAAGCCGCTCAAGTGTGGGCAAGGCGGCGTGCGCTCGACGCCCGTCCCGATTTCCGCTTCGGCCTGGGTTACACGCTGGTTGAGGACCGGGAAGATCTGGCAGGCATCGGGAATCCCCCCGAGGAGAACGGCAAGGACGCAGTGGCCTTGATGGTGGGCGTCAACATTCCGATCTACCGCAAACGGATCCGTGCGGGGGTCGCAGAGGCCCGGGAGAGCCAGCAGGCTGCCGAGGAACTGCTGGAGGCTGTCCGCGACGGCTTGCGCTACAACGTGCAGGAGACGCTCCTGCAGGTTGTCTCCTCAGGCGAGCGCGGTCGGCTCTACCGTGATGTGATCATCCCGCAGGCCGAGGAATCCCTGGCATCGGCCGAAGCGGCCTATACCACCGACCGTCTGGGCTTTCTGGACCTTCTGGACGCGGAACGCACGTTGTTTCAGGCGCGCCTGGCGTACCACCGTCTCGTATCCGATGGCTGGATCGCCCTCGCAGACCTGGAGTCCGCGGTGGGAAAGCGTCTACCCGAATGAAGTCTCTCAGGCAGGAATCTCGAACACAAACGAACCACAATTCAGGATCAACCCCATGACCAACGAGAAACCCACCGACCATGAGGATCGTGCGACACCGCCGCCTCCACCGACGCCGCGCCGGCCAGGACGGCTGCGCTCTCTTCTTGCCAGGCTAGGCAAGATCCGATGGCAGCGCCGTCCTTCGGCAAGCGAACAAGAGGCGCGCGCCCTGCCACCGATGTCACGAGGAGTGCGCAGGTTTTCCATGGTGTCTTTCTTTATCACCGGTGCCGTCGTGATGTGGTTCATCGTTGGAAACCCGCTCGGCATACCATTCTTTCCGGCGCCGCCATCGGAGGCCATGCCCGCGGCGACCCATGAGCCGGTGCCGGACGGCGCGCTCTATCAGTGCCCGATGCATTCTCAGGTCGTCGAGGATGAGCCCGGTGAGTGCCCGATCTGCAACATGCGCTTGGTCGAAGTAGCGAGTGTTCCTGCAGGGCAGACCAGCAAGTCGTCCGCCACCCAGACCGGAGAGCGCGAAGTCCTCTATTGGTATGCGCCGATGGACGCCACCTACATCCGTGACGAACCGGGACTGTCGCCGATGGGGATGAAGCTTGTGCCCAAGTATGCGAAGGCGGCGGTGGGTTCCGAGGATAAAGTGATCCGGATTGATCCGGTTCAGGTGCAGAACACCGGCGTGGTGAGTGTCGAAGCAGAGCTTGAGGACATCACTCGTTACACCCGGACCGTCGGCATCCTCGACTACAACGTGGAACGCATCGTATGGGTCAATATGAAATACGAGGGTTGGATCGAGAAAGTCCACGTCACCTATGTAGGCCAGAAGGTCCGCAAGGCTCAGCCCTTGTTCGAAATCTACAGCCCTGCGCTGGTGACCACGCAGGCGGAGTACCTCCGCGCGCTCCAGTACCGGGCTTCCCTGGAGGAGAGTGGCCGTGCGCAGACCAAACAGCAGGCCGAGAGCCTTGTGCAGGCGGCGCGGGACAGGTTGACCTACTGGGACATCAGCGAAGAGCAGATTCGAGCCCTCGAGAAACGTCGAACGACTCAGCGTCGATTGACGATCTTCTCCCCTGCAAACGGTGTTGTCACCGAAGTCATGGACCAAGCTCTCGAGGGCATGTTCGTCGAGGCCGGTATGAACCTCTACAAGATCGCCGACCTCTCGACCGTCTGGGTGCACGCCGACGTCTACGAGATGGACCTGCCCTGGGTTCGCGAAGGCCAGTCGGCCGAAGTGTCGTTTCGTCACCTCCCGGACCGTATCTTCCGCGGCCAAATTCTCTTCCTCTATCCTGAGGTGAGCAAGGAGACCCGCACGCTCAAGATCTGCATCGAGGTCCCCAACGACGACCGGCAACTCCGCGCGGGCATGTACGCGGACGTCATCATCCACGGCCCGCCGGTCCACAACGCTGTTCTTATCCCCAACTCGGCCGTACTCCGGTCAGGCGAGAGGAACCTCGTGTTTGTCGACCTGGGCGAGGGTCGGTTCGAGCCGCGGGAAGTAACGTTGGGGATTGAGGGTGATCACGCTCGAGTGCAAATCCTGAGCGGGGTCACCGCCGGCGATGCGGTCGTCACACAAGCCCAATTCATGCTCGACTCGGAAAGCCGCGTTCAGGAGGCTATCGCCAAATTCATGCAGCGCCGAACCGTGGGCTCCGGCCACGACAACGGGGAGTAGGCAAATGATCGAGAGAATCATTGAAACCTGCGTACGAAACAAGTTCTTCGTGATCCTGATCACTGCCGCGATCATCGTTGCCGGGACGATCGCAATGCTCAACATTCCAATGGACGCGATCCCTGACCTTTCCGACGTCCAGGTCATCCTATTCACCTCGTTTCCGGGCCAGGCCCCGCAAGTCGTCGAGGACCAGGTCACCTATCCACTCACCACCAAGATGCTCGCGGTGCCCTTCGCCAAGGTGGTTCGTGCGTATTCCTTCTTCGGGTTTTCCTTGGTCTACATCATCTTCGAGGACGGCACGGACCTCTATTGGGCCAGGGGTCGTGTACTCGAATACCTGTCAGGCATTCAAGGCTCCCTACCGCCCGCGGCCAAGGTCGAACTCGGCCCGGACGCTACCGGCGTCGGCTGGGTCTACGAGTACGCCCTCAAGTCGAAGAAGCACACGTTGCAAGAGCTCAGGAGTATCCAGGATTGGTACCTGCGCTATGAACTCACAAGTGTCGAAGGAGTCGCCGAGGTCGCGAGTATTGGTGGATATGTCAAGCAGTACCAGGTCACCGTGGATCCCGTGAAGCTTCGGGGCTACGACATTTCGCTGTCCAGAATCCGCCAGGCAATCCAACGAAGCAACAACGACGTCGGCGGGCGGCTCGTCGAGATGGCGGAAACCGAGTTCATGGTGCGTGGACTCGGCTACTTCGAGGACCTGGAGGACATCGAGAATGTGCCGGTCGGTGTGAGCGCTACGGGAACGCCGGTGCTGATCAGGGATATCGCCGTGGTCAGCCTTGGTCCGGAGCTACGCCGAGGGCTCGTCGAGTTGGACGGTGAAGGCGAAGTCGTGGGTGGCATTGTGGTCATGCGCCTCGGCGAGAACGCTCTCGCGACCATCGCCCGCATCAAGGACAAACTCGACGAACTGAAGGCCGGGCTTCCCGAGGGCGTCGAGATCGTGCCCGTCTACGACCGCTCCACACTCATCGAGAAGGCCATCAGCGTTCTCAAGAAAAAACTCACCGCAGAACTCCTCGTTGTCGCGTTGGTTTGTATCGTCTTTCTCCTGCACTTCAGAAGCGCGTTCGTGGCGGTTTTCACCTTACCGGTCGGCATCCTCATGTCCTTTCTCGTGATGTATTTTCTGGATATCAACGCCAACATCATGTCGCTCGGAGGCATCGCCATTGCCATTGGAGTCATGGTCGATGCCAGCGTCGTGATGGTCGAGAATGCGCACAAGCATCTGGAACGTGCTCGGGAGGACGGGAAGCCGTTTGACCACGATACCGTCATCATCGCGGCCGCGAAGGAGGTCGGTCCGGCACTGTTCTACAGCCTGGTGATCATCACCCTCTCGTTTCTCCCCGTGTTCACGCTGCAGGCCCAGGAAGGCAGACTTTTTCGACCGCTCGCCTTCACGAAGACCTTTGCCATGGGGTCCGCAGCCATTCTGGCGATTACGATCATTCCCGTCCTCATGGCCCTACTGGTGCGGGGTAAGATTCGCCCCGAGAATAAGAATCCCATCAGCCGGTTCTTCATCTGGGCCTATCGGCCGTTCATTCATTTTGTCCTCCGTTTTCCAAAGACCGTGATCCTCGCGGCCGTCCTGGTGACCACCGTCACCTGGCTTCCGTTTCAGCGCCTGGGAAACGAATTCATCCCGCCGCTCTTTGAGGGCGATTTCCTCTGGATGCCCACGACCGATCCAGGTATTTCCATCACGAAAGCAAAGGAACTCCTCCAGCAGACAAACAAGATCATCAAGCAGTTTCCGGAGGTTCATCACACGTTCGGCAAGATCGGACGGGCGGAGACGTCGACGGACGCCGCACCGCTTTCCATGATCGAGACCACGATCATGTTGAAGCCCCCCGAGGACTGGCCTCAGCGGGAGGTCAAGCGGTTCTACAGCAACTGGCCCCTTCCGGGACGAGTTCGGGAATGGCTGGCGCAGCTCTGGCCGGAGAGTGTGCCCGCGCGCAACCCGGGCGAGCTGGATCGCGCGATCAACGCCGCCATTCAATTTCCGGGCCTGACCAACGCCGGCATGGAAGGGCCGATCAAGATCCGGCTCGACATGCTCACCACGGGCATCCGGGCACCCGTCGGAATCAAGCTCGCGGGACCCGACCTGGTCACCCTTCAGGATCTTGCCCAGCAGGTAGCGCAAGCCGTCGAGACCATCCCCGGCACGATTTCTGCCTACCCCGACAAGTCGTTCGGTGGGAACTACCTGGATTTCAAGATCGACCGCATCGAGGCCGCAAGATACGGACTTACCGTCGGCGATGTCCAGGACGTCATCATGACCGCCATCGGCGGCATGAATATCACGCAAACCGTCGAGGGTTTGGAACGGTACCCCGTAAACCTGAGGTACAAACCGGAACTTCGGGACGATCCTCGGAAGTTAGCGCGCGTGCTCGTTTCTACGCCACGGGGCGAGCATATTCCGCTCGGGCAGCTGGCCGAACTTCAAATCAAGAAGGGCCCGCCGATGATCAAGAGCGAGAACTCCAGGCTGAACGCCTGGATTCAGGTCAGCATCCGAGAAGACGAAGTTGATCTTGGAACTTACGTAAAGCTCGCCAAACAGGTCGTGAGCGAGCAAATCGAACTCCCTGCCGGGTACAGCATCAAATGGAGCGGTCGTTACGAGTACATGGAACGGGCCCAACAACGACTTCTGCTCGTCGTCCCGTTTACCCTGTTGATCATCTTCTTCCTTCTCTACCTCCACTTCAAGAACGTCACCGAAGTGCTGATCGTCCTGCTCACCATTCCGTTCTCGCTCGTCGGGGGTGTGTGGCTCATGTACGCCCTTGGCTACCACATGAGCGTCGCTGTCGCCGTGGGATTTATCGCGCTCGCGGGCCTGGCGGCAGAGACTGGTATCGTCATGCTCGCTTACCTCGACGAAGTCTACAAACGACGGAAGGCTGAGCAGCGACTCACGACGTTGAATGATCTCTACGACGGAATCATCGAAGGCGCGGTGCTTCGTGTTCGACCCAAACTGATGACGGTCGCAACGACGATCATCGGGCTTCTTCCGATCATGATCGGAAACGTTTTCGAGTCCGGATCGCAGGTCATGCAACGGATTGCTGCGCCGATGGTCGGCGGACTCGTCAGCGCAACCGTGCTCACGTTGTTGATCATCCCCGCAATCTACATGGTGTGGAAGGGTTTCCTGCTCAAGAGGGAGATCCGACATGAATACCGGCAACGGGCGGCCGCGTGAAGGAATTCTATCGACCGCGTTTCACTGAATTGGGAGCCATAGGCATTGTTCCTTCCTTCGGCGTATTCGCCGCCGTACGGGGAATCCCTTATGAACGCTCCTTCGGTGGGCGCTGTAAGATTCTTGCATGATCGACGCCTCACGCAACTCAGGCTGCTCAATCTTCTTTGTCCTGAATAACCGGTGAGCGAGAGGCGCGAAACTGCTCGAGTCACCTTCAGGGGAGCGCTTTCATCCCCTGCGAGGTGTGGGTGAATTTTCTTAGTCTGCTTCTTGCATGCGGTGTTGTGGATGCACACACGAACCGACAGAACCGAACGCGAGCCGTCGACACACGACCAACCCGGGGTATTGCCGGTCTCTCAGACCAGGGAGCAGACCCGGACCTTCTACGACAAGATCAGTCGTGTCTACGACTTGCTTTCCGAGCGGAGCGAGGCGCCGATTCGCCGGAAAGGACTGGAGCTGCTCGCGGCTCTCCCCGGTGAGACCGTGCTGGAGGTCGGCTTCGGCACCGGCCGCTGTCTCGCTTCCCTGACGAGAGCAGTTGGCCCTGACGGCAGGGTGTACGGGATCGACCTTTCGGAGGGCATGCTGCGGCGCGCGAAGAGTTGTCTCGAACGGGAGGGTCTCTCGGGTCGCGCTGTCCTGCAATGCGGAGACGCCGTGTGCGCGCCCTATGCGGATGCCACCATGGACGCCGTCTTCATGAGCTTCACGCTCGAACTCTTCGACACACCCGAGATCCGGAACGTGCTGCTGGAGTGCAGGCGGATCTTGAAGTCGGAAGGCCGTATCGTCGTCGTCGGCATGTCCAAGGGCGACCGAGAGGGTCCGCTCTTGCGCACCTTCCAATGGTCACACCGCCATTTTCCAGGCTTCATGAATTGCCGTCCGATCTACGTCCGTCGCGCGATCGAAGCTGCCGGGTTCGTCGTGCAGCAGGCGACCGTCACCCGCATGTGGATACCCGTGGAAATCGTTCTCGGTAGGAACTCGCCTTGTCCAGGAGCTTCCGGCTGAAGCATCCTAGGTGAAGAGCGAACAGGCTAGCTTATCAAGATGAGGTGTACTTCATGAATCGCGATCCGCTGCCAACAATCATCCAAGGCGGAATGGGGGTAGGTGTCTCCGGCTGGCCGCTCGCTCGCGCCGTGTCGAAAGCGGGCCAGTTCGGCCAAGGAAGGTCACGATGCGCTGTCGCCCGATGGTCAGTGGGTCGCTCGACGGAACGCGTGTGGCGTTCATCTCGGACCGGGACGGAAGTGAAAGCAACGTGTTCACCCTGGAGTGGGCGACGGGAAGGATCACACGAATACCGGTCCTGTAAGGCTGTGAGAGAATCGGGCCGATCAAAGTAGCCATGGCGAACAGGCTGCTGGAGTGTGATAGGTGATGGCTCGAATGTGGCGGTGGCTGGCCGGGTTGAGCGGACTGGGCGTAACAATTTGTATCGCAGCCGGACTCATCTTTGGAGCCGGGACCTACACGTTCCATTACGCCGAAGGCACCAGCTACCTGTCCAACGACCCGGCAGCGTGCGCCAACTGTCACGTCATGAACGATTATTACGCCGGTTGGCAGAAGGCCAGTCATCATCACGTGGCCACCTGCAACGACTGCCATGTGCCCCACGACCTGCTGCGCAAGTACCTGGTCAAGGCCGATGCGGGCTATCGGCATTCGAAGGCATTCACACTGGAAAATTTCCACGAGCCGATCAAAATGATCGACCGCAGCTATCGCGTGCTGACGGCCAATTGCGTCGCATGCCACCGTACAGCCGTTCATGAGCTGACCGCAAGCGCAGCCGTGTTCGGGGAAACCGACGATTGCCTGCACTGCCACCGGTCGGTCGGTCACGGACCCGTCCGCTAGGAGAGGAGACGCTATGGGCCAGCACATACCGATGTCCACCACCACCGGCCGTGTTCGTATCGCTTACCTGGTCGTGATCGTGGTGACGTCCGCGGTTACGTGGGGGATCGTCGCGCTACTGGCCAACATTGCTCAGCACAAGGCCGAGGCCAAGCGGGTGGTTTTCCAGATCGTCGAGCTTGATGAAACGACGGTCGACCCGGCAGAGTGGGGCAAAAACTTCCCACGCCAGTACGACAGCTACATCCGCACCGTCGACATCGAGCGGACGCGGCACGGCGGCAGCGAGGCGTTTCAGAAGCTCGATGAGTTTCCCGTATGGCGCGACCTGTTCGCCGGATACGCCTTCGGTGTCGACTACCGTGAGGAACGCGGCCACGCGTACATGCTCGCCGACCAACGTGAGACTGAGCGGGTCAAGGTTGTTACCCAGCCCGGTGCTTGCCTGCACTGCCATGCCGCGGTTGTACCCGCCTATCGCCGTGTCGGCAAGGAGCGAGGCGCGCCCGGTGAGCTGACCGACGCGCTCGACAGCGCGACCGGACGTGCGCAGCTCATGAAGGGTTTCGAAGTCGTGTGCGCCATGACGTACGACGAAGCGACCCAATTGGTGCTGCATCCCGTGTCGTGCATCGACTGCCACGACCCTCAATCCATGCGGCTGCGTGTGACCCGGCCTGCCTTCATCAACGGCATTCAGGCACTGGCCGAGTCCGACGATCCCGTGCCCCACCTACCCTCGGTCGAGCGTTGGCGGAGGGGCAGGCGCGCCCAGCCCTACGAACCCAACCGACTCGCCTCGCGCCAAGAGATGCGGTCGCTAGCCTGCGGACAATGCCATGTCGAGTACTACTTCAAGGGCGACGGTAAGCTGCTGGTCTATCCGTGGCACAACGGACTGAAGATGGAGCAGATGGAAGCGTACTACGAGACCGCCGGAAAAGACGGTGCGGCGTTCAAGGACTGGACGCACGAACTCTCGGGGGCCCCGATGCTCAAGGCGCAGCACCCGGAATTCGAGTTATGGAGCCAGGGAATCCACGCCCGGGCCGGTGTGTCGTGCGCCGATTGCCACATGCCCTACAAGCGTGAGGGCGCGATCAAGGTGTCGGATCATCACGTACGCAGTCCGCTGCTCAACACCGCGCGGTCATGCCAGACGTGCCACAACGTGACGGAGACTGAGTTGCTGGCTCGTGTGGAGACGATTCAAGACCGAACACGGACCCTGATGAAGCGAGCCGAAGGGGCGACGCACGATTTGGTGATGGTCATCAAGATCGCGGCCGACGACGGTGCGACCGATGACCGACTCGCCGGTGCGCGGGTGTTCCACCGTAGGGCCCAATGGCGGCTGGACTTCGTGGCTGCCGAGAACTCGATGGGTTTCCATGCCGACCAGGAGACCGCACGGATCCTCGCGGAAGCGATCGATTACGCGCGCCTCGGCCAAATCGAGGTCCAGCGCTCCATCAAGTAAGGGTATCCAATCGGCAACTCAACGCCGGCCCGGAGCCCTTCCTTCTGTGGGTAGTCGAATCTATCCACGTTTTCGAGATCCCAGCGTCCGGGTATAGGTGACTGAATTCACCCCGGCCCGAACAAACCGACCGCTCAATCCTACGGGATCCGCACCCCAAACAGCATGAGGGTGAGAGTGACGAGTGTCGCCAACTTTGAGTTCTTGTTCGTCATTTTCCTGTCTCCTATGTTTGTCGGGTGTTGCCCGGCTTGTGTTGACTGTCGCGCCTACGTATAGCCAGAGCCGTGCCAACACGGATTCTTCGAAAACAGGGGACTTCAGAGAGAGGGCGACTGTCGACGGAAACGCGAGCCGGTACGATCGTCCAGTCGGACTGTACATTCGTGGGGACGCCTAGCCCGAGATTCAGTTGCGGCCTCAGCGTGCCACGGGGACTGTGCCCGGAAACTCCGGCGCAACGATGCGGTTGCTCATTACTCGGAGGCGGAGTCGACGGCGAAGCGTGTGGACTCGAACACCGCGTCAGTCTTGGGAGTCTCATCGACGCTGGCCTCGAACAGGTAGTGTCCCTCGGCGATGCGCTCCTTGGGGAGCACTTCGAAGACGTTCTGGCACAGGACCCTGCCTTCCTTGACCAGATTCAGCGGCACATCGGGAAGCTTGAAGGGGACGGCGCCCTCCGCGGCGATCTGCCGGCCGAAGATCGTCTCGGGCACGCTCGTGCGGCCGATCAGGCAGGCCTTGTTGCGGCCGAGGGTCTGCTCTCCCTCATTGACGACCTGAACCAGCATCGGCTCGAAGCTGCCTTTGGTGGCGATGATGTCAAAAGTGGCCAGCTGTTCCGAGCTGATGCTCTTGCGACCCGTTTGCGGACCGTCCCCACGGACCACGATCGTCTCGTCGCGCGGGCGCCCGAGGATCGGGCGAACCAGCATTAGGTTGCCCTTCGTGATCGGCGGGACCTCTATCGTTGCGCGAAACGCATCCGGCCGGCTCTCACTATCCGTTCCGTTCATCACGACGGTAAGTTCGTATTCGCCAGGGGCGAGTCGGGTCGGCTCGAGGAACATGAACCGCCGCCCGTGGGTGGACGCACCCGGAACAGGCCGCAGGGAGACTCGCCGGCTGAAGCTGTGGGGCACCTTCGATCTCTGGGTCAGCACCGCCCCGAAATCGATTTCGACCGTCTTCTCCCGCCCTTCGAAATCGACGGGGAAACTGATGGCGACGAGGACCTCCCAGATCTTCGACGTGCGCGGCTGCAGGGTGAAGATGTGAGCCCGCACCAGCCCGGTCTGGAACAGCTCCGGCGCGAAGAACGCCGCCGACACTTCAGCGGTCCGCTCCATCGACTCCGAGCGGAACATGTAGTTTTCCGGATGCGCCGCCCGAAGTCCCGGCCGCAGGACATTGACCTTGATACGCAGCGGACTGTCCAAATCCCCATCGTCGCTCAAATAGAAACCGATGGTGTACTGGCATCCCAGGTCGCGCTGCGCCCGTGCGAAAGCGACCGAGAAATCGTTCGTGAAACGAGTCAACCGGCCACCCGTCTCGTTGGCCAATCGAACCAGCATCGGCGGACCGCCGACGTCTTGCGACCGTCACCCTCACCCGGGTCGTCGGGTGATCAACCCCGCCGTGTGCACCGGATAGATCGAACAGCGCGCGATCGACGACGATGCGGCCAGTCGCGCGAACTCCTGGTCGTGCATGTCGGTGGATCCGGGATTGTTCGAGAACAGCACAACCGCCTTGCTGCCCGGAATCGCGCCGAGGACGTTGAACAATGCCTGCATGCCGCTGAAGAACGAACTTTCCGTGAGGTGCGTGAAGCTCGGCGCCCAGAGCGTGATGTCAAACTCCATCCGCTCTAGTGTCTTGACCAGGACCTCGACGTTCGATGTGAAGCTCTGCTCGATCCGCAGGCCGCCGTTGAGCGCCGCGATCATTACCTCGTCCTTGTCGGTCAGGCCGTGACGCACCATCTTGACGGCCTGCTCAAGCACGTTCACCCGTTCCATCTG
>Ga0209988_10003098_pt1 | contig 11022 bp, 14 predicted proteins | sample N075metaG_FD_183115 | JGI IMG/M metagenome (GOLD analysis project Ga0209988, IMG submission 183115) | Deep subsurface microbial communities from Kermadec Trench to uncover new lineages of life (NeLLi) - N075 metaG (SPAdes) (version 2) | ecosystem: Environmental > Aquatic > Marine > Ocean trench... | reverse complement strand
AAGGTTCTCCTAGTAGGGATTGCCTTTCTTCTGCATCTTACCGCCGCTGTCCCCACCTCTCTCACCACCAGGGCGTTTCTGGTTCACAGAAATTGGCTCTGGGGAGTGAGGGCAGAACACGGCCGGCGAAGTGAATGCTTGAGCCGAGGGCATGGCTCCGGGGGGCGGATAGGTTCCAGGATCGTGCCCAGGGTAGTGCGCCGGAACGACCAGGTCGTGACTCATCTTTCCATCTTTCATTTTTACCTCCTAGCTGTGCTCAATGCCGACTGGATTTTCGGTGGCTTGAGCGTTTTGATTTACGTTTCCCCTTGTTTGATCTCCGCTGCTCTGAAGCAGCAATCGCAGTCGCCATTTTAACATCCGTAACGACTTCTCCAGTTCCTCCGTGGTGAAGAGTGCGATCACCATATTCACCCATCACCCTCTTAAACTTTCTCCCAACGGGCAATTTCCCTTTGTGCTTCTTCGGCATTTGTCCCTATTCTCAGCATAAAGACCTTGTCAAGCTAACTGGAGCAGATTCTCTATATTCTTGGATCCTTTTCCTCCAGGACCGCCCTGGGTTCCTCCAGCTGCACCCGACAATAACTGGCTCAATGTCATGCGTCGAATCATGGCAACTTCTTCTTCTCCAAGCTCGCGCATCACTCTGTCGTATTCGTTCTCCATTCCGAGTTTCCGGAACAATGCCTTTGTGCTGTATCTCCCTTCCTTCGCCAAAGCAAAGGCGACAAGGGCTTCCTTCTCACGGTTGGAAGTGAGCGTACTGCCTTGAGCCATCAGAAAGACGAACTGCTTTCTGTGGTCCTGTGGATTGATACCAGCTGGCGTCATCTCTCCTGGAATCCAGTCGAACACATCTTCAAAGCTCACCCCGTCACGGCCCAGGAGAAACATTCGGCGGCGAACGTCATAAAACTGCATGAAATTGGAGATCATCTGTTCGCCCAACTCGCGCAAGGCGACTTCAATGTACCGACCGCGCAACCGCATGATGGTCTGTTGATTTTCTTTCAATGCTTCCAGGGTATTCCCGGCCGGTGTGATCTTCTTGCGGGCCAAACCGCCCACATCGAGCAAGCCGGAGTCATCGTCCATCTCGTTTTGAGCGTACAAGAGAGTGTTCTGTACGAAGCTAGGAAGATCAGGGATCCGAGCATATTGCGGTGCTGCGGGTGACTGTGGGCTGTAGCCGATCTTGGCGTTGGGCATATTGGGATCCATCTGCGCCTTGACCGCGTAACTGAATGCGTTGTCCGGGAAGATGAGCGGTGGGTTGACCGCCTTCTTGATCATATCCAAGATCCCGGCCAGGACCGTGTTGACGATATCCTGGAGTGGAATCTTGGTTCTCAATTCGCTGACCCCATGAAACTGCCAGGGTACTGGCTTCAATCGGATCGTGATGAAGGGATAGCGACCATGCCAGAAAGGATTGGGACCGTCGTACATGAGGTCGAACTCATCCCCACCTGTGATGATCAACCGACCACGCGGGTAGAGCCTGTTACCCGGATCGACCCGATAGGCCCAATTCGTGTCCGGTGGGCCCATAATCACTTCATTATCTGAAGTGTTGAGCTGGTCATCTTTAATCCAGAACTCCGTGTAGGGGGCTTGCTGGAGAACTCCGGGAAGGTATTGAGGAACACCGCCAATGACACGCTTCATCTGTGGGGAAAGAAGTTCAAAGGCGTGTTGGCCGACATACTTGGGCCTCGAGAACGGACGAGCGTAGCTGCTATGCTCAACACTTGGTTTGACCTTCCAGCCAGTCAGTGGGTATCTTTTTTTGAAAAAAGACAGGCTCCTGGTATCACGATAAACGACACCCTGCCACTCCTGGAGTTCATGAGAAGGTCCGATCGGCATCACCTGAGAGATCCCCAGGGGGACCAGCTGAAAATCGCCTTCCCCACCCATCAAGCTGGAGTTCCAGACAACCCGCAAGAATCCGGTACTGAGATAGGCGTGAATCGTCGCCTGGCCCAACGCCAGATCGTTGTCCTGCATCGTCCACCAAGCCTTATTCGTTTTCGTATGGATCTCGGCTTGTTCATGGTAGATCTTGTTGAGGGTCTGGACTTCGAAGGTGGGTCGAACATCGGTAAGAACGGCTGTCACTTCTTCAAGCTGCCTCAAGAGGCGATTGTTGATGGGTGCAGCCTTGTAAGAGGGTCTCTTGCTCGGCCATTGGTTTCCCATCAGGTAGGAGATGTGTTGATCGACCTGGCGTACTTCCTCAGAAGCAGACATATATTGCCATGCCTGTTCATGAGCGGTGTGGCAGTATTCCTTTAACCGCTTCTCTTGCTTCGCGGGATCGAGTCCTGGTTTGTACGCAAGCAGCTCCCAAGGCTGCTCTGGCATTTGGTCGGCGGGCTGATCAAACAGTGCCATGTTGTTTCTTCTCTCGTTCCTGGCGGCGGTATTCTTCGGGGGTCATGATCAACCTTACAGTAGGTTCTTCGGCCTTCTTCTTCGGTCTGGATACTTCGATTTCGGCATCACAGCCGAACTGATTGCAATAGAACACAACGTCGCCGTCTTCTCGCAGATAGACAACTTCGTAAGCCGATCTCTTTTGTCGACGCTCGCATTTCGGGCAGATGAAGGTCATGTATTCGGTGCCTTCTTCTTTGTACCTCCGAATCACCTTCATCATTCTGCCTGTGAAGGAATCCTTTTCCTTTTCGCGGCGATCAACCAGGCCCCCACCCTTGTTGATGATTTTCAGGGCTGTGGTATGAAGAACGAGTCGTGTCATCGGCCTCTACCTACGTCGAAATACTTACGATTCCTTGTTTCCTTTTGCCGAAATACCTGGTTGTGAGGTTTGGTCCCCTCGGAGATCAGGTTGGGATCATCGACCCGCTGCACTCCAAATTCATTCTGAAACTTGCTCAGTTCTTTTTGAGTACGAACCGTCAACGGTTTGCCTTCAGGATGGATATGGTTCGTCGTGAAAGGCTCAAAAGCAGGGTTAATCCTGGTACTGAAAAGCATCTCCATGCGCTCTCCACAGCACTCCGGCCAGATCGGATCTGGATCGAACTTCTTGTTGTGGACGTCAAGTTCTTTACGCCCACACTCTGAACACTGAAAATCCCAAACGGGCATAATCAAGCCGTCTTCTGCGATACCGTGTCTACATAGAGACCCCGCAGATACTCCTCAAATTGCTGATTGGCGAATGTCTCAAGCGAAATGCCCATGCCTTGCGCGAAGTCTTTGAACGATTCTCCGCACCATTCGGGCAACGTGATCACGATCTGATCATCCCGGAGGGGCGGGCCTACTTTCCCCGGTTCTTGGGACACAGCAGCACCCTTAGCGGCTTTTAGCTCCTCTTTCATGGAGAAAATCGCGCCGTACAGGTCCGATGGACCTTTAATGTTCTGTCCCAGAATCTTCTGGATACGATCACGGTTCTCCTGGTCGATGACCAGGACCTCAGCGGAAACTTCTCTCCCGCCGGCTTCTTTTTTCTCCTCCGGAGTGGGTTTGGGTTTTTCGGGTACAGACGTCTGTACTACTTTCGGCTTCCCGAACTTTGCATTGGCCCGGGCGATCTCCGTCTGCATATCGGCGGTGTCGTTGAACTGGTGACCAGCGTCGCAGTAGGTGAAAAAGGCTCCCTCGCGGTTTTTCAGAAAATTGTCATTGATGCCACCGAAGCGACACCTGGGACACGGTACGTTAGATACACTGGTTTTCGATGCCATAAACTCTCTCCTCTTTAATTGTGCGTGTGCCGTCAAGCCCTAGTCGACGATTTCCATCCTCACGACGGGCGCGCGCAGTCTCTTTCCCTTCAAGACACAGGGCTTTCCAAGGACGATGGCCGGGGTAAACGGGTGCGTGTAAAACGCCAACTTGAATCCCGTCTTGGAGTTTCCTGAGAGCTTCTGTCCACACAACGGACAGTAGGCATCCGGAAAGATAGGAGCATCAATGTACCGAGGTATGGTGTCCAATTTCGTTTCCTCAACCTGACCGCCGTACATCTTTCCAGCCAGTTGTTCTCGCTCCTTGTTGATCCGATCTTGGATTCCGGTTGGTGCTGGAGCTGGTGTTGCTTCCGGGACCGTAAGGGTCTCCTCGGTAGATACCAGTTCGTCGACCTGTTTCTCTCCGTTGGTCTCCGGAGCTGCTTCCGGGGCCGCTGCCGTTTCTACCTTCTCAGGCTCCGCTTTCGCTGCCTTGGCCTTGGCCTTGGCCTTGGTAACCTTCCTGCCTCCCGCTTCTTGGTCTGTGACTTGTCCCACGTTTCCTGTTGCCATGTTTTCCTCCTAGAGTAAGTTAAATTGCGAATCCCCTTCATTACCAAATCCTGGTTGATCATGGACCGGGGAGTAATCCGTGTTTTGAAAATCTTTGCGGGGATCCCTCATCACCACGCTCTGTTTTTCTGCCAGGAGATCCGGATGGACCTGCCCAAGACATTTGGTGCAGATCATTGCCGCAAACAAGGTATCGTCGAACGTGCCCAACCGCGCTTCGTAGCGGTCGTCACCCACGTCGATAAATGTCCAGCACTCATTCAGTAGCCGCTGAGAACGGATTTCAAGTAAATCTTCGTCCATCATCGTCTTGAAATTGTCAATCAAGGCATTGCGGCTGCGCGTCTGAGTCACCCATCCGAAATAGTTAGTGAGATGCCCTTTCGTTTTATCTGCCCACCGCCAACGGTAGAGGTTGGGATACTTCAGGTGGTGCAGCAAACTTTCTAAAACCGTCTGCTGGTTGTACTCGACGGAGAACTCACAGGTGTTGTAGAGAAAGCCCAGGGCTGCAATCCGTCGAGCAAAAGGAGTTCCCCCCTTATGACCTCTCCATTCAGCGACCTGGGGGATCGGCAAGTGCGTTTGTGTGACTCTCCACATCGAAGCGGCCGAGTAGTCTTTACCCTTCACGCCCTGGCCTGGGTCAGCTCCCCCGTAGTAGACCTTGTTCATCTTTGGAAATTCCCAGATCCAAAGAGGAGCGTCATTCATGTTGAGGTATTCGATCAACTGAGGGGTCCGCTGGCCGTTCTTCTGCTTGACCAGCTCGATATCTCCAAACCAGATCGGCTTTTTAATATAACGCTTCTGAATCCGTCGCAGTTTCTTCTGTTCGAAAGGGATTGTTCCCTGGACTCGAAAGGCTGCTTCCGGGAAGGACGGATACTCCTGCTCGACCATATCGGGGTCCTGGTCGACCGCTTCGAAGTCCGCAGCGGTTTCCCTTCTCCAGTTCAACTGTTCCCTGCTCAGTTCGACTCCGTTATCCTCTCGGATTTTTATGATCAGATCTTGCTCGTCTTCAGTCGGCGTGAAGTCGCTGCGTTCCTGTTTGGTCTTAAAGGACTTGCTGTATTCCTTCTGCTTCCACCAGGGGCAGAACTTTGGCCTCCAGCTCAAGGCTCCCTGCTCGGCTCGCTGGTACAAGCGGTGATAGGGATCCTCGACACCTTCGGCGGTTCCTTCCATGACCCAAATGGAAAGACGGTTGCCTTTGGTCGCAGCGGGAAACAAATCGCGGGTCAGAATCTTCAGATCGCGCCACAAGCTGATCTCTGTCAGGTGTCCATTTTGCAGGGTGAAGCCGCGACTGGATCCGGTTGGTTTGTTGGCAGAATCGACGAAGAAATTAGAGCGGAGGCCTGGACGCTCCAACCGTTCCTTTTTGTCTCTCCGATCAAACCGCATGAACTCGCCATGCACTTCGTACTGGATCTCGGGACGCAACCACCAGGGCAGACAATCGTAGGCCAGGCGGCTCATATCGAAGATGTGAGAGGAGCGAATCCGCTCGTCGGCAATCACCAGGCTATTCGTGAGCTCGTTGAAAATGGTTCGGTAGAAGATCATGGCCTGGACGATCGTTGACCAACCGATTTGTCGGGCCTTCAGGAGAATCCATTTGATCGGGATTTTTTCTTCCCAGGATAGGACCACGTCCTCCCAAAGAATTTCCTGGCTCTCCCAAAAGGGATAGAGAGTCATCAACTGAGGTGGGCCGTACTCGTCACCTTTGGTCGCAATAACGTGGTAATTTTCGAGGTAGTAGCGAACACTCGCGGGATCGTTTCCGTGGATGCGCGACAGTTCCATGTTGAGCGCTTCACTCTCCTCGGGCAAGAGGTTATCCCAACAAAGACTCACGTCACCGTTGAAGCCTTTGAACTTTTCATCGAAGTGCTCAATGAGTTCTTCGACGTACTTGTCTTTTCTCCCTACAACGTGCATTAAACCTCAGTCCCGTAACCATACTGATCAATGGTTTTAAGATGGTCCTGGTACTCCTCTTCGCCCATACCACTTGTTTTCTTGAGTGCATCCAGTTCTTCTATGAAGGCGGCTCTCTTTTCGTCCACAATATTGAAGCTCCCATCAGTCTTTTCCTGTTCTTTGTGATCGCGCTGGAAGTTAAGGACTCGCCGCGTGGCTCCAAACTCTCGCGCGAGTTGCGCATCCAGGGCTCGAGCAATCGTTATGAAGTACCAGCTCGTATAGAGAACGGCTGAGAGCGCAAAAAGAAAGAACCCGCCACCCAATGCACCGATCCCTACGGCCAGGGCAAACCAAGACGCTGAAGCAGGCATGGGCGGGACCAGGGCCACGGCTTCGGCCATTCTCGTCACAAAAGCTGGAGCGGTCACCCAAATGAGATAGAGAGCCACAGCGCCCAAGGCGTATTTGGTCAACCGGGGTACGAATCGTGAGGACGATTTCAGCCAGGCCAGAGGTTGAAACGCATACCAGGTGGTCAGAGCTAAACCCACGACGATCTGTAGAGTTTTGTGCTTCGCTATGAAAGCGCGACCCGCTAGAAATCCCATTCCGGCCCCTCGTCTTCTTCTTCTTCTTCTTCGACGGGTTCGACGTCGATCACCTTCTCCGCTGCTTCGGCTGCAGCTATGCTTTCCTTCTGCTTCTGTTTAATCCTGCGCATCCGTTCTTCGAAATCTTCTCCGTGGGCGGGGTTGTTGACATTGGTTTGATTCACATTGACGACGGTCTGTGGCGCAGCTGGTTTCTGCTCCAGGGAAACGAGCTTCTGAAATTCCCTGATTCCCGCCAGCATCATGTTGAAATCCGTGGCCTTGACGGTGACGAATTTCCCTTTGGTCTGATCGAAGGAAACATACTTCCGCTCTCCAGTCACCAATGTATCTATGGCCTTGAGGACTTTATTGTGAACTCTGCTTCTAATCGCCGCCCGTAGCTTCTCGTTCGACAGTTCCCCATCGAGCCTTTCCCGCACGATCGCATTTTGGGTCAGGAGCGCAAACTTCTTATCGAAGGCGAGGATCGCCAATCTGATGGTTTCAACCTTGACGTCATCGGCCTCGGCTATTTCTTCGATTGTTTCCCCCTGCTTGAATCGCTGGTAGCGTTTCGCAGCCACAGAATCATCGGTGGCGAGGAGTTCCGTGTAGTTGGGGACCAGGGCCAAGCCTTCGTTAGTTTTTGCCATATTTCTTTTTCCAGTAATCCGCTTTCTTGTAGAGCAAGTGGATTTTCGCTCTGTATTTGGCACGGATCTTTTGGTTCAGTTCCCTCTCACAACGAATCAGGATGTAGTCGTGTATTCCTTCCGGGGTGGGTTTCAGGGTTCCCCGCTCAATCGCTTTGCTCACCGCCGGCCCTGTCATCCCCAGGATACGAGCGGCCAGGGCAACCGGGATCTTCCGGACAGTATGGGCATTGATCCAGGTTGATCGGTGTTTTCCGGTGAGTCCTCCAGTGAGATCGTTTTCGGTGATGATCCGATGGACCTCCTCAATCCGGATCCGGATCATTTTGCTACCCAAGCGCAAATTGGGAATGTAGAAGGCACGGATAAAACCACGCGCTATGAGTCTCCTGATCGTTACAGCAGTCACTCCCAAAAAGGCAGCTGCCTCTGCGGTTTTGAGGACCTGGGTTTGGCCCTGGGGCAACTGTTTATATTCAAGTTCTTCTACCGTTGACAAGCTCATTTGGCCTCTATTTAGAGGATACTGAGGTTGTCAACCCTTGGACTTGATTTAGGTCAGGGATTTGGGCTAGGATGATTGAAGTTCCCTAAGATATTCCCTATCCTGGGTGAACCACTAAAGCAGGCCCTTTTCGGAGGGCCTGTTTTAATTTCTAGCGGTTGACGATCACGCCAGGCGGTGTGTGACTCCTGGAGATCCCCCCAAGACCTGAGCCACCGATTGAGTCTCCAGGATCTGGCTGGATTGGGGTTGGAGGATCAGCGACCACATCGAAGGTAGAACTCGATACAACCGTGCCACCCGCTTGAAAGGCACTCCCGGGCACTGTAGTGGTGATTGTTTCATCCAGTGCGATGGAATAACTGGCTGCGGCCGTCAGGATAATCGTCACCACTGTGTCGCTGGTGCGCACCACAGCTCCTACAACTTCCTTGTCTCGGACCTCGGTATTCCACCCTGTAACTTCTGACATATTCGAATTAAGCCCGTCGATGATGGCCTGGCGTTGCGCGTCAAAATTTGCTCCAACGGTGACCCATATATCCCCGGTCAGCGTGATGATGATCGTTTCGCCGCCAGCGACAATGTCTGATTCCGTGGCCGTGGGGAACACTGATCCGGTTACTACCACCTGAGGAACTGTCTCCACGGTGAAGGTCGGCGTTGCCACAATAGAAGAACCGCCCGGAACCAGGGCGGTCGCCGGGACGGTAACCTCGATTGTCTCCAGGGCCGTAATGTCGTAGGTTGCCTGCGCACTCAGGGTGATCGTCACCAGCGTGTCGCTGCTGCGCACCACATCACCAGTGGCTAGGTTAGCGCGGACCTCGTTGTTCCAGCCCGTTGCCTCCGATTGAGCGGAAGTGAGTCCGTCGATGATGGCCTGGCGTTGCCCGTTAAACGTGCCTCCAGATGCCACCCAAACACCTCCGGTGAGGGTAATGAGGATGGTTTTCAAGCCAGCAACCACATCGGCCTCGGTCATTGCGGCTGCGGCTGTGCCAGTGATCGCTGCTGTAAAAGCGACCGTATCCACGGTGAAGTTCGGCGCTGCCACAATAAGAACGCCTGAAACCAAGGCGCTGGCCGGGACGGTAACGGTGATTGTCTCCTGGGCCGTAATGTCGTAGGTTACTTGCCCACTCAGGTCAACCGTCACCTGGGTATCGCTGTTGCGCGTTACATCACCAAGACCAAGCATATCCCGAACTTCATTATTCCATCCGGTGAGCTCAGATTGGGCCGAATTAAGCCCGTCGATGATGGCCTGCCGTTGCCCGTTAAACGCGCCTCCAGCTGCCACCCAGATATCGTCGGTGAGAGTGATGATGATGGTTTTCCCACCAGCTCTTATATCGACTTCGGTGATTGCGGCGGTGGCTGTTCCAGTGATCGCTGCTGTAGCCATCAGTATTCTTCAAAGAGTACGGTCACAGCATCGTCGGCATTGTCGGCGTTGATGAAATAGTCCCTCAGATTGTAGGGATTGGGCCCGACCCCCGAAGGAGGAGGAGAATAGGACTGTCCGGTTGCCAGCCTGACCCCAAACGCAGCCTGGGGAGCCCCTGAACCATTGCCGACCTGGTTACTCCCCACGAAGATATCCCCGGTGTTGGCTGGAGAGGCCCCGGTCTTTCCTGCCTGGACGGTGAAGTGATTGACGGATTTTGATTCTGCCGAAAGTGGAACTGGAGTTCCTGGCGTCGCGACGACGACTTCCTTTTCTCCTACTGCCATTTGTTACCTCCTACTTGATGATTATCGACCTCCGGAGCGACCCCTAGACCGACTACCATTCCTTTTGCCGTTTCTTTTGCCGTTTCTTTTGCCGTTTTTTCTTATCGGGGTCAATAGCTCTTTGGCTGTTCTGGCTGCATCACCTTTCAGTTGCTGCCCCTTATTCGGTCCGATATCTGCCTTGGCTGCGCTCTTCTTCCTGCCACCCCCAAGCAAAGCTTTTGCACCACCTAAAAGTAATCCCCAAACCATTGTGTTACCTCCTCCCGGAAGACCGACTTACATTCCTTGTAGATTTTCTTTTCTGGGGTCGAGATAAGGATGAAATTGCTTCTGCTGCCGAACGTCCTGGAAGCCGTTTTGCCACCCCACTGACGATCTTCCCCATACGTCCCTTGGTTGCTTTAGCTGCGACTCCTGGCGCCCTTAACCCTTTTGCCACTCCACTGACGATCTTCCCCATGCGTCCTTGGGTTGCTTTAGTCGGGGACCTGGAGGTTTTTCGTACCTGTTCTTTGTAAAAATCAGTTTTGGCCAATCCAGTTTTGGCCATTCTTCTGAGTTGCGCATCATGTTTACCCGTCAGAAACTCAGCAGCCTCCCCCCGACCACCGTAATCTTGTCCCTGGCTACGCGCAGGACGACCTACGCCAGTTGGGGTCTTTTCGCCGCGCTGCCTTTTGGCGAAATTAGACACTAGCGAGCCCATACGCCCTTGGGCGGAAGCCATACGCGCTTTTTTTTCTGCGGGACTTTGTTTCAAAGATGCTCTCTGTGAAGCCGTTAGTCCGGGCTTTTTTTGAATTGCTTCGACTGTGCCGGCCGGGATTTTCATTTGGGCCATTATCGACTCCTTCCTTCGCTGTGTTTATATCCGCGAGTTCTACCTTCTACTACTTCCCCTGCTTGTCGTTCCCCTGGTAGGTTTTCTTTTGAGGGGCCGCGCTAGACTCGCAATAGCTGATGCAGCTGGTGACCCCATTTGCCTCGACGCAGTAGCGTACAGGCTGGATGGCTGCCCCAGGCCCATCTTTTGTGATGGGAGAGCAGCGATTGAGCTGGCAGGTTTTCGCTGCTGCATCCTCATCGCATCGGCGGACTTGCTACTCGTGACAACTTTGCCTCCGATCACTGATCTTATTTTTTGTTGGGGTTTCCCGACGTTGCCCGTAGCTCTTCTGTGCCGATCCATAACCAGCTGGCGATTCTGGGTTCTGGGGGTTCTTATACCTGTAGCCTTTGCCCTGGTTAAAATAGCTGATCCAGGTGATCCAGTCCGTACTGAGGGGCTTCTGATACCTGGGGTTCTTCTC
>Ga0209988_10003095_pt1 | contig 11025 bp, 7 predicted proteins | sample N075metaG_FD_183115 | JGI IMG/M metagenome (GOLD analysis project Ga0209988, IMG submission 183115) | Deep subsurface microbial communities from Kermadec Trench to uncover new lineages of life (NeLLi) - N075 metaG (SPAdes) (version 2) | ecosystem: Environmental > Aquatic > Marine > Ocean trench... | reverse complement strand
CATCGACAAGCTCGCGGAACTTTCGGCCTGCCGCAACTTGCTCGCGGACCTGCCTGGCTTGCTCGCTATCCAGCCACCTAGACTTCGTGCGGCCTTTCACCACGCGGGTAATGCTGTAGTACGGCCCATGACGAGCATCCGCGTGGTCGGCGCACGCGCAGCCGGCCTTATTGCACTTCACGTAACGCTCTGAGACCGAGCCACGTCGCATAGGCTTGGGCTCGGCCAACTGGCTAGCCACAGCGCCAACTTCCTCGGGAACCACTGGATTCGGCATGGGGATCTCCTATCTTGCGGTTATAATAGCCGCAAGATACCGCACCGCAAACCGTAAACGGGCATCCTCACTACCGTGACGTGCGCCCGTTCGAGCACTAGTGCTCGAAATCATGTCTCATCCGTTGCTCGGGTGTTCTCGAAACGGAGGGCAAAGTAGATCATTACGACGAACGCGAACGCGGCCGGTAGAATCCAAAAGGCTTGCCAGTTTGCTAGGACCGCTGGGTCGGGGACGATTCTGTTGAAGATCCAGCCGGAGATTTGGGCGCCTACGAGCATGCCGACGCCGTAGGTTAGGAGGACGAGGAAGCCTTGGGCTTGGCCTCGGATATCGTCGGTCGACTTCTGGTCCACGAAGATCTGTCCGGTCACGAAGAAAAAATCGTAGCAGATCCCGTGAAGGAGAATTCCTAGCATGATGAGCCAAAAGGCTCCTGTCGGTGCTGCTGCCGCGAACAGCGCGTAGCGCAGCACCCAAGCACCCATACCGGTTACGAGCATCCACTTGACGCCGAGGCGCGCGAAGAAGAGCGGCATGGCCACCATGAACGCGACTTCCGACATCTGGCCGAAAGACATCTTGAAGGCGGGGCTCTCGAGTCCCGCCGCGCTCACGAAGACCGGGGCGTAGGCGTAATACGCCGAGAGCGGGATGCTGATCAGAAGCGAGCTCAACGCAAAGACGAAAAACGGTTTGCTCCAGAGTTTCTCGAGCGCGTCGAGCCCCAGTATGCTGCGCGCTGTCGGGCGTGTTCCTCGCGCGGGAGGCGGCGTGTGGGGGAGCGTGAAACTGTAGAGGCCCATGAGGATGCCAGCAGCGCCCGCTATATATAAAGGTAGGGGGGTGGCATCGGCGTGGAGCACCGCGCTGACGATCACGTTCGCGACGATCCAGCCGATCGTTCCGAAGACACGGATGACAGGGAACTGCTTCTCCCGGTCGGTGATGTGGTGGAACGCTAGAGAGTTCGTGAGCCCGAGGGTCGGCATGTAGAAGAGAACGTGAAGAAGAAGCACCAAGATGAAGAGAGAGCCGGAATAGGCGAGCGAAGGCGCCGCGAGCATCGCCAGCCCGCCGAGGATGTGTAGAACGCCGAGAACGCGCTCGGTGGCGAAGAAGCGGTCCGCCACCATGCCGAGGAAAAAGGGCGACACGACGGCGGCGATGGGGCTTACCGTATAGGCCCAGTAGATGACGTCGGTCAGGTCGATGGCCGTCATGTAATTGCCGACGGTGACGTACCACGCTCCCCAAATGAAGAACTCGAGGAACATCATAGCCGCGAGGCGGCGGTTCACACTGCTCATAGTTCACCGCTCCGCATCGCCGGCCTGTCCATCTCGCCGACGGTGTGGATGCCAGCCGCCTTGAAAGCGCGCTTTACCCGCTCGGTCACGTCCGTGCCGAAGGCCGTTTCGAAACGGCCGTCAAAGACGTAGGCCTTGACCGTTACCTCTAGAGCGAAGTGGGTTGCCATCCCTGGCACGGGACCTTCTTGCAAGCTGACTTGTACGGGCTCCTCGAGATAGACATAGGGGCTCGAAACGGCGGCCTCCTGAGCGATGGTCTTGGCCGAGGCGAAGTCTGCGTCGCAGCGAATGTAGAAGTGGAGGACGACCATTTGATGGAGCTCACCCGCATTCGCGCTCGCGACGACATCGGTCAAGAACTTGTTGTTGGGAATGGAGACGAGGTTGTCGTCGAGGGTCACGAGCCGGACCGAGCGCAGGCCAATCTCCTTGACTTCACCGTAATAGCCGGCGAAGGCGATGCGGTCGCCGACTTGGAAAGGGCGGTCGAAGAGCAGGATCAGCCCCGCAATGAGAGATGCGAGAATGTCTTTGAACGCAAAGCCAAAAGCGAGCGCCGCGGAGCCGCCTAGTGCGAGCAGTGCTTGGTTCGAGAAGTTGACGAGCGTGGTCGCGACGAAAAACGCCGTCAGCATCACGATAAAAAACTTCAAAACGGCCGCAACCTGCTTCAAGACGAGCCGCCGGCGCGTGAATCGCTCGCCCATCCCATCGAAAAACCGCACGGTGACCCGGATGAGCACGACACCAATGACGATCGCAACGACGGCTATCGGGAGGTTGTCGAGCTTGAGAAACTCGAGAAAACCGAGCTCCGTTTCATTCATCTACCATCTCCTAATGCGCGAACTGTTTCTGATCTAAAACGCGAAGCACCGCCGGTTGCCAACCGGGCGTGATCTGAAACACCCGCCCGTTTCTCTCGAGAATGCGAAGACTCTCGAGATGCTGGCACGTCATTCTTACTCGCCCCAAAACGACGTTCAGTACTTCCGCGAGGTCCTCGATGGGAAGCCCGTCATGAATGACGAGAGCGGTGAGCAAAAACAAATATTCGTCCGATAGCTTCTCCACGTCTGCTTCCGCGTGTCCGGCGTGGAGATAGACGGGAACTTCAGCGAGGTCGCCATTTTGCACCGGCGGGCCCAAGCTCGAAAGCCAATATTCGAGGGCGACTTCCGGGTTGCCGCGGCTCGCCTCGGACACGATCCGCCAATACATCACGCGTGCGCGCGATTCGCTATGGTCGCTCTCGCGAAGGCGCCCTTGAAGAAGCTTCTCGAATCGAGGATCGTAACCCGCAGCGCGGGTGCGTCGGACGAGGCTCTCTTCCAGTACATCCGCGCCGAGCCCCGAGAGCTCGATCTTCTCCCGAAGGGCGAGCCGAATCGACGTCGAGATATTCTTCACGTAAGTCCATGCCGGCCGGTGCAAGGTCAGCGCCCAGAAGTGGTCGTCCGAGCAAACCTGGATGATGTCGAGGACCGACTTCAAAAGGTCGAAGCCGCCGACCGTCCGTCGCAAGAGAAAGTGGACGTCGTCGATGAGAAAAATCTGCGGCGGCAAGGTTTCGAGACGATCGATGATCCGCTTTTGAATGGTGGCGCGGCTCGAGCCCTTGTTGATCGCGATCCCGAGCGGGTCCAGCAACCATTGGAGCTGCTCGCGGTAGCTCTTGGTGCGGCGCCGGTGCGGCACGGAAATGACGGTAACCGGAAGATCCGTACGCGACTCGAATCGTGTGCGTGCTTGCTCCAAGAAGACGGTTTTCCCCACTCCTCGATCGCCGATGATCCCGACCGTGCCCCCGCGCCTCGCCTGCTGCCACTTGACGAACGCCGCAAGGAGTTTCTCGATGTCTCCGGATCGCTCGGTCCCGGAGAACGAAGCACCTCGAATGCGGTCCCGATCTTCTTTAGGCAGAAGCTCGGTGCCCGCATCGACGAGCTTGAACTGGCTCACGATGAGGCTCGTGCCCGAGCTCGAGAGCCACCCGCGCCCGACGAGCAGCCAGAACACCAGGCGTATTGCAATGGAAACGATACCGAAGGCCGTGAGGAAAATTCTCTTGAAGATGGAGCGCGTCGGCTGGGCGAGCCATTCACTGACGGGTGTCTGGTCGACGAGATTGGCAAGAAATTGGCGTACCCAGTGCGACAGGCGCCACAACGTCGCGATAACGATCGCGGTAAACACGGCCCAACTGACGATCGCGATGAGGCTTTCGAGCCGGTCCGCTTGCAGCAGGGGGACCGCGACGAATAGAAGAAGCTCCGAGAGGATCCACCATCCGAGAAACCAGTTTGCCGCCGAAACGCCGATCACCTCGACTTCGGGCGGCGTGCGGTCCCCGGACAGCGGATCGAGAGCGTGCCCCGGGACGGCAAGCAGGAGCCGGATAGCGGGCGGGACGCTCTTGGTGAGAGCCCAGGCGATCCATAGAAGCGCCCCGAGTGCTAAGAACTCGCTTCGAGGTAGAAGCAGCGTGTGGAGCACGAAAGCGCCGGCCGCGTCCACGCCGTAGCGGGCGATCGGCTCGATCTGACGATCGGCGATCGCGCGTCCTCCTCGCTGCCAACGCCGCAAGCCGACGTCGCGCCGCCGAACGGCAACGAGACCGCGGCGGATCCAACGGGGAGCCGCCCGTCTCAAGTAGACCCAGAGAACAACGAGCACCAACAAGTCGAACGAGACAGAGGCGAGCTCGACCAGCGTGTCGAGATCGAAAATCCGCTCGGGCAACGACCGAACCACTCGAATCTCTTTTCTCCATTCCTGTTGGAGCCAAAGCGGTGCTTCCGCGAGCTCAGCGCGGAGCTCTTCAAACGCCTGTGCTTGAGTCACGAAATCGGCGATCGACCCGAGCTGGCGCCGGACATGCAAGGTTGCTTTGAGCTCGGACATGAGCGCGTCGATCTCGTCCACGACGTGGTCGTCCCGCTGACCGAGCACGATGGAGAGATCGGTAAAAGCATCCTCCCACTCGGCCGAAGCCTCCGCCGGTGCTTCCGCTCGAAGCGTTCCCAGCATGGTCGCGCGCTCGGTCGCAAGAAGCTGGCGCGTTTCGTTCCGCTCTTCCGCCGCCGCTCGTAGTCTTCGCGTCAGCCGCTGTATTTCTTGAAGGCTCCGGCGTATCTCCGCGGAACGGCTCGAGTCGAGAAAGGACAAAGCGCGCGCTTTGGCGAGCGAACCCTCCACCTCCTTCCGTTCGCTCCGAAGGGTCTCGAGTGCGGCGCGCTCCGTCTCTTGGCGTTTCCGCTCCGCTCCTTGAAGAACAGCGATATCGGTCCGAAGCCGCCCAAGATTCGAATCTTCTGGTGCGTCAGGCTCGGGGTTGGCATCGGGGATCGGCGCCTCCGCGACTGGGATCGCGCCGCCGAGGGCCAGGCGCGCGCGCCGAGCGAGCTCCGGCCCGAGGAGCGGGAGCGACCTTTGGAGCCGATCGCGGTTTGCCGGGCTCCCTGTCGTTTCCAGAAGCTCGCCCTCGACGAGATGCTCGAGCGACCTGTCCCCGGGTAGCACCATCCTTCGAAGCGCCGCGCCGCGATAGAGAACGAGTCGTTGCTCGGATTCGGCGGCCGCGAGGGCTTCCCGCGCTGCCTCGGCCCATTGCGGTGAGCCTTCCTCGATCCCGCGGAGCCCGGCGCGCCCCCGACGCAAAAGCGCGAGCGCGCCTTCGAAGACTTGCTCGCGAAATCCTGGCGCAAGCGAGAGACCCGCGCTCAGCGCTGCGAGGAGGCGCGCCTCGAGCGCATCGGCAGTGTCCTCTGCGTCCCAAACGGCACGAAGGAGCTCGAGCTCGGCCGCTCCTGCTGCGAGCCGTTCGCGGGCCCGCGCGTCCTCGCGCTCGCGCAGTTGCTGACGCCGAGCGTTCAGAAAAGCCGTGTCGGTCAGGGGTGCGCCGGAAAGCTCCGGGAATCCCTGGTCGAGCGAGAGCGGGGGCTCGCCTTCGGCAGCAAAGAAGGTGATAGCGGCGCGCGTCCTCGCTTCGGCCGAGATGAGACGTTCGGAGAGCGCCTCTTGAGAGAAGACAAAGGCGGAGTGAAAACAAGCCAGCAGCGCGAAAAGTGACGTCCGAAGCATCGACGATGCGGACAAGGATACATCATCCCCGTTGCGTCCGGCCCGCGTGACCTGCTCGCTTGTGATCCGTAGGTCGGTTACAATTTTCAAGACCCATTTCCAAAGAACGTTATTACATGAACATCGTCGAGCAGAGCGAGACGCGTCTCGTTCTCGAGGATCACAGTTTCCGTTTGGCCGCAGCGATGGTACTGATGGCCGTGGTGCTTGGCGTAGGTCTATGGTCCGAGCAACGTAGCGGGCCCGAGATCGCCTTTGGACCAACGTTTCTACTTCTCATGGCGTGGTTCTCGAACTATCGCGCCACGACGATATTCGACCGCGACCGCGGCGTCATCCGCTACGACTTGAAGCGAATCGGCCGGCGGCGCGTCGAGGAGCACGCCACCGCAGACATCGTGATCCTGAGTCTCCGAATACCGCCAGCATCGCGCGCTCTGGAAGCGTGCCATCTCCAGATCACGCTACGGGACGGGCATGTATTCTGGCTGTCGCGGGGCTCGCATCGGCCTCGCGAACGCATGCAGGCGCTCTTGAACGAGATCCTGGAGTTCCTCGACCTCGAAACGAGGCAGACGCTCGAGGCGGAGGTGCGCGAGATGGCACACGCGGGCGACACGGTCGGGGCGGTCAAGCTGCTTCGCGCCGAATCGGAGCTCTCGCTCACGGACGCCAAGCGCAAAGTGGACGGCTTCATCGACGACGGGACGGAGTCGGGTGTGGGCCTCGACGAGCTCGTTCGCAGCGGGAAGCTATTGAAAGCTGTCCGTTTACTGGAGAAGAACGAGGGGCTTACCCGAAAAGCGGCGCGCGCGCGCGTCCGCTCTATACGGGCGTCGGCCCGAGCGCGTTAGAGCATTACCTTCTGGCGCTCTCGACCGCGGGCTTGCGGAACACGAGGCAATAGGCGCCGAGCGCCCAATCGTCGATCGTCTGAACGAGCTCGAAGCCATCGGCCGTGAATTCCGCGATCGCGGTCTCCTTCGAAACGGTGTTGCCGTCGAGGGCTCCGGCATGCCAATCGATAACGGCCAGCCGGCCGCCCGGTTTCATCGTGAGTGAGAGGCTTCGCGTGAGCCGCTGTCGATCTTCGAAATGCCGATAGACGAAGCGGACCAAAATAGCCTCACAGCACGCGATCGGAAGTCGGGGCGCGTCGCCAGGCGTTCGCACGATCACGGTGACGTTGTCCACTCCCGCGCTGGCAACGGTTTCATAAATCACGCTCGGGGGATCGGGGCCTGGGGTGGCGTAGACCATCCCGCCGGCGCCGACGCGGCGCGCCAGGTCGACCGACCAGCGCCCCGTACCCGCCCGGACGTCTCCGACTGAGATTCCAGGTCGTACTTCGAGGATTTCGGCGATGCGGTCGGCCTCTTCCGCGAAGCCGATATCGTTGTTATAGGTCTCGAGCATCGAGCCGGCAGCGTATCCGAGCGCCAGAATGACGATGATTGCCGAGCCCACGATAGCCCACGGTAGCAAGGATCTCGTGTCACGTGATGCCATGGTCGCCTTCCTCGAGCAGAGTATAGAGCGAAGCCCGCGCACTGGCCACCGTGCTTCGTGTAGAATCTAGCGTTTTGGTTTAGGCATGAGAGACATCTTTCCCGCGATTTTCGTATTGGTGAGCCCGCTTTTTGCGTCCGCCCAGGTGATTGACTACCGAACGGCGCATCTCGAGCGAAAGCTGCCCGCGGTCCGCACCGAGCAGGCAATCATCATCGACGGCGTGCTCGATGAAGACGATTGGCAGAAAGCGCCGGTGGCCAACAACTTCATTCAGCGCGAGCCCGAAGAAGGCGCGCCCGCGACTTATGACACCGAGGTTCGCATCCTCTACGACGACGAGCATCTCTATCTCGGCGTGTTCGCTTTCGATGACGAGCCCGAAAATCTCATCCTCACCGACCTCACGAGGGACTACAACACCCGCTCCGTCGATTCGTTTGCCGTCGTCCTCGACACGTTCCATGACCGTCGCAACAGCTACATGTTCCAGACGAATCCCCTCGGTGCGAAGATGGACGGTCAGAGCTTCAACGAAGGCCAGTCGTTCGACGTCAACTGGGACGGTGTGTGGTATGTCAAAAGCCGCATCGTCGAAGACGGCTGGGTTGCCGAGTTCGCCATCCCTTTCAAGACCGTGAAATTCCGAGGACTCGACGAGCAGACCTGGGGCATCAATTTTGGCCGACGCAATCGACGCTTGAACGAAGAGAGCGACTGGGCGCCCATCCCCCGTATCTTCACGACGACGCGCGTCTCGCTCGCGGGGACACTCGAGGGGCTCCAGAATGTCAAGCCCGGGTCGAAGTTCAAAGTAACACCTTATGCCCGCGGCGACGTATCGAGAACCCTCGGCTTCGACCGGACCACGGAAGGGACCGGAGGGCTCGACGCAAAGATCGGCATCGGCAGCGGACTCACGCTCGATCTGACCGTCAACACCGATTTCTCCGAGGTCGAGGCGGACGTGCAGCAAGTGAACTTGACGCGTTTCAGCCTTTTCTTTCCCGAGAAGCGCGACTTCTTTCTGGAGAACTCCGGCGTGTTCCGCTTCGGGCCGCCGGAGGACCCTCGCCGCCGGCGCTTTCAACGCTCCTTCGGTCTCAGCGCCGCCAGTCTCGGCGGCGGGCAGAGCCGCGGCAACGATCTTTTATTGTTCTTCAGCCGTCGCATCGGCCTCGGGAGCGGAGGAGAGCCCATCCCCGTCATTGGCGGTGGCCGCCTCACCGGTCGCTCGGGTCCCTACGAGCTCGGCTTTCTGAACATTCAGACTGGCAGCGAGCCGCTCATCTCGAACGGGGACAACTTCACGGTGGCCCGCGTGAAGCGCAATATCTTCCAGAACTCGGATATCGGTTTCATGTTCATCAATCGACAGACGATGGACTCCGATCATTTCAATCGCAGCATTGGCGCCGACGCGAATTTGAGGCTCAGCCCTCAGATGGATGTCAACGCCTATATCGCGAAGACGGCGACCCCGGATTTGGAGGGGGACGATCTTGCGGGCCGGGTCGCATATACCTATAACAGCCGCTCGATCGTTTTCACGTCTTCGTTCTCGACGCTTCAGGACAACTTCAATCCCGAAGTCGGCTTCGCACCGCGCACGGGTGTGCGCCGTGCGAGCGGCAGGTTTTCATACAACTACCGCCAGCCCTGGGCGCGCGACAAGCTGCGCGAGTTCAGCGCGAACGCCGAGGGAGATTACTTCACCGATCAGGAAGGTAACGTCGTCAGTCGCTATTTCAATGTACGTTTGAGTCTCCGGCTCCAAAACGGTGGAATTTTCGGTATCACACGCAACACGAACCTCGAGCAGCTTAGAGAGCCCTTCGAGATCCACCCCGACGTCACCATCGAGCCGGGCTTTTTTACATTCGACGACACGGCCATTTTTGTCTTCACCGATCCGAGCCGCTTGGTTTCGGCCAATGTCCAGATTACGCGAGGCGGTTTCTATTCGGGAACGAGAACCTCGTATTCGCTGGGAACGTCTTTGAAGCTCGGTCCGCGATTCACCGCGCAAGTCAGTTGGTCGATCAACGACGTGGAGCTCGCCGAAGGTGCGTTCACCACGCATCTTCTGACAACGCGCGCGAGCTACAGCTTCAGCCCATCGATGTTCGTGAATGCATTGATTCAGTACAACAGCATCACGGATGAGGTCACGAGCAACATACGTTTCAATATTATCCATCGCCCCTTATCGGATATTTTTATCGTGTACAACGATCTGAGGGACGAGCAAGGTCGGGTGGTCGATCGTGCGCTTATCGCGAAATTTACTTATCTGTTCGATTTCTAGAAAAACGGTCATGATTTGGAAGAGGCTCTTGTTCATCGGTCTTGGCCTCGGCACGATGACTCTCACCCCGCGCCGGCGCGCGCTCAATCGAGCCTTGCCGATGACTAACGTGAGGCCGCGGGCCGCGTGATCGGCGCCGCGATGACGACGTCGAAGCGTTTGAGAAGCTCGAGCACCTCACGATCGATATCGGCCATCGCCTCAGCGGATCTTCGGGGCTCGAGCGCGCCATCGATTGGGCCTTCGAACGCATGGAGCGCGAGGAGCTTCACGTGCAAAAGCTTCCGGTGAAAGTGCCGCATTGGGTGCGGGGCGAGGAATCGGCGCGGCTAGTAGCGCCCTTCGAGCGCGCGCTCCCAATTCTGGGGTTCGGGCTGAGCGTGGGAACGTCCGCGGGCGGGCATCACGGCACGCGTCGTCGCAGTCACGACACCTCTCTCGCCTAGAGTGGCCCCTCCTTCCTGCCACTCTGTCCAGGACGACTTTTGGCCGTCCCTATGGCATACTGAATTAATCACAAAAAGCGAATCCAGTTAGGCGCTTCACTCCCGAAAAGGCGTAGTCGGCAAGGGATCGTGTCGATGACGCGCTTCTAGACCCGATCGACGAAGCGTCTTTTGACCCCAACAGAAACGGATCCATCTCCGTACCGCCGGGGTTCGCAGGGATTCCTTCGGAGGTGTGTACATGAAGCGAACGGCCGCAATCATCGGCGTCATCATTCTGTTTCTTACCGCGGCCATCGAGGTCCGCGCCCAGGCGGTTCAAAACATCGTTCTCAGGAACTCGTTCAGCCCCATTGGCGCGGGAGCGCGGGGCGTTGGCATGGGCGGAGCCTTCATCGCTGTAGCTGACGATGGCAGCGCCGCTACGTTCAACCCTGCCGGGCTCGCTCAGCTGCGCCGTGCCGAGCTCTCTATCGTGGGCTTCGGATCGGAGCTGAGGTCTTCTGTCAACGGCTCCGCTCTCGGTCAAAGCGACCAGAGCTCCGCATCCCATAGCGCCGTCGACTTCGTTGGGCTCGCGATCCCCTTCGAGGTGGGCACGAGGCGACTCACGTTTCAGCTTTCCTACCAGCGTGCCGTGGATCTCTTTGGCCAGGGGCGAGCCGTTCTCGTGGACGAGCTTCCGCTCACGGAGCTCGGGGTCGACGAACCCGGAACGGTGGGGGTTTCCGTTGACGTCGTGCCGACACAGCGCGGGGCGCTTCACAACATTAGTGCAAGCGCGGCGCTCCAGGTCACCGAACGGCTCTATCTCGGAGCGGCGTTCAATTACTGGATGGGGGACTGGACCGCGAGCGGCACACGCGACACGGTCCTCTTCGAACCATCATCGGGGCCGCGCGCGGGCGCGTCGTTCAAGGACAGAGAGCTCGCGCGGATCCAAACGCAGTTCGAGCAGGTGCAGAGCCTTCGCGGCTTCAACGTGAACCTGGGATTTCTCCTGAAGTACCAGAGGGTGAGTGTGGGCGGTGTGCTGCGCATGCCGTTCAGCGGTGACTACCGTCTCGACGAGCTCGATCGGCATGTGTT
>Ga0209988_10003092_pt1 | contig 11027 bp, 8 predicted proteins | sample N075metaG_FD_183115 | JGI IMG/M metagenome (GOLD analysis project Ga0209988, IMG submission 183115) | Deep subsurface microbial communities from Kermadec Trench to uncover new lineages of life (NeLLi) - N075 metaG (SPAdes) (version 2) | ecosystem: Environmental > Aquatic > Marine > Ocean trench... | reverse complement strand
GCACGTCGAGATAGGCGAGTTCGCGATCAGGAATCGGAAGTCTGACTTCGGCGAAGTCGACCGCATAGAGCTCGGCGATCGGTGCCCCGCGTGAGACGAATTCGCCGACATCGACCTGTTTGCTGCGGACCCGGCCGCGATAGGGCGCCTTGAGCTCAGTCCGCGCCAGGTCGCGGTCCGCGCGTTCGAGTCGAGCACGCGCCTCTTGCAGACTGGCTTCGGCCACGCGAAACGCATTCTCGGCGTCGTCGATTCGCGATTCACTCGCGACGGAACGAGTCGCGAGTAGACGCTGGCGCTCGACTTCCTTCTTGGCGCGATCATGCTCACTCGTGGCTCGGGCCACCACCGCGCGAGCCGCTTCGCGATCCACGCGGTAGTCCGCCGGGTCGACGCGAACGAGAACCTCGCCGGATTCGAAGAATCCACCCGCCGCCAGCGAGGGCGAGATCCAGAGCACCTCGCCTGCGACCTGGGAGATCAGGTCGCTCTCGGTTCGCGGGGAAACCGCTCCGTGTGCGGTCACGAAGAACTGATGGGTCGTGGGTTCGGCAATCAGGATCCGAACCAGAGGCGCAGCGTCGTGTTCTTCGCGATCTTCAGGTGTGCGACGAATGGCCCAGATAAGCAGCACGACCAGGAGCGCAGCGCCCAGGATCTTGAGGGGCAGCATCTTCGAAGATCGCATCAGGTCCCTTCGCCGTACATGCGAATGCACTCGCCGATTGGACCCGCTCGGGGCGGATCAAGGGGGTACCGGCCCGCGAATCGGGTCGATTTTCTCCGTATTCGAAACAGAGTGGGCCTCCACGAACTCGCCAATCGACGGACTCATCCTGGGGGGCGCGGAGTTACGAGACGCTAGAATCCATCTGACGCTGTGTCAATTCGAACCCACTTTATCTCGATGGGTCTGCGCTGTGGCGAGATTCCACTAGACTGGATCCTGAGGAGATGACCCATGCCCCCCGCCGCGACGACCCCGAATGACGAGACCCGAACGGTCTACCGCACTTGCCCGCTATGCGAGGCGACCTGTGGGGTAGCGATCGAGATCGAGGGGGATCGCGTCGTTCGCGTTCGAGGGGACAAGCAGGATCCCTTCAGTCGGGGCTTCATATGCCCCAAGGGATCAACGCTCGGTGAACTCCATCACGACCCGGATCGGCTGCGAACGCCGCTGATTCGACGCAAGGGTCGGCTCGAGGAGGCGACCTGGGACGAGGCGTTTGCCGAGATCGACCGGAGGCTCGGGAAGTTCAGCGAGGTTTACGGTCGACCCTCTCTCGCCATCCTGCTCGGAAACCCGATCGTCCACCACTTGGTGACCGGGCTCTATATCCGTCCCTTCGTGCTCTCGGCGGGCACGTTCAACCTCTATTCGGCCTCGACCGTCGATCAGATGCCACAGCACGTCGTCTCCGGTCTGGTGTGGGGCGACCCGAATGTCTTCCCCCTGCCGGACATCGATCGCACCGACCACCTCCTGATGCTCGGCGCGAATCCGATCGCCTCGAATGGCAGCCTGGTGACGGCACCCGATTTCCCCGGGCGACTCAAGGCGATGCCGGCGCGGGGCGGGCGGCTCGTCGTCATCGACCCGCGCAAGACCGAGACGGCGGTGCGCGCGGATGAACACCTCTTCATTCGGCCGGGCACCGATGTCCTCTGGCTGGCCGCGCTGGTTCACACGCTTTTCGAAGAAGAGCTGGTTTCGATCGGTCGCCTCGAGCCCTGGGTGAATGGCGTCGAGGAAGTGCGCGCTCTGGTGGCCGACTTTACACCGGAGCGTGTCGCCCCGATCTGTGGCATCGATGCTGAGACGACACGGCGACAGGCGCGGGATCTCGCGGGTGCGGCGGCCGCGGCCGTCTACAGTCGGATGGGTGCGCATACCGTGGAATTCGGCACGGCAGGCGCCTGGATGACGGCGATCCTGAATATCCTCACCGGGAATTTTGATCGTCCCGGTGGCACGATGACCGCCTCGCCGATCGCCTCGCGCATCGACGATCGCGAGCCCGGCGGGCGTGGATTTCGAACCCATCGTTGGAAGAGTCGCGTCAAGGGCCATCCCGAAATCAACGGGGAGTTCCCGGCGGCCAGTCTCGCGGAGGAAATGGAGACGCCGGGCAAGGGTCAGGTCCGCGGCGTGATGACCGTCGCTTCGAATCCGGTTCGCTCCTATCCCAATAGTGAACGCCTCGATCGCGCGTTTGCGGGGCTCGACTTCTATCTGGCGGTCGATATCTACGTCAACGAGACGACGCGTCATGCCGACGTGATCCTGCCCCCGCCCTCGGGCCTCTGCGAAGAGCAATACGAATTGACCTTCATGGCCAACGCCATTCGAAGCTTTGCGAAATTTTCGCCGCCGGTCTTCGAACATGATCAAATGTCCGAAGAGGACATATTTGCCCGGCTGATTCTCATTTTGCGCGGCGAGGGGCCGGACGCGGATCCGGCGAAGATCCACGCCGAAGTCGTCGGAGAGGCGGTCGATCGCCTCTTGAAGGACCCGTCGAGTCCAATCGCAGGTCGCGATCGAGCCGAGATCATGGCCGAGCTCGAAGGCCTGTCCCCGGTCGCCCAACAACTCGACTTGCGTTTGCGCACCGGTTGGCAGGGGGATCATTTCGGCGCGAAGCCGGGTGGGATCTCCCTGGCAAAACTCCAGAAGCATCCCCATGGTGTCGACCTCGGGCCGATGGTCGAACGCTATCCGGCTCGCCTCAAAACCGAATCGGGTCGCTTCGAACTCGCCCCCGCACAGCTCGTCGAAGACTGGGAGCGCGTGCGTACCCGTCTCGAGAATCCCGTCAAGGACGATCAGCTCCTGTTGATCGGTCGACGGCACGTGCGATCGAATAACAGTTGGATGCATAACGTCGCCACCCTCGTGAAGGGCCGATCTCGTTGTACCTTGCTCGTGAATCCCGAGGATGCCGCCCGCCTGGGCCTCGAAAACGGAGGGAACTCCGAAATTCGCTCACGGGTCGGAAAGCTCGTGGTGGAGATCGAAACGAGCGAGTCGATGATGCCGGGCGTGGTTTCCCTTCCCCATGGCTGGGGCCACGATGTCGAGGGCGTTCGAATGAGTGTGGCTTCCGCGCACGCAGGTGTGCCGAGCAACGTCCTGACGGACGACCAGCTGATCGATGTCGCGAGCGGGAATGCCGTGTTGAACGGCATCCCCGTCGAGTTGTCTCCGGTCGGCTAGGAGCCTAGTCCGCGTCCGCGATCTTCAAGAGTTGCTTGCCGAGATTCTTGCCCTCGAAGAGACGCAGGAAGGTTTTCGGCGTGTTCTCGAAGCCCTCCTGAATATCCTCTTCGACCACGAGATCGCCGGCTTCGCTCCAACGTTTCAATTCGGAGATCGCTTCGCCCGCGCCGGCGATGTGATCGAAGAGAATGAAGCCCCGGACCGAAAGTCGGTGGACGACGATCTGCATGAAATTGCGTGGCCCCGGCGGCAACTCCTTGTCGTTGTAGGCCGAGATCCCGCCGCAGACCGTGATTCGACCGTTGTCCGCCATGCGGGGCAGAACCGCGTCGAGGATGTCTCCCCCGACGTTGTCGAAGAAGAGATCCACGCCCTTCGGAAACTCTTCTCGAATTCGGCGGCCGACGTTCTCGTTCTTGTAGTCGATGGCCGCGTCGATTCGGGCTTTCTCGAGCAGCCAGTCGCACTTTTCCTTGCCGCCCGCGATCCCGACGACTTTTCCGGCGCCGGCGATCCGAGCGAGCTGAGAGACCACCGAGCCGGTCGCGCCCGCCGCGCCCGATACGAGCACGTTGTCACCTTTTTTCACCGGATTGATCTTGTGCAATCCGAAATAGGCGGTCAGTCCTGTGCCGCCGAAGAGGCTCAGCATCCGGTAGGGCGGGATGCCATCGGGTACGAGCGAGACGCCCGCGATCCGGCCACCGCCGCCCTCGGCCTCGCCACCGCCGACGTAATATTGTTGCCAGCCGAACATGCCGGAGACGAGTTGACCCTTCGCATAGTCCGGGTTCTTGGACTCGATGACCTGGCCCACGGCCGATGCGCGCATGACTTCACCGAGGCCGACGGGCGGGATGTAGCTGGGAACGTCGTTCAGCCAACCGCGCATCGCCGGCTCGAACGCGAGGTACAGGTTTCGAACCAGAATCTGTCCGTCTTCGATCGGGGCGAGCGGCTCTTCGCCAAATTCAAAATCCGTTTCCCGGACCATTCCTTCGGGTCGTTTCGCGAGTCGCCATTGTCCGTTCGTGCGTGTCATGTTTTCTCCTCTCGCCCGACTAGCGGGTCGATCGTTCGATTCCGAGTTCCTTCAAGATTTCTTCCGTGTGTTGACCGAGTGTGGGCGCCGGGCCGGCGAGTGTCGTCGGTGTACCGTCGAAGCGAGCCGCGGCGCGGGGTTGTCGGATTCGCCCTGCGACCGGGTGATCGGTTTCGAAGATCAGCTCGTTGGCCAGGATCTGCGGATGGTTGATGACTTCGGAAAGCGGAAGAATCGGTGCGCAGGGTACCTGTTCTGCATCGAGAATCGCCAACCATTCCTCGGTCGTGCGCGTCTTGAGAACCGAGGCCGTCTGGTCGAGTCGTTCCTTGGCGTAGGCCACGCGCCCGCCGGCCGTCTTGAAGCGTTCATCGTCGAGCCATTCGGGATGGTCGAGCGCGCGGGCCAGGCCCTGCCATTCGGAATCGGAAACCGCCCCGGCTGTCATCCAGCCATCGGAGGTTTCGTAGACCAGATCCTGCGCGAGCGCGTTGCGCGGCGAATCGGTTTCCTCGCCCACAAAAGTATGGCCCGCGAATCCTTCCGGCCAGGCGAACGCAATCATCGCATCGATCATCGAGAGCCTAATATGTTGGCCCTTGCCCGTGCGTTCCCGTGCCAACAAGGCGGCCGTGATCGCCTGGGCGGCCGTGATGGCCGTGACTTTGTCGGGGACGACGAGACGCATCATGCGTGGCCGACCCGCGCCGCGATTGCCCTGAATGGTGGCGAGCCCGGAGAGCGCCTGGACGATCGGATCGTAGACGCGCTTGCCCGAATAGGGTCCGGTCTCCCCGAAGCCCGAGATCGAGACATAGATCAGATCGGGCTTCAGTTTTCGCAGGTCCGCTTCGCCGATCCCCATCCGCTCGACGACACCGGGCCGAAAATTCTGCACGACGACATCCGCCGTCGCGACGAGCTTCATGAAGGCCGAGCGATCCTCATCGTCCTTCAGGTCCAGAACGATCGAGCGTTTGTTGCGATTCGTGGTGGCGAAGACCGCCGTGATGCCATGGCGCGGCTTCCCCAGCAGGCGCATCAGATCGCCGACCCCCGGACCTTCGACCTTGATCACGTCGGCGCCCTGGTCGCCGAGGAGCCCGGTGGCCATTGGGCCGGAGATCATGGTGGTCAGATCGAGAATGCGAAAGCCAGCAAGGGGACCTGGATTCGGGGGCATGGATTGGGGGCTCCTGGTTTCCCGAGACGCTAGCAAGGGATCCGTCGTTCTCCGGGGAGGGTCCAAATCGGGTATTCTCGCGCGATGAGCCAGGCCCCCTCCGCTTCCGATGCTTCGAAAGAGTCGCCGCCGCCCTTACCCTCGGGCGTCGTCGCGTTCGTGAAACGCGATTGTCCGACCTGCGTGTTGGTCGAACCGATCCTGCAGGCGATCGCGCTCGAAGTTCCGATCACCGTCTATACCCAGGACGACCCCGAGTTTCCGGCGGGCCTCAAGCCGGTGGACGACACCGAATTGACCGTTTCATGGCATTACGACATCGACGTCGTTCCGACGCTTCTTCGTGTCGAAGCCGGGCGCGTCGTCGAGACGGCGCTGGGATGGCATCGCGGGGAATGGGAAAAGTTGAGTGGGGTCGAGGGGCTTGGCCCGGACCTTCCCGAGCTTCGCGTGGGCTGTGGATCGCTATCGGTCGATCCATCGCGTGCGCCTGAGCTGGCGCTTCGTTTCTCCGGCTCGAAGCTGCAGAGTCGGCGTGTCGAGACGGCGAGTCTCGAGGACGACATCCAGGCGTGCTTCGACCGCGGCTGGACCGACGGTTTGCCTGTCGTTCCGCCGACCGAGGCCCGTGTTCTCGCGATGCTCGAAGGGACGACACGGTCTCCAGAAGAGCTCGTCGCGGTCGTGCCACCGGATCTCCAACCCTGCAGCGTCGAGAAGGTCGCGATCAACGCCGTGATGGCGGGTTGTCGACCTTCGTATCTTCCCGTCGTACTCGCGGCGGTCGAGGCCGCTTGCACCGACGAGTTCAATATCCACGGATTGCTCGCAACGACGATGTCCGCCGGACCGGTGCTGATCGTGAACGGTCCGATTCGAAAACGCATCGGCATGAATTCGGGAAATAATGTATTAGGCCAAGGGAATCGGGCGAATAGCACGATCGGTCGAGCGCTCCAGCTGGTGATTCGAAACGTCGGGGGCGGTCGGCCGGGCGATGTCGACCGCGCGACCTTCGGCAATCCCGGCAAGGTCGGTTTCTGCTTCGCCGAAGACGAGGAAGGATCGCCCTGGACGCCGCTGTCGACCGATTTCGGATTCGAGGCCGGCACCAACACGGTGACGCTCTTCCCCGGTGAGGGCCCGCGGACGATTTTCGATCAGCTCTCGCGCGAACCCGAATCCCTGGCGCGTAGTTTCGCGGCCAGTCTTCGCACGATGTACTCGCCCAAGTCGGTGATGGTCTTCGATGTCGTCTTGATCGTCTCGCCCGAACATGCGCGCGTGTTCCGCGAAGCGGGATGGTCGAAGGAAGACCTGCGCGCGAAACTTCACGAGCTGACGCTCTTGCCGGGCGACGAACTCGTTCGCGGGGCACAGGGAATCGCCGAGGGATTGCCCGACGGCGTCCGGGGCAAATCGATTCCGAAATTCCGTCCGGATGGTCTGCACATCGTGCATGCCGGTGGCGGTGCAGGACTCTTCTCCGCGATCATCGCGGGGTGGGTGAATGGCGAGATGGGCAGTCGAACCGTCTCGTGGGAGATTCAGTCATGACGATTCTTCTCGATCCGACGAGCGAGGCCGTGCCGGCCGAACGCACGCGCGCCAAGCGTCTCGCCACACTCGCGGGCCAGACCGTGGGCCTCCTCGATATCGCGAAGATGCGCGGGGACATCTTTCTCGATCGGCTCGAGGAGAGGCTCACGAAAAAGGGCGCGAAGGTCATCCGCTACAAGAAGCCGACCTTTACCAAGCCCGCCCCGATCGACTTGCGACACGAGATCGCGGAGCAATGTGACGCCGTCGTCGAAGCGCTCGCCGATTGAGGCAGCTGCACGTCGTGCAGTGTGCACGACACGGTGGATCTAGAGGATCGCGGTATCCCGAGTGTCTTCGTCTCGACCGTCGAATTCGTCGATGCGGCCAACGCGCAGGCGAAGGCTCTGGGAACGGTCGCGAGTGCGGTCTATGTCGAACACCCGATCCAGGACCGGACCGACGAAGAGATGCAAGCCATCGCCGACAAGGTGGTCTTGGACATCGTCTCGAAGCTCGTCGCGAACTGAGGCCGGCGAGTCGAAAGTCGAGTTCGACATCAGCTCCCCCTAGATATATTTGAGAAAGCTCTTTGGATATTTTCGCTTGAGCGCGCGGTAGCCGATGCAGGTGGGATAGAGGGCGACGATCGTGAGGCCCGCTGCGAGATAGGCCTCGGTCAGGCCACGAAGGCCCGTCCCCCCTGTGATGGCGATTGCCGAGCCGCCGAGCAGGACGAAGTGGATCATGTAGAAGAAGAGCGAAGTCTGTCCGAAGACGAGAAGCGGATTGTTCTCCCGGGGTGGCCCCTGCATGCGTCGTTCGTGGCGAAGGAAGACGACGAGCAGCAGCGCCATCAAGCCGAGTTCCATCAACGAGTAGACGAGCGCCGGTGGGTATTTGCTCATGTGGAGCCACTGAACGATCGCCTTGTCGTCACGCAGCAGCCCCATATTCCCGTATTCGTTGTTGCTGCGTACGAAAGCCCAGAGAAGAAGCGCGGAGAGACCCGACAAGAGCAGGAGCTTTTCCGTCTCCTGCTGGCCGGTGTCGGTTGCGGGACGGGCGAGGAGATAGCGGCCGAAGGCCCAGCCGAGCACCATCATCGCCAGCCAATGTGACATCGGGTAGAAGACGAGCAGCGAGCCCTTCCCGCCCGTCGTGAAGACGAGCAATTCGAAGACTGTGCGTCCGGTCTGCTCGATCGGAAAGAAATGTGAAAGGACGAATTCGCTTCCTACGAGCCAGGCCAGGCCGAGCGCGACGAGGAGACTCGTCGGCAGTCGTCTGAGAAAGATCATCGCGATCATCGAAGCCCCGATCGCGTAGAGCACCTGAAGAAAGGGTTCGGCCATCCCCGACATCATCGAGAGCAGACCCTCACAGCCGAGGACGACAATCGCCCGAATCAGGAGGTGTTTATCGAGTTCGAACTCGGCCATTCCGCGCGCGCGGCGTCTCTCGAAGCTCATCGCCAGCGACGTGCCCGAGAGAAAGAGAAAGGTCGGAGCGCAGATGTGCGTGATCCAGCGTGTGTAGAATTGAAGCGTGTCGAGGGCACTCCCGGGAATCCAGAGCGGTCCTCCGGTTTCGGGATTCAGCAAGTAGGCCGAATCGGAGGCGAGGCGTCCGGCGTTCCAGGTGAGGGACGCGTGATCGATGGCCATCAAGATCATCACCAGCCCACGCATCCAGTCGATCGCAGCGATTCGGGTCGAAGGGGTAGGGCTTGGATTCATGGCGGGCGGATCATAGTCTGCGCAAGAGCCGTCTGCCGCCTGAGTTTGGCAGATTGGCAAGGCGCGAACTGTTCACGGTGTGAGTGAGTGCGCGAGTCAGGTCGTGTAGGATCCGAGGCGTGAACGACGAACGGTTGCCGCTCCATCTGAAGCTGATCTACGGACTCGGCGATCATTCGGTCAATGTGGCTCTTGTCGCCTTGACGGCGATTTTCCCCTTCTATCTGACGGATGTCGTCGGGATGCGAATCGGCTTGGCCGGACTCGTGCCGCTGATCGGTCGAGGCGTCGACGCGTTCACGGATGTCTGGATGGGGCGGATCTCCGATCGCACGACCTGGAAAGCCGGCCGCCGCCGTCCCTACCTGTTGATCGGCGCACTTCCCTTTTCACTTTGTTTTGCCTTGATCTGGTCGTCGCCGTCGATCGAGAGCGCGTCCCTCGAATTTGCCTTCTATGTCGGCGTCTACGTCTTGTTGAGTATCAGCATGACGGTCGTCGCCGTGCCCTATCAGGCCCTGCTTCCCGAACTCACCAACGACTACAACGAGCGTTCTTCCTTGGCGACGTTTCGTTCCATCTCTTCGATCTTCGGAACGCTGGTGACCTTGTTGCTCTTCCAGCAGATAGTGGACCTGTTCGGGGGCGACGCGGCCGCCTGGTCGATGACCGGTGGCGTCTTCGCACTCTGGATCTTGTGGCCGTGGCTTCCCATCTGGTGGGTGACCTACGAGCGGCCGGGCAAGCGATCCGAAACGAATACGTCGACACGCGAGTATTTCGAGTTGCTTGCGGAGAACCGCAGCTTCCGGAAACTCGTTGCGCTCTTCGCGCTCGGCCGGGTCGCGATCGACCTGCCGATGGCGCTCTTTTTGCACTACTTCACTTATGTGATCGGTCGGCCCGAGGATTTCAAATGGGTGATGGCCGTCTTCCTGATCTCGGTGGTCTTCGCGATGCCGCTTTGGCTGCGCTTCTCGCGTGGGCGAGACAAGAAGACCGTCTATCTCTACGGTTGCATTGGCTGGGCCTTCGGCTTGGGGAGTCTCTTCATCAATCAGCCGGAATGGCCGTTCGGGATCACACTCATGGCGACCTTTTTCGCCGGTGCCGGCTATGCGGCCGCCGACATGATTCCGTGGTCGATGGTGGCGGACATCGCCGACGAAGACGAAATCCTGTCGGGTGAGCGCCGCGAAGGACTCTATGTCGGTGTCTTCACTTTCTTGCGGAAACTAGCGGGTGCGGTCGGCGTGGCCGGCGCTTTCCTGGCCCTCGACCTGGCCGGTTTCCAGGCCGGCGAGAAAAATAGCGACACGGTCCTTTGGGTTCTTCGAGGAGCGACCGCACTCGTACCGGTTCTCTTCGTGTTGGCGAGCGCCTGGGCGGCGCGAAACTATCCCCTCGGCCGCCTTCGCCACCAGGAAATCATCGCCGAATTGGAACGTCGTCACCAGAACGACCCGATCGCGGCCTCGACTTCGGACTGAGCCGCCGATCGAAGCGGTCATCGAGTCGCCTACTGAATCGAATCCGCCGTCCCCCCATCGATGCGAATGTTGGCCGCATTGATGTAGCGCGCCCGATCGCTCACCAGGAACGCGACCAGATGGCCGATGTCCTCGGGCTCGCCGATGATGCCCGCCGGATTGGGCATGTCGCCACTCGCGATGTGTTTTTCGAGGCTGGGCCAGTCGGTGGGCCTTCCCGCCTTCTCGGCGCGACGCCGAAACATCTCCTTGATCTCGGCGGTCGCGATGATGCCGGGGCTTATGCAGTTGACGGTGATGCCGGTATTTGCGAGTTCCTTTGCGAGGGACACCGTCATGTTGACCAGCGCAGTTTTCGAAGCGTAGTAGTGGGGCATGCGCGAATTCGGGCGGGCATAGCCGATCGTACTCACGAATAGAATTCGGCCCCATCCTCGCGTCCGCATGCCGGGGCTCAGCGCATGGACGAGTCGGACCGCGGACAAGACATTCTTTTGGTAGAGGTCGATCCAATCCTTGGTCGGACTCTGCCAGCTTCCGCCTTCGGCGACGCCGTAGTTGTTGACCAGGATGTCGATCTCGCCGATCGTCGAAGCGACGTCCCGCGCCCCGTCGTCCGTCCGGATGTCGCCCGCAACCGTATGGGCCGCGTGGCCCTCTTCGCGGATTGATCGGGCGACCTCTTCGGCCGCTTCGATCTCGAATCCATGAACCCAGACCGTCGCCCCCTCGCGTGCCAACACCCGCGCGAGGCCCGCGCCCGTACCGCGATAGCTACCGGTGATGAGCGCTCTTTTCCCGTTGAGTTCCA
>Ga0209988_10003091_pt1 | contig 11029 bp, 10 predicted proteins | sample N075metaG_FD_183115 | JGI IMG/M metagenome (GOLD analysis project Ga0209988, IMG submission 183115) | Deep subsurface microbial communities from Kermadec Trench to uncover new lineages of life (NeLLi) - N075 metaG (SPAdes) (version 2) | ecosystem: Environmental > Aquatic > Marine > Ocean trench... | reverse complement strand
GAGCGGAGGATCGGATTGGTAGCGGCTGCTTTGAGCGGCTCACATTCCCTAAGCCCCCGGTCCTACCGGGGAAGGAGTCATTCCGTCGACCGTCGCGAACGGTGATTCGACTAAGCGAGGCTCCACAGAGTCTGCTGCTCGTCCGAGCGGACTCGACCGTCGCGTTCGAGTTTCTTGAGATGGGAGGTGACGGATTGCGCGGCCGCCGGGTAGAGCGTTTCCGGGTAGCCGACGTAGATTCGCTTCACCATCGTCATGGCGTCGCGATCCCCTGCCGCCACCGCCTCGAGCACTTGCTCTTCTCGCTTTCGTCGGTGGCTGAGGTATTCCTCGATCTTGCGGACGCCCGATTCGATTCGCGGCCCGTGGGCCGGATAGATCGCTTTCGGTTTCTCCCGGAGAATTCGTTCGAGCGAATCCATGTAGTCGCCGAGGTTGCCACTCTCGGCGGGGATCACGGTCGTTCCGATTCCCAACACGTTGTCGCCACTGAACAGATTCCCTTCCTCTTCGAGCATGAAGCAGAGGTGGTCCGGCGCGTGGCCCGGCGTGAAGATGGCGCGGAGTCGCGCGCCCTCGGTCTCGACGAGATCACCCTGTTCGAGAACCTCGAGGGAACCCTCGGCAAGGCTGTCCGGGTGGCGGCGAGAATCGGGCGGCTCTTCGTCGCCGGACTTCGCGTCGGGGTCGGGTGTCGGCCAGGGCAGTTTGTAGACCGGCATCGAGCCGAAATGCTTGCGGACCTGTTGGACGCCGCCGATATGATCGGGGTGTGCGTGGGTCAGGACGATGCCCTCGATTTCCTTGCAGCCGATTTGCGCCATGGCCTCTTCGAGGACCGGCATATAGGCGTCATGGCCCGACGCGGTGTCGAGCAACAGTCGTTTCGGGCCGGTTCCGACGAGATAGGTATTCGTGCCGGGCCCCGTGAACAGGCTCGGATTCTGGCCTAACGCGACGGCCACGCGTGGCGATAGACATTGGATGTCGGGAAGCTTCGTGCCTTCGAGAATCGCGGGCTTGGTTTGGCTCATCGGGTTCTCTCTATTCGCCGGCCACGGTCATCGCGGCGATGCGAAGCGGGGGAGCGGCCGTACGTCCCCGCCAGACGAGTTCGCTCCCGACGCGATCGATTTGCTGGAACATGTCGCCGAGATTGCCCGCGATGGTGATTTCTTCGACGGGATGCACGATCTCGCCCTTCTCGATCCAGAGACCCACGGCACCCCGGGAGTAGTCGCCGGTGGTCGGATTGAATCCCATGCCGATCAATTCGGTCACGAGCAGCCCGCGATCGATCTCGCTGATCAATTCGTCGAGGGAGCCCTCGCCGGGTTCGAGCCACAGGTTCGTCGTCCCCACGTGAGGGCCGGAGCCCGAGCCACGGCTCGCGCTTCCGGTCGAGGGGAGGCCGAGTTTCCTTCCCGAGTAGTGATCGAGCAGCCAGCTCTCGAGTCGGCCCGACGTGACGAGCAGGTTGCGGCGGGTCGGCTGTCCCTCGCCGTCGAAGGGTTTGCTTCCGAGTGCGCCCGGCAGGCGGCCGTCGTCGATGATCGTGACGAGATCGCTCGCGATCGACTCCCCGAGGCGATCTTTCAGAAAGCTCGACTCCCGGTAGATCGCATAGCCGCTGAGACAAGAAGTGAGTTGTCCGATCAGACTCGGCGCGGTGATTCCGTCAAAGAGAACCGGAACCTCACAGGTGGGGATACGCTTGGCCCCGAGCCTTCGAAGCACACGCTGGGCGGCTCGTCGCCCGACCGAAGCGGCATCCTCGAGTCCGGAAAGGCTGCGTGCCGCGGTCATCCAATAGTCGCGCTGCATCGAATCCCCGTCGCGTGCGAGCGGCTCGGAGAAGAGTCCGTGGGAGGCCGAATCGTAGCTGCTCATGAAGCCGTGACTGTTGCCGTAGGTGATGCTCGCGAAGCCCGAGCTGGCCTGACTGCCTTCGGAGTTATCGATGCGCGGATCGACCTCGCGCGCGGCGGCCTCGGCGCGCCTGGCATCGTCGATGCGCGCTTCGAGCGAAACGTTTCGGTCCCCCGGATCAAAGAGCGCCAGATCGGGAAGATCCGTCGCGAAGCCGTCGGCCGGAATTCCGGCGGTCGGATCGGGTGCCGTGGCGCGCGCGAGGGCGACCGCTTCGCCTGCCATCCGATCGATGGCATCCGGGGCGAGGTCGCTGGTGGAGACGATCGCCGTCTGGAGCCCCCCTCGACCTTCGACCAGCGTGCGGATACCCAGACCACGTTCCTTCGCCTGCTTCACGAATTCGATCTCTGTCCCCCGAACGCGAACTTCCCGATCCTCACTTTGAACCAGCAACACGTCGGCCTGGGAGGCGCCAGCCCGCTTCGCGGCGTCGAGTGCGCGTTCGACGATCGATTCCATTTCTTGTTGGGGATCCGTCCGCGTCATCCCTGCGTCCCCCCCACCGTGAGCGCGTCGATGCGAATCGTCGGCAGGCCGACGCCGACGGGTACACCCTGGCCGTCCTTGCCGCAGGTGCCGACCCCTTCGTCGAGGGCCAGGTCGTGCCCGATGCGACTGACGCGGGTCAACACGTCGGGTCCGTTGCCGATCAGGGTCGCGCCCTTGACCGGCGCGCCGATGCGACCGTTCTCGATTCGATACGCCTCACTCGCGCTGAAAACGAATTTCCCGCTCGTGATGTCGACCTGGCCGCCGGCGAAGGAGACGGCGTAGAGGCCGTTGTCGACGGATTTCAGGATCTCTTCGGGGTCGTCCTGGCCGGCCAGCATGAAGGTATTCGTCATGCGCGGCAGGGGCACGTGGGCGTAGCTCTCTCGCCGCCCGTTGCCGGTGGGCGCGACGCCCATCAGCTTTGCGTTCAGTCGATCCTGCATATACCCCACCAGGATGCCGTTTTCGATCAAGACGTTTCGTTGGGTCGGCGTGCCCTCATCGTCGACATTGAGCGAGCCGCGGCGTCCGGGCAGCGTCCCGTCGTCGATGACCGTGACGCCCTCCGAGGCGACTCGCTGGCCGAGCCTGCCCGAGAAGGCCGAGGTCTTCTTGCGGTTGAAGTCGCCCTCGAGGCCGTGGCCAATGGCTTCGTGGAGCAGGATGCCGGGCCAACCGGGTCCGAGCACGACATCCATCGTGCCGGCCGGACAGGGCTCGGCATCGAGGTTCAGCAAGGCGACGCGAACCGCCTCGTCGACCAGCGCCTGCCACCGGGCAGGATCCTGAAGCACCCCGAGTTCGAAGCGTCCGCCCGCGCCCTGATAGCCGATCTCGCGCTTGGTCCCGTCCGAGGCGAGGACCTGTACGTTGATTCGAACGAGGGGGAGAATGTCGGCGACGCGTGTCCCGTCGCTGGCCGCGATCAGGATGTGTTTCTGTTGGCAGACGATGCTTGCCATCACCTGTGTGATTCTCGAGTCCTTCGCGCGGGCGTAGGCGTCGATCTCGCCAAGCCAGGCGACCTTGGTGGCGACCGGCACGTCCGTTGGCGCGAGTTCGACCGGATAGAGATCGTGGCTGGGCGTCTGGGACGCGATGGCGACGGGTGCCTGGGTGCTGGGTTCGTTCGCGATGGCGCGGGCGGTGCCCGCAGCGATCTTCGCGCCATCGACGCTGAGATCATCGGAATGGGCGTAACCCTGGCGCTCGCCCTTCACGGCGCGTACACCGACCCCCTGTTCGAGATGCCGGTCGCCCGATTTCACGATGCCCTCCTCGAGCGCAACCGAGTCGGTCGTCGTGTATTCGAAGTAGAGGTCGGCGTAGTCGATCTCGCGTTCGAGCGCGGTATCGAGCGCCGTGGCGAGGCTTCGGTCGTCCAGGTCGAATCGATCCTGGAAGAAGGCGAGCCCGCGCTCGGCGGCAGACGGCTGGGAATCGTTCGATTCGCTCATTGGAGTCAGAGCCTTTCTTGGGTCGGGGTCGGGGGCGATTTCTTAGCCTGGCGAAGAGTGGTGGAGAATAGCGGCCGTCGCGACGAGAGCGGGCAGGGCTTCGAGGTTCTCGAGGTCGCGGATGTCGAAGACCCGTAGGCCGTGTTCCGCGATCGCTTCGAGAACGTCCTTGGCGTCGTCGCCGACGTAGAAGAGCGCCTCGACGGGGCAAGCGAGGGTGGTCGCGACGAACTCGAAAACGGCTCGAGCGGGCTTCGCCGAGCCCGACTCGGAAGGGATCGAGATGATCGGAAAATAGCCTGCGAGATCAAGGCCTTCGAGGAGATTCGGAAGGCGATGGTCGAAGTTGCTGACGATCGCCATCGGCCATTCCTGGTCGCGAAGCCGCGTCAGTGTCTCGACCACACCCGAGCGTAGCCGCCAGGCGTCGGGCCTGCGGTAGGTCTCGAAGAGCGCCTTCGCGAAGCTCTGGAAATCCTCGAAGCGTGCCGTGCTGTCGGTCGCCTGAAACGTCTCCCGAATGCGTTCGAACCACCAATCCGTCTCCGCGCGGCGCCGCGACGGGATTGTTTCGCCCTCGACGCCGCGTGCAGGCGCGCGCTTCAGGACCCGCCGATGGGCGTCCTCGAGGCGCCACGCCGGAAGGTCGACGCCGTGGTCGAGTGCCACGCGGCGATACATCTCGCCGACCTCTTCGTTCAATTCGATCAGTGTACCGGTTGCATCGAAGCAGATCGGGTTGCGTGTCACGCGTTTCACTCGGGGCTCGACACGGGTTTCCGGGCTGCGGCGACGAAGCTGGCCGGGAGGTCGCGCTTCAAATCGGGCGCGAGCCGATCGATGCGGGCCGCTTCGAGGCCGGCCGAGTCGATCCATTGCGCGATCGTCTCGGGCGCAAAGCCGAGCCAGAGCAGACCGAGTTCTTGTTTCATCCACTCGTGTTCGTGGGGCATGAAATCGACGAGGATGATTCGCCCTCCGGGCCTAACGACGCGCGCCATCTCCCGGATCGCACGTTCCGGGTTCTCGAGCGAATGCAGCACCATGTGGGCAAAGGCGGCATCGACGCTGGCCGATTCGAGCGGCAGTTCGTGCGCGTCGCCGGTGCGAAATTCGATCTGGCCCGGCTCTTCGGAGGCGACCGACCGCCATTTCTGCCGGGCGGTTTCGAGCATCGCCTCGGATCGGTCGATGCCGATCACATCGAGTCCGAGCGCCGCGAGTTCGAGGGCGAGAATTCCTGTTCCGGTTCCGATGTCCGCGACTCGCAACCCGGGGTTCACCAAGGCAGCGGTCGCTTTGGCGCGCAGCAGGTCGTCGCCCAGCACGCTTCGCAACGCATCCCATTCGGGTCCGACGATATCGAAGAAATTCTTGCCACCGGCGGATTCGCGCGTCTGCAAAGCGCGTCGAAGCAGCGTGTCGTCGCGCGCCGCGGTGGGATCATCGGCGAGACGGGTTCGTGCGAGGGTCCAGGCCTCCCGCCAGGGTCCCTGCTCGGGCAGGACGAGTCGATAGGCGACGAAGGTGCCTTTGCGTCGATCGGCCAAAAGTCCCGCCTCGCGAAGCACCGCCAGGTGGCGTGAGACCCGGGACTGGGCCATGCCCAGAATCGTCATCAATTCCCCGACGATCAATTCTTCCTGCTCGAGCAGCCGCAGGATCCGAATGCGTGTCGGGTCGGCGAGCGTCTTGAAGACCTTTTGGAGTTCCTCGGCGCCGGTCGGGATACCGCCGACCTGACCACTCGAATTCGATGTCGGGGTCACTTTCGGTTCTGCTTCGGCGGACGGCGCGCTGGACGAGCGCCTTCGGAGAGGGCCTCGAATCGGGGGGCATCGAGCGTACCGCTGATCCGAACGGAGATTCCTCCATCGGCCGAGATCGGGATGCCCGCACCAGGAGCGAGTCCTCGAAGGATCGGATTCACGATCCGGAATTCGGCCTGGAAGTCGATGGGAGGCGACTCGCTGCGATGGACCAGGCCGATTTCGCCCGACAATTCGCCTTCGATGAGTTCGCCCTCGAAGCTGACGGATTCGATCTGTGTCGCCCCGTTCTCCAGAATCAGGATGACGCCCTCGGCGTGGGAAAAAGCGATCGGCATGGGGAGTTGGTCCGAGTGGATCACGAGGGACGGACTCGAGAACGCCACGCGACCGAGCAGGCTGCCCTTGCGATCGAGAGAGATCTCCGCATCGGCGTCGAGACGACCCGATAGGCGCACGCCACTCCCGTCGAGACGCAAGGGCAATTTCGCGAGTTCGACGCGTTGGACTCGACCGATGAAACTCGACACCTCGCCCACCGAGAACACCCCGTCGAGCAGGCCGAGTTCGCTCTTGGCCCAGATTCGAAGGGTCGGCTCGCCCGTGAGCCAGGAACTCGACCATCGCGGTGCCAGCTCGAGTTCCTCGAGTCGTACGCGGGCGATGGCCGGATGGTCGACGACGACCTGGCGCGCGCGCAAAACCGGGCCTCTTTGGGTCAGGGCGGGGGAGAGGCTTTCGATCGAGACGGACCCTCCGATCGCGGCGGAGATCTCCCACGCGAGGCGACGCGCCAGGCTATCCCAGGGGAAGCCCACGAGGACAAATACGAGAATCAATGCGAGCGCAACCGAGACGATCCCGGCCGTGGGCCAATTCGTCGGCCCGGATCGAACCGCTGCGACGCTCGATTTGGTCACGCGAGGACTCTACCCGAATCGCATTAGCGCGGCTTGAAAGCAGAGACCGAGAAGGTTACGTCGATCTGCTCCGCGGCCTCCTTCTTCGCGCCCCGCGCGCGGCTCGGACGCCGCTTGATTCGCAGGCTCTTCACGGAAAGTGGTTGGTCCGCGCTCTCGATACTGGCGAGGTAGCTGACGGCTTGCTTCAGCGAGACGCCTTTGAGTGTGACCTCGACCTTGGTTTCTTCATATTGCTCGCTCTCGCCGGATTGGCGTTTTTCCATCGAGGTCGGTTTGACGCCAGCACGAGCGGCGAGGGATTCGAGCAGCGTGAGCAGGCTCTGCCCATCGCGGCTGGCCAGGATCTTGGTTTCGACCCGATCGAGTCGGACATGCAGTCCATCCCAATCCCGTCGCATGCGCTGCATCGTGGCGAGTTCGTACTCCGCGTTTTCCGCCCGCGCCGCCGCACTCTCCGTCGCGGCCATCACGGGCATCACGACGCCGAAGACGAGCAGGGCGAATCCAGCGGCTACACCGGCGAAGCCGACGAGGACTTGCTCACGCTGGGCGAGTCCGTCCCATAAAACCTGAACGCGGCGAAGTAGCTCGCTCATACTTCGCCCCGATTGCCGGCGAGTGGAATGCTGACATCGAAGCTCACGCCGCCAGTCTTGCGATCGGTCTTGACGGAGCCCGCGACCTTGGCACGCTCGAAGGGGTGGGTCTTCGAAAGCACGGAGGTGAGACGATCCGCCGCCTCGAAGCCCTCGGCATCCACATCGAGTCGAATCAAATTGCGATCGATGTTGATCTCGGTGATCCGAATCGAGAGATCGGTTGGAATCGTGCCCGAGAGTTCCGCGAGGAGATCGAGCGCGGATCGGTTGCCGCTGTAGAGGCCCAGAAAGTCGGCGCGATCCTGTGCAGCGCGAAGTTCGGCGCCGAAGGCCGTCACTGGATTGGCCGGGTCGGAGCTGCGGTCGGGAAACGCCTCGGCGTAGAGTGCCGCGGCCGCAGCCTGATTCCGGTTCGCGCGACGATGTTCGATCGAGATGGTCGTCACCGTGCTCACGATGAGCAGGACGAGGAAGACCGCTGCGATGGCCGCGGTGGGCCTGAACTCCCGATTGAAGAGCTCGGCAAAATCCTGTCGGAAGGCGTATTCGCCCTGACGGAAATTTATTCTCGTTGCGGGCTCGCCCGTCAGTCGCAGGGCCAGGGCGAGTGCGGGGCCGAAGAGCACGAGGTCGATGCCCTCGACGAGGTCGGCATATTCGGAGTCGGCCGGCATTCGCAGACGTTGTGTCGTGAGACCAGTGCGCTTGGCCAGAACCTCGTCGATCCGATCGAGGTGTGCGCCACCGCCGATCAGCGTCATGGCGGCTTCGCGAGTGCCCGGCCCCTGGCCGGAGCGCGACTCGGCGGCTTCGAGTGTTCGCACCGCTTCTCGTGCGATCCGATCGAGGATCGAAACCACGCCGGGTGAGGCGCCGCTCGCGCCGCGCCCGAGCACGCCGCCTTCGCATTTTCGTTGCTCGGCATCCTCGAAGCTGAGGCCCCTCTCCGCCGCGATCGCCTCGGTCATCGCGCGTCCGCCGACGGGGATACTCCGCGCCAGGACCGGACGGCCATCTTGCAGCGCGCAGAAAGTGGTCTTCTCATGTCCCACGTCGGTGATCAGATGCGTGCCCGTGAGATCGAAGATTCCAGCGAGGTTGGCGAGCACGAGCCCTTCCGCCTCGAGCACATGCGGGTCACAGCCCGCGGATTGGTACATGTCGAGGGCCTTCGCCACGTGGCTGCGTTTGGTCAGGGTCGCCGCGACCGAGCCCTGAGTACGATCGCCCGAGAGCAGATTCCAGTCGACGAAGATCTCTTCGAGGTCGAAGGGCGTCTCCGCTTCGATCTCGAAGGGGATCGCCTGCTGGAGACGTCGCGCATCGCTGAAGGGGAACTCGAGTCGTCGCGTCGAAAGTTGGCTGGCGGGCAGCGCGCAGGCGACCCGGTTCGTCGGAAGCGCGTGCATCGCGATGAAGCGCTGGATGTGGTCGACGACGGGAGAAGTCGCGTCGACCCGAGGATGCAAGCGAAACTGGCCAGGGGCCAGCTGACGTGGAGAGATGCGCAGTTCGACCGCCTTCAGACTGTGGCTTCCCACGTCCAGCCCGAGCACACTTCGTTCGAACATCACCATCGCCCTGAATTCACTCCTCGCTGGCTGCGTCGCGCGCCTGCTCTAAGCCGACGCTTGATTCTTTCGTCCCCTGGAGGCTGAAGCCTGTGATTTTCGTCGCGAAGGGCACTAGTCGGATCCCCGCAGGCGGCGCCAAGATAGCAGTTGCGGCCCCTCGCGTGGCCGAGTGTCGTAGATCGCTTCCATGCGCCGGGTCATGGGTCCGACCTTTGCCTCCGCCACCACGCGGAAGACGGTCGGTTTGGCGGGGAGATCCGTCTGTGGATAGATCGAGCCCTCCGCGAGTTCGCCGGTTCCGACTTCGCCGGGGATCACGCAGCGCGCGGGATCGCTCGCCGCAACGGAGCAGATGATCTTCGATTTGGCTCGCAGGGCGTAAATATCGCGCACGGTCTGTTCGCGAACGAGCTCCCGATCCCCGCTGGTTCCGGCGTAGACGATCGACAGCACCCAGGGCTCGGCTCGGTTCAGATTGATTCCCTGGCTGCCGCCGATCGGATGCACGGTCAAGTAGTCGCGCATGGCTTCGAGCAGTTGAGGATCGACGCCCTCGACGAGACCGATCTCGTCGAAGGAAAGAAAGGGGCCGTTTCGCGCGACGTAGGGCGGGTCCTGATTGCGATAGTAGCTGTTCTCGTCCCCCCCCATTCGAGCGTCTTCGTCCGGGTCCATATAGTCGAGCAGGTGGGCGGAAATCGCACGGGCGTCGTAGTTCTTGTCCTGGCTCAGCGCGTCGATCCCGTCGATAATGTACTCGAGAACCAGGGAGAGGTATTCTTCGGCCTCTTCGCTGCTCGCCGTGCTTTGTTCCTCGTTTTGCGGGACCAGCGCATTCAGGTTCAGTCGAGCCCCTTCGTCTTCGATTGTGATCCGAAGCGTTCGACCCCCTTCGAGCTGGAGAGGAAAGTCTCCGATACTGGCCCACAGATCGCCTGGCGGGAGACTTGCATTCCCGCTTCCGAGGCCCTCGCCGGGGGCGCCCGCCGCGCCGGCTGCTTGCTTCAATCGGGCCAGATAGAGGATGGCTTCGCCGATTCTCAATCCGCCGCGCGCGAGGGCATCGGCCTCGGCGCCACGCAGTCGATTCGTTGCGATGGACGTGTCGATGATCGCTCTGCGTTGAAACGCGTAGACGGCGGTAATCAGGACGAAGATCAAGACGAGCACGATAGCGAGGACGATCCCCGTCGATCTCCTGGAGTCTCGAACTTCCGGAGCCCGATCGCGAACGGCGGCTGTCGTCATGATTCGCAACCGACGGCTGCCTGCGCGGCCACTTGGGGATAGTCGCTTTCGACCTTGCGCCAGCAAGCGGCCTCCGGATTGTCCAACAGGGAACAGAGGTCATCGTCGCCGTCGCAATTGTCGTCGAGTTCGGCTCTCCACCAATCGCTATTATCCCCGAGTGCGAGGCAATCGCTGATGGTGAAACAGTCGAGTTCGCCTCCATCAGGCGTCGCGAGCGCAATCAGCGCGGCCACGTCGATCGGCTCCATCACCATCGAAACACGTCGAACATGGATCCGGCCGGGGACCCCGCTCGCCTCCTCGCCAAGGACTTCGCCGCGTCGTGCCTTGCGAAACAGGGACAGTGAGATTTCGGCTGCTTCGGGCAGGGCCTGCTGGGGAGGGAGATAGCTCGAGTCCCATTCGTCCAGCCAATTCCCCTGCGCGTCCATGAAACGCACGCCGAATTCACTGACGCCGACCGCCAGGCGCATCGAGCCTGGATCGTTCGAATCTGGAAAACCGTCCGAGGCTTCGCTGGGCGGCCGCGCGGAGAGCCAGCGCCACAACACCAGCCCGTCTCGTTCGTCTTCTTCGAGGAAATAGGCGACCTCGACCCAGCCGGACGAATGCTCGGCGAGATTCGTATGCGGTGCGTTCTGGGTGACGAATCGAAGGGCGTCCGCACCGAGTTCACCGCCGCCCGAAGCCAGGACTCGCCAGGGCGCGTCGCTTCGACCCCCTTCGTCGTCCTGGCTTCGCGCGACAAAGATTGCGCCCTCGAGGTCGTTCCCCATCAGGTCGAGGGTGGCTGCGATCGAGAGCCGTTCACGCATGAGCTCGGTGGCCGCACTCCGCTGACGGCCGTTCTCGATGAAGATGCCGGTGATGAGAGTCAGAATCACGACCATCATGAAGAATGCGCCCACGATTTCGATCAGTGTGAAACCCTGACGCCGTTCATCCACGACGAATCCACGCGGCGCGCAAAATCAACGCTGACACTTGGCGCGCAAGCGGGCGTTGTGACCGTCGAAGCAGTGCGGGTCGGCA
>Ga0209988_10003090_pt1 | contig 11030 bp, 8 predicted proteins | sample N075metaG_FD_183115 | JGI IMG/M metagenome (GOLD analysis project Ga0209988, IMG submission 183115) | Deep subsurface microbial communities from Kermadec Trench to uncover new lineages of life (NeLLi) - N075 metaG (SPAdes) (version 2) | ecosystem: Environmental > Aquatic > Marine > Ocean trench... | reverse complement strand
GAGCCCGTCGAGTCGGTCGACGCAGGCCTCAAAGGCCGCCTCCATATCGTCCTGATCGAACTCGTCAAACTGCTCGAACCCTCCGAAGTCGACGGCGCCGTCCTCGCTGACGACGGCATCGGGGAATCGAGCGACGCCGTTGTCGCGCATGCACTGTGAGAAATCAATGAGGCGGGCTTCGTCGCCGGCCAGCGCGTCCTGGCTTTCGATCGCCGCGGTCGTTGACGTGGAGCCCTCGAGGGTGGCGATCATGTTGGTGTCAGAACCACCGCAGGCGGCGGCGATGAGGGCTACCGCGGCAAGGAGGATCACGCGTTTGGACATGATGTCCAACGCTATGCCGGGTGCCCCGATACTCACTGCTGAGTAGCGGTGCTGCTCGCGACCCTGGTGCGGGCGGAGGGACTCGAACCCCCACGGGCTTTCACCCACCAGGTCCTAAACCTGGCGCGTCTCCCAATTCCGCCACGCCCGCGTGTCGCCGATTGTTGCAGAGGGAGGTTCGATAAGGTGAACACTATGGATTACGACATCAAAACAATCGAACGCGAGGACCTCAAGGCCAAGCTGGACCGCGGCGACGACTTCAAGCTGATCATGGCCATGCACGAATGGGGATTTCGCGTCGCCCATATTCCAGGGTCCCTCCACTACAACACGGTTGACGACGCCAACGAGGCCCTCGACCTCGATGACGAGATCGTCGTGTACTGCACCGACCCCGCCTGTGTCGCCAGCCAGTTCGCCTACAAGTGGCTGGTCGAGGCCGGCTACAGCAACGTTCGCCGTTACGAGGGCGGTCTGTCGGATTGGGCCGCCGCCGGGTACCCGCTGGAGGGCGAGTCTGGGACCGATGCCGATGGAGGTTCGTTCTGGTTCGGGACGAAAGCAGAAAGTAGCTGACGCGACGAAACCACCAATCGAGGGGGCTCCGTTCCCATTCGAACACAGGATCGTGGGTCGCGCGGGAATCGAACCCGCAGCCTACGGATTAAGAATCCGTTGCTCTGCCTGGTTGAGCTAGCGACCCGCCTATGAGGATATCAGCCACGATTTCTAGCCGCCGGCGAGGTGATCGCGGACGACCTCGATCCAGGACATGAGCGTGTTCCAAGGGTCCGCGCTGTTGAGGGCTCGAACCCTGCAGATGCCGTGCTCGAGATGATTCTTCCTATGCCCGGTCCCCTTGGGCTTGATGAATGTCTTGGTGAATCGCGCGCTACGTAAACCGGTTGCTTCCGTCCAGTAGGCGCGAGCCGACTGCTCATCGTTACCTTCATGCAGGTGTATCGAGAGGACGAATCGAGCCTCCGGCAATAGGTAACGGCGCACCCAGGTGACGAAGGCCCGCACGCCGCCGGGTCGGCGTTTGACAATGCGAGATCGTTGCGAGTCTTCGATCCCTCGGCCCAATACAGGACCACTCCGCCGACGAACAGGGGATCGTCAAGATGGGCCTCGGCGAACCGTCGCGCCTCCTCACGAATCCGCTCGACCTCCTCGCGTCTACGCCACTGGGTGTCAACTGGGATGCCCATCCTTGAGTCAGGTCCAGTCCTCGCCCTGATTGCCTTGATCTGATCTTGGGTCAGATCGATCTCCCGGCACCAGTAGGACAACGTTCCCTTCGGAACCGGGATCAGCTCACGGATCTCTCCGTAGGTCAGGCCGAGGCGGCGCAGGTCTTTGCCAAGCTCGGACCGCTCCCACCGGTGAAGCTCATCCCACTCAGCAGCACGTTTGACCAAGGAAGAAGAAACCTGCGGTCTCATTGGTGCAACGTATCAGCCGAGTGTGACGAGAATTCTGCGACAATACGGGCACGGGCTGTGGCGCAGCTTGGCAGCGCGCGGCGTTTGGGACGCCGAGGTCGCCGGTTCAAATCCGGCCAGCCCGACCCAGAGGCTCCGCAAAATGGGGCGCGATCCGATCTATGTCGGCGTGGCCAATTGCGGAGCCGTGGCCCCGAACGGGCCGCCGCGAAGCGGCAAGAGAGGGAAAATGGTTCCACTCCGGTCGAGACGACCTGTCACCTATCGGCGCGCCCTCTCATGACACGACGTTCGTTTCTCCTCGACGACCAATTGGCCACCTACATCGCCGATCACACCAACGCGCCCGATCAGCTCGAGCTGGCCCTCATCGCTGAAACCGCCGAGCTTGCGGAGGCCGGGATGCAGATCAGCCCTGAGCAGGCTGAGTTTCTTCGCTTTCTGGTGCGGATCTCCGGGGCACACGCGATCCTCGAGATCGGCTCCTTCACCGGGTACTCGGCGCTGGCGATGGCATCTGCGCTGCCGGAAGGGGGAACCGTGGTTGCCCTCGACGCCAGCGAGGAGTGGACGAACATCGCGCGCCGCTACTGGGACAAGGCGGGCCTTTCCGACCGCATCGACCTGCGCATCGGCCCCGCCGCCGAGACCCTGGCCGCCATGCCGGAGGAACCGACGTTCGATCTCGCCTTTATCGATGCAGACAAGACCGGATATCCCGAGTACCTCTCCCTCGTCGTCCCCCGCATGAAGAGCGGAGGGATCGTGGTGGCAGACAACACGCTGCGATCGGGCAAGGTGGCCGATCCGAGCGACACCTCGGAATCCATCGAGGCTGTGCGCATCTTCAACAGAGCGGCCTCGGATGACGACCGGCTCGACACCCAGCTGCTCCCTCTCTTCGACGGGTTGACCATCGCCGTCAAGCGCTGAGACTCGAGGCAGCGGCCGGGTAACCTACCGTTCCGTTTGCGGGTGTAACTCAATGGCAGAGTTCCAGCCTTCCAAGCTGGCTATGCGGGTTCGATCCCCGTCACCCGCTCGACGGCTTCACTGTATTGCCCCCGTAGCTCAACTGGATAGAGCAGCGGACTTCTAATCCGCAGGTTGCAGGTTCGAATCCTGCCGGGGGTACGAGGCTCTCGTAGTCCCCGATTCGGACGAGTCCCTCTGGGCCACCGGCTAACGGCCACCGGGCACGCCGGGTTGGATCTCCGACCGGGGCCAGGAGGCCGGAGACCGGGGCCAGGAGGCCGGAGACCGGGGACAGGAAGCCGGAGGCCGGAAACCGAAGGCCACGAGTCGAGTGCGGCTTCGACCTCGCTACCCTCGATGCTGACGGGGACGGTTCTCCGTTCACATGGTGGCCGTAGCTCAGCCTGGTTAGAGCGCCTGGTTGTGGTCCAGGAAGTCGCGGGTTCGAATCCCGTCGGTCACCCCAAACCTCTATCACTGGAGCAGTTCTTGCACACCGAGGTCAAGGAAACGGGCCGATTCGAGCGCACCCTGACCGTCCGGCTCGAGGCGTCCGAGCTCGAAGGCGCCAAGGCACGGGCCGCCAGGACAATGTCGAAACAGATGAAGATCAAGGGGTTCCGCCCCGGTAAGGCGCCGCTGGAGATGGTGGAGCGGATCGTCGGTGCCGACCGCGTCAAGTCCGAAGCCATCGACCTCATGCTCCCCGAAGTCGTTGCCGTTGCCATCAAAGAGGAGGAGCTCGATCCGGCCACGCCGCCGACCATCATCGCCTCTCGGGACACCGACGACGGGAGCATGGAGATCGATGTCATCATCACGTTGTGGCCGACGCTCGATGCCATACCGGACTTCTCCGGCCGCAAAGTCGAAGTGGAGCCTCCGATAGTCGAGCCGGAGGAGATCGATCGACAGATCGATGCGCTGCGCAACCAGTTTGCCGACCTCGAGGACGTTGACCGTCCTGCCATCGCCGGCGATTTCGTGCTGGTCAACGTGAGTGTCCACGATGGCGATGACGAGATCGAAGAAGCCGCGGCCAACGACCTGCTGTACGAGGTCGGCTCGCGCAGCTTCATCCTCGGCCTCGACGAGGTGCTCGTCGGTGCGGCGGTCGGGTCCATCGCCGAAGGAGAGGGGACCCTCCCTGAGGGCTTCACCGACCGGGGCGGCGACACCGTCACCCTCAGAGTGTTGGTCAAGGCAGTCAAGCTCAAACGGCTTCCCGAGCTCTCGGATCAATTCATCGCTGAGGTCACCGACTTCGACTCTGAGGCAGAGCTGCGCACCCAGCTCGAGGAGAGCATCCACGATCTGAAGGTGCAAACAGCCCGCGCCGAGTTCGAAAGCCGGGCCATCGAGGAGTTCGTTGCCGACCTCGACCTCGAGCTGCCCCAGGGCCTCATCGAGGCGGAGACCGAATCGCGCATCCGCAGGGTGTTCGAGAGCCTGCAAAACGACGGTGTTGGGTTCGAGGACTATCTGCGGATCATCGGTGAGGATCAGGCCTCGTTCACCGAGGGCATGCAGGCCCAAGCGGTCTCGGCGTTGTCGACGCGGATCCTGCTCGAAAGCATCATCGCCATCGACGGGCTCGAGGTCGAAGACGATGAGTATCGAGAGGCCGTCGAGGCCCTGGCCCGTTCGGCCGATAACAGCGTCGATGAGATCGAGCAGGTTCTTGCCTCAGGTGGTAAAAAAGAAGCACTGACCAGTGATATCCTCCAGAGGAAAGCGCTGGAGCGGATCGCTGCGGCGGCCGAACCGGTCGATTCTGAAGGCAATGCGGTAGACCTAACGTTGAACGCCGCGTCTTCCGATCATACGGACGAGACGCCCGCAGGGGTGTCCCACGATGTCGAGGAGTGAGATGAGTTATCTAATCCCCACCGTTGTCGAACAGACCCCGAGGGGCGAACGAGTATTTGACATCTACAGCCGGCTGCTGAAAGACCGGATCGTGTTCCTCGGCAACCCGATCGATGACGGAGTGGCCAACATCATCATGGCCCAGCTTCTCCACCTGGAGGGCGAGGACCCCGACAAGGACATCGCGCTGTACATCAACTCGCCTGGGGGATCCACCTACGCCCTCATGGCGGTGTACGACACGATGCAATTCGTCAAGCCCGACGTCGCCACGTACTGCATGGGCCTCGCCGCCTCTGCGGCTGCGGTGCTGCTGGCCGGCGGCGCAAAGGGCAAACGATTCTCACTTCCCCACGCACGGATCATGGTCCACCAGCCGCACGTCTCTGGTGTCGGCGGCCAGGCCACCGACATAGAGATCCACGCCAAGGAGATCCTCAAAACGCGCGAGGAGATCAACGAGATCCTTGCATTCCACACGGGCAAGACGCTTGAATTGATCGCGGAAGACACCGATCGTGACTTTTGGCTGAGCGCCGCGGAAGCGGTCGAGTACGGTGTTATCGACACCATCCTGCAAGGGAGACAACTGGAAGCGGTCGCCGGTTAGGGAGAGTCTCAGTGGCCAAAAATGAGGGAACCGAGCTGCTGAAATGCAGTTTCTGTGGCAAGTCCCAGAAGCAGGTGAAGAAGCTCATTGCGGGACCCGGGGTTTACATCTGCGATGAATGCGTCGATCTGTGCAACGAGATCATCGATGAGGAGCTCTCCGCTACCGAGGAGATCTCATTTACCGAGCTCCCCAAGCCCAACGAGATCTTCGACTTCCTCAGTCAGTACGTCGTCGGCCAGAAGCTGGCCAAGAAGGTCCTCTCGGTTGCGGTCTACAACCACTACAAACGAATACGCGCAGGACAGCGGGCGACCGAAGAAGACGTCGAGCTGCAGAAGTCCAATATCCTGCTCGTCGGCCCCACCGGTTCCGGCAAGACCCTCCTGGCACAGACGCTGGCCAGGATGCTCAACGTCCCATTCGCCATCGCCGACGCCACTGCCCTCACCGAAGCCGGCTATGTCGGTGAGGACGTGGAGAACATATTGCTCAAGCTGATCCAGGCCGCCGACTTCGACATCAAGCGCGCGGAACAGGGGATCATCTACATCGACGAGATCGACAAGATCGCCCGCAAGGCGGAAAACCCGTCCATCACTCGCGATGTCTCCGGTGAAGGGGTGCAGCAGGCCTTGCTGAAGATCCTCGAAGGGACGATTGCGTCCGTGCCGCCCCAAGGCGGGCGCAAGCATCCACACCAGGAATTCCTCCAACTCGACACCACCAACATGTTGTTCCTTTGCGGCGGGGCCTTCGCCGGCCTTGAAGACATCATCGTGTCCAGAATCGGGAAGAACACGGTCGGCTTCGGTGCCGATGTGCGCTCGGCGGACGAGGTGCGCCCGTCCGAGGTGCTCTCCGAGGTGCTTCCGGAGGATCTGCTCGCCTACGGCCTCATCCCAGAGTTCATAGGGCGGCTTCCTGTGGTGGCCACCGTCGATGATCTCGACGTGGAAGACCTGGTCTTGGTGCTTACCGAGCCAAAGAACTCCCTGGTCAAGCAGTACGCCAAGTTCTTCGAGATGGACGGGGTCGAGCTGGTCGTCACCGACGAGGCGCTTGTAGCCATCGCCCAGCAGGCGATGAAGCGGGGTACCGGCGCCCGCGGGTTGCGGGCGATCATGGAGGAGGTCCTCCTCGACACCATGTACGAGCTGCCGTCGCGTTCCGACGTGGCCAGAGTCGTCATCGATGAGCAGGTCGTGCGCGACCGGGTGAACCCAACGCTGGTCCCGATCTCGGATCTCGCCTCCGCGGATTTGCCAGAAGAGCGATCTGCTTAGCCGCTAAGAGTCGCTCGGCTTCGCCTCGCTCCCGTATTACGTATTACGTATTACGTATTACGTAGACGAACTATGCAAGGGCTGGCCGTTTGACGGCCTGCCCTTGCTTCCACACGTGAGTGACTCGTTCGCGATCACCCCAACCGGTGTTGTCGTCCAGCGGATCGAAGTCGATGGCGATGACGTCGGCGTCGTACCCGGCCACCAGCTGCCCCGACGCCGGTGCCTGGGGCCCGAGAGTGAGCGGCCCGGTGGCCGTAGCGGCCTCAATCGCCTCCAGCGCGCTCATCCCGGCGTCCTGGAGATGCCGGATCTCCAAGCTGTTGCGGCCGTAGCCATCGCCGGAGATGAAGATATCAGTGCCCATGGCGATGGTGACCCCGGCTGCGATGGCAATCTTGAGCCCCTCGGCGTGACGGTCGGCGATGGCCACCCCCTTCTCGTAGGCGTAGCGGGTGAGGATGTCCTCCATCTCCACCAACTGGGCAACGATGTACCGGGTTGGGACCAGGATGGCGTCACGCTCGATCATCAGCTGGGCGGCTTCTTCGTCCAGATACGACCCGTGCTCGATGGTCTTCACCCCTGCGTCGAGTGCGGCCATGATCCCCGCCTTGCCGTGGCAGTGGGCGGCAACGACCCGCTCGGCGCGACCGGCCTCCTCGACGATGGCCCGCAACTCCTCGCCAGAGAATTGTTGATGAATCGGATTGTCGACTTCCGAGAGGACGCCTCCGGAGGCACAGATCTTTATCACCCTGGCGCCGCGTCGCAGCTGCAGACGCACCGCCTTGAGACACTCCGGGACGCCGTCACACATCACGCCAAAACCCGAGCCCGACTGAACCCAGTCGAGGGGGAAAGCGTGGGTGTCTCCGTGGCCGCCCGTGGTCGAAAGCACATCCCCTGCGCCGTAGATGGTGGGCCCGGTCATCGATCCGTCTTTGATCGCCGGCTGCATCATCAGCCCGAGGCCCCCTGTCTCGCGCACCGAGGTGATGCCGCCGTCGAGGGTGCGACGCACGTCGGCCACGGCGCGTGCTGTCTGCGTTATCGGGGAGCCTTTTGCCCACGTCTCGGGGTCCGGCGTGTGCTCACCGATGAAGTGTCCGTGGCACTCCCACAACCCAGGGAGCACGGTTGGCACGCTGCTGACTGCTGCGTCGGGGGTGGCCGGCGCATCGGAGGCAGGCCCGGCGTAGGTGATCGTCGAACCGTCGATGACCACCGTTCCATCGGTGACCGGGTCGCCGCGTCCAGGGATGAGCAGGTCGGCATTGATTCGAACCGACACGAGCGGCACCTCCGGCGCGGTATCTGGGGCGGCAACGCTAGTTGAGTCGCAAGTCGCAAGTCGCAAGCAACACAGCGTCTTGTGTCTACGTAACTGGTGTTACTTCGCGAAAGTAGCTAGTGCGTTTGTGTTACCACGGATTGTATCTCGACGGCCACCTGCTGTGGCCATATGGTTTAGGTGAGGCTGATGGTCGAATGGGGGAATCGCTCCGGCTCGGGTAATCGGGAAGGTCGGTGCGATGGGAGACCAACGCCAGCAGGGGGAGTGGTGGAGCGGGGTCGGAACCCACACCGGGTTCCGACCCTTGCGCTTGGGGCAGCCCTACGGGCTGCCGTATCACGTATCACGACATCGCCCGCTCCTCGTGATACGTTGTACGTAATACGTAATACGGAAGCGAGGCGAAACCGAGCGGTACTGAGGCGAGCGAAGCGAGCCTCAATTCTTTGGCAGCATCGCCGGGATGAAGGCGCTCTCCTGGCTCCACAACATCCAGCCGAGTCCAGCGGCCTCGGCCGCCGCGATGCTCTCTCGCACCTGTTCCGGTGACTGGCTGAAAGCCTGGAGCCACGGCCGCAGTAGTGCTCCACCCGTCGCCTTGGGTATACCCGTCGCCAGAGCGTCGCCGACGACGATCCCGGGATAGTCGTTCGGCTGATCGAGATTCCGCCACCCACTTGCATAGTGACTCGGGTAGATCATCGGGCTGATCGCGTCGGCGGCACTGGAAAGGTCGGTCACCCGCTGACCGACCCCCTGGTCATTGCTCGTCGACATCACAATCCCGAAGATGTCGGCGGAGACAACGCATCCCTCGTCATGGATCAGCTCGGCGGCACGGGAGATGAACGCGGAAATCGTTGCCACCCTGACCTCCTCATCCGCCGGCTGGGTGTAGACGATCTCTTCGATGTTGCCGTCGGTGGGGAACCGGGCGTAGTCGAACTGGATCTCGTCGAACCCCATTTGACAGGCCTCGACGCCGAGGGCGATCGGATATTCCCACGAGTCCGGGTTGGTCGGATCGAGCCACGCTTGGCCCGCCGCGTCCACCCAGATGGCCCCGTCGGCATCCTTGATCGCCGTGTCCGGATTGTTCCGGGCCCGAGGCGCATCCTGGAAGGTGACGATTCTGGTGATGGTGTACAGCCCGGCGTCCTTGGCTTGGGTCAGCACCGTGGCGGGGTTGTACACGACCCGCTTCGCCGCCCCGGAGACGTTCGATTCGTAGCGAACCGCGCCCTTTTCGTCCTTGGTGTCGAAGACGAAGGTGTTGATGACCGAGTCCTCAGCCATCACCAGCAGCGAGGCAAACCGCGCGTTGTCGCCTGCCGCAGCCGGGCTGATGCGCATGCCCTTCACGAGGAACGGCTCGAGCACCGCCTCGAGCGACCGGGCGCCGGCGGCCAAAGGGACCGCGATGGTGCTGTATCCGGGTTTGGAGATCGTGACCAGGCCGGGTTGGGCCGACGCCAGCTCGAACGCCCCATCGGCGCCGGTCACCGCAGACCGCTCCCCGCTGTGCACCAGGGCACCGGGGATCCCCTTTCCCCCTGGGTCGGTGACCAGGCCGTGGACGATGATCGGGCTCAGAGCCACCCGCGTCGAATCCCCCGCCGCTGAGTCAATCGTCATGATGGCGCGGTGAAACCCCACCGCAGTCGCCTCGATCTCAGCAGGCAGCCGGATGGAGAGCTCTACGGTCCCGTCCGGTCCGGTGATGTGCTCGCTGCCTCCCGCAAGCACGACGGCGCCTTCCAGCGGGATGTTGTTGCCGACGACCGAAACCACCACCGTCTCGGTCCCGTTGAGAAACTGGTACCCGAACAACGCGGCGGCCGCGAACAGCACGATGGTGGCCAGGCTCCTGGCGAGGCGAAATACGCGCGATGTCTCGCCCTGCGGGTTTGTGGACCTGCGGAACGGGCGCCAGCGTTTGGTCCGTCGCATCGATGGGATTCTACGATCAACCCTGCCTTCTCGACACCCCAACCCTCCGGTACACTTGCCGCCTGTCGAGGAGCGCGATGACCGAGAGGCATGATGAGGGCAACGTACGAGCCGCAAGCGGTCGAAACGCGCTGGTACTCCGTTTGGGAGGACGCCGGCACCTTCAAGCCTGAGACCAACCCGGACGGTCGGCCGTTCTCCATCGTCATACCGCCTCCCAACGTCACCGGCAGCCTGCACATGGGCCACGCCCTCGACCTCACGATCCAGGACGCCATCATCCGGCGGAAGAGGATGCAGGGTTATGCCGCGTTGTGGATCCCTGGGACGGACCATGCCGGCATCGCGACTCAGAACGTGGTCGAGCGCGAACTGGCCAATGAGGGCATGACGAGGGACGACCTTGGTCGAGAAGCCTTCGTCGAAAGGGTCTGGGCGTGGAAACGGTCTTCAGGGAACCGCATCACCGAGCAGATGCGAACCATGGGCTTCTCGCCAGACTGGACTCGCGAGCGCTTCACGATGGACGAAGGCCTATCCAACGCGGTGCGCAAGGTCTTCGTCGAGTTGTATCACGAGGGATTGATCTATCGAGGGAACCGGATCATCAACTGGTGTCCGCGGTGTCACACCGCAATCTCGGACATCGAGGTCGAACATGAGGACGAGGTGGGCGAACTCACCTATATCAAATACCCCTTCCTCGAAGGGGACGGCTACCTGACCGTCGCCACCACCCGGCCGGAGACGATGCTCGGCGATACCGGGGTGGCGGTCCATCCCGACGACGAGCGGTATCGCGACGCGATCGGGAGGACGATCCTGCTCCCGCTCCTCGACCGCGAGATCCCGGTCGTCGCCGACGAGGCCGTCGACATGGACTTCGGCACCGGCGTGATCAAGATCACCCCGGCTCACGACGCGCTCGACTTCGAGATCGGGCAGCGTCACGGCCTGGAGGCGTTGAAGGTGATCGATACCGAAGCCAAGATCACCGCCGTCGGCGGCCCGTTTTTGGGCCAGGACCGGTTCGAAGCACGAGAAGCGGTTCGGCACGAGCTCAAGGCGCGCGGCTATTTGGAGAAGGTTGAGGATCATCACCATTCCGTTGGCCATTGCTCACGTTGTGGCACGGTGGTCGAGCCCCTGCTGTCTATGCAATGGTTCGTGAAGGTGACCCCGCTGGCGATTCCGGCGATGGCGGCCGTCACCGAGGAGCGGACCAGGTTCGTGCCAAAGCGATGGGAGAACAACTACCTCCGTTGGATGGA
>Ga0209988_10003087_pt1 | contig 11031 bp, 10 predicted proteins | sample N075metaG_FD_183115 | JGI IMG/M metagenome (GOLD analysis project Ga0209988, IMG submission 183115) | Deep subsurface microbial communities from Kermadec Trench to uncover new lineages of life (NeLLi) - N075 metaG (SPAdes) (version 2) | ecosystem: Environmental > Aquatic > Marine > Ocean trench... | reverse complement strand
GGCCTTTTTAAGAATTTTACCCCCGGCATGAATGCGAATAGCGCCGTCGATGTGTTCGTCCCAGTAAAACGATAATAACGCTCGTGACAAGTGCTTGAGCCGACGATTGTCGGCTCAAGTTTTTTTCGCTCGCCTGACCGGAAACTAAACAGGACCAGTCAAGACTGCGTGCGCGCTACTTCACGCGAACGCGTGTGGCTACTGTCGGAACAGAGAAAATCACGCCCCCGCTACCAATTTAGGGGCTATTTATACGAGCCCGTCAAGAGGCTTTACTTCGGTGAAGCCTCTTGCATTTGGGGCGGGGTGAGCCCTCAGAATCCCGTCTCTTGGTTTCAGCGTCACAATGCCCAGCAGAGCCCCAAGGTTAGCCCGTGCCGCCTCTATGTCTTCTAATATCCTCACAGGGTTGCCAGCGAGCTGTTCAGCCGTGTATGACGTCATATAATCCGTACAATACTTTCCCACATAATCATAATGTTCTTTCGACTAACGAAGGAGACCTGATATGACACTCGCAGAAATTGTCCAGCGTGGCTGGGATGCATTTGCTTCCGGTGACTTGGATTCATTGCTAGGTGACCATACGGAGGACATGATCTTTGTCATGCCTGGTCAGGCAAACGTTTTTAACGGCATCGATGAATTTCGCGCGGCGCTGGAAATCGAGAAGCGCGATACGGTCGGACTAGCGTGATCGCCACGCGCTTCAGCCCAAACGTTTGCTTCAGGAGATTCGAACAGATCTATTTCTCATGATGCTTGCTTTACGCATATCACGGTGAACGATAGGCTCTGCCTTTCCGGAACTGGGTTGGAATTGGAAAACACAGGTGGACGCAGCGATGTCGGTTTTCGAATGGATCACTGAGCACGAAGGATTCTTCTCTGGTCTTGTTGCGATCGCTGCCTTGCTTGGGATTTCCGCTGCGGCCACGCGGCTACTTTGGGTTCGCGCGCGCGGCCTCAAACCCAAGTTTAGCAAGCTGGGATTGACGATCACTGCCGGTGGCTTCGTCGCTATCGCTGTATCGGTGTTTGTGGTTTCGAATTTGCAACAGAGTGAAATCGAACCCGAAGAAGCATTGCGCTCCCCCGTTGGTTCTAATACAGAGGACGAGTCGAGTGCCGCAAACAAGATCCATCAAGTTGTAGATTTTGGCGCTCGACCGGCGATTGCAGTTTTACCGTTTGACAACTTGTCGGCTGATCCGGAACAAGCTTTTTTTGCCGACGGTCTCGCTGAGGATCTAATCACTCGCCTGTCGACCTGGCGTGCTTTCCCGGTGATCGCAAGAAATTCGAGCTTCCAGTTTCGCGGTGGCAACCTGAATCTACAAGAGGTTGGTGCTGAACTCGGTGCGCGTTACGTGGTTGAAGGCAGCGTCCGCCGTGCGGGTGATCAAATTCGGATCACCGCGACACTGATTGATGCGCTTACCAATCAGCAGGTGTGGGGCAACCAATACGACCGCGCGCTCACAGACCTGTTTTCCATCCAGGACGAGATCAGCTCGATGATTGCTGCGTCACTCATCGGCGACCTCACGCGCGCCGAGGGTGAGCGTGCTCACCGTCGCGGAACATCGAGTCTGGAAGCATGGAGCCTGTACCAGTTGGGGATGCAACACACCGAACGGTTTACGCTCGACGAATACGGCAAGGCGGGTAAATTTTTCGCGCAGGCGATTGATCGTGACCCACGCTTTTCAACGGCTTTTGCGCAACTCGCGCTTTCAACAGTTATGGAGATCATGCTCGGCGGCAGCAGCGTTCGTGAGGATATGGTGGCTGCAGCGTTCGAGAACGCACGTCGGGCAGTCGCGCTCGATGCCCGAGATCCCACAGCACATGCTGCCCTCGGCGGAGCTTATCTTGTGGCGGGTGATACGAAAAACGGAATTGATGCGACCCAGCGGGCTGTAGATCTCAATCCGAGCATGCCGGAAGCTTGGATCTGGCTCGGTTGGGCGAATGTTCTCGCGGGAAATCCGGAAGCTGCGATTACCGCGAGCGAGCGGGCCAGGCGGCTCAACCCCCATGGCCACATGGTCTGGATCTACGAAAACTTGTCGTTGGCGTACTGGGAGTTGGGTCGTTACGAGGAAGGACTCGAGTTGGCTCGTCAGCTGATCGCTACGAATCCGTCTTACTTCACGGGCTATGCGTACATCGCGATGAATGCCGTGGCCCTCGGGAGGATCGACGAAGCACGAGCGGCTATCGTAGATGGGCGCCGTGCCCAGCCGGACTTATCGATTGCGCTGGTTGAGGGTTACCTTGGCAATCCGCGTCCAGAGGTCGATGCACGGCGAAACGAGGCGCTTCGCGCGGCTGGACTCAACTGACACCGAGGCTACCGGTTCTGCCAAATTAACTCGGGCAGAGGTTCTGGCAAATTAACTCAATCAGTTCGCAGAAGATTGTCGCCCACGTTTAGGCAACTGAACGTCCGGTTTCGGGAAAAGCGGACATCAGGCAACCAACACAAACGGCTCAATCTCGATCTGCATATAATTCGATAATCGCGCCCCCGCTACCAAGAAAACAGGGTGTATTCCGGTCCCATTCGTGGGGCCGGCTTTCTTTGTGCTTTCCGGCTATCTTGTTTCAGGTCTCCTGATCCAAGAAGACGAAATGGTGACTGAATTTATTCTTCCGGCAGACTCAAACTCGGTAAATTAATGGGCAAGGTTTTTCCTGATAAAAACCGCCAAGTCGCGCATCCCTGATAGTTGCGGTGGATAGTAACCGGCGACATCCCGTGCAACAGACGACGTGGGCAACATGGACGCGCCGATGGCAATACTGACGCCATTTTAAAAGTCACGGCGCGAGATATCCGCATCCATTCCCAATTGTCGATCTCTCGTTTTCATTGACTCTTACCCATGCGGTGACTTTTGCGACGTCACTGGATTGCGCATCCCAGCAGCAGTTCAAATCCGACTATTTTTCCCCGCCCATGTAGGAAACCCAAATCTTCCGGACTCCATCTTCACCAATTCCCAGAGTACCGGACCAGCCTTTGGGCAATACAAGTCCTTGTCCCTGGGTAAAGGTCTCAACATGGCCGTCCTCGTCAGTCATGATGATCGAGCCATCGAGCACGTACATTAGTTCGTCGTACGCCAGATCGGTGTACGTCATCTCTCCGGGTTTGCTCTCCCAGACGCCAATACCCATATTGCCGTCTTCGCTGTAGAAAAATTCATGCCCACGCGCCACGAGATTGCCGGCCTCCGGATGATACGGTGCGTACTCGCCGATGTTGTTGCCGGCCAATCGATTGCTGTCCAATCTGACCAGCTGTTTCGAACCCGCAGCCTGAGATTCTGAAAATCCGATTTCCGATGACAGGCTGCCGACCAGAATCATGGCCGCGCTCCAGCCGACAAATCCAATAACGGAAATCATGCTCCGCCCACTAATTTTGTTGATCGTGTCTCGATAGTTCATGTTTCACCTTCTCTGTTTAATTTGATTGTGTGGAAATCTTACAAAAACTAGGCGTCGGCGCTTCGCCGCGCAAGACTTTGCACGAGGAGCTGCTCCCGAGCCGCCCGATGCGCCTCATCGATGGCTGAGTCTCAAGATCCTTATGACTGTACATAGCTTCTCCTGCCGTCTGACGATTGATCCGTAGCCATCCATGATACTGCATTGAGTGTTTGGTCGAGTATCATCAGGTATAATTGTCCTCTCCTCGCCAAACTCCGTCTTGTCGTATAGGGGTAGTAGCCACGGGGCTTGATCACTGCTACTTTGCGTTAGGCGGTACTCGATTCAGGCAACTAACGGGGGTTGCGCTATGCGCAAAGCGATTCCACTTGCGGTATTTTTGCTTCTGGCAGTAGCGGCATCCTATGCCGAAATTACACCGGAAGAGTCGACTGTCGAAACACTTGGCCAACCAAACGACGATTGGTTTATCAATATCTCGTATAATGGCGGCTATTTGTTCGATAGCGCCGATGGCAGCATGCTTGGCCTGTTATCGCTTTCCGATTTCACTCCGGCAATAGCCGTCAATCGAAGTCGCGGGGAGGTATACGCAGCTGAGTCATATTTCTCGCGTGTGTACCGCGGCACGCGTGAGGATGTTCTGACCGTATACGATATATCGACAATGTCACCCGTTGCGGAAATCGACATTCCCGATAAATTTCTGGAAGTGAAGGGGGAGTCCAATATTCAGTTGATGGGCAATGCCAGACACCTGGTGCTCTACAACTACTCGCCCGCGCAGTCCGTAAGCGTCATTGATGTTGAGAGTCGACAATTTGTCGGCGAAATATCCACGCCAGGCTGCGGCATGATCATGCCGGTCAATAACGCCTCTTTCCTGATGATTTGTGGTGACGGGTCCCTTCAATTAATACGCCTGGCCGATGACGGTACTGAATCGACGCGGGTACGCAGCGCCAGCTTTTTCAGTGTCGCCGAGGACGCCGTCTTTGATCGTATCGCGCGCACACGCGATGGCTGGTTACTGGTATCGCATGCCGGACTGGCCTTCGACGTTTCCGTCGACGGCTCAAAAATCTCCGTCAGCGAGCCGTGGGCGATGGTGAGCGATGAAGACCGCAAAGAATCGTGGCGTCCTGGGGGCCGAGGTCTGATAACCGTTCACCGCGACAGCAATCTGGTCTTTATTCTCATGCATCAGGGAAGCGTCGACACGCATCATGAACCGGGGAGCGAGCTGTGGATCTTCGATACCGATGAACATAAACGCGTGATGCGCTGGGTGCTGGACGATCCCTGGACAAGTATCCTTGTGTTGCAGAGCGAGCAACCCAGATTGATCGCTATGAGCAAAAAGGGGAAACTACAGATCTACGATGCACTACAGCAGCGATTCGAAAGAGCAATCGACGAACCCGGCCCGGGTGTCCTGTTACAGGCATTCTAGAAATGATCGACCCATTAATTGCGAGAGTCATAGGGTTCGGGTTTGCGGTTTTGTTCATCGGAGCCGCCTGGCACAAACTGTCGACACCTGAACGATTCGCGGCGATTCTGCGTGACTACCAATTGTTGCCTGCTTTTCTGATTCGACCGTTGACCTTTCTGATACCCGCCATCGAAGTGACGCTGGTTTTGGGTTGGATTTCCGGCCTGGCGACTTGGATCACAGCGATGACTAGTGCCGCCTTGCTGGCAACGTACGCGCTCGCCATAGCCATCAATATTGTAAGGGGACGAATTTACATCGACTGCGGTTGCGGATTTGGCGCCGCTGCCGGCGAGGAACAGGCACTGTCATCGAGCCTGGTTGCGCGCAATATTCTATTAATTGGCGTGGCCTTGTTGTCGCTTGTCCCGACCACGGCGCGCGGTCTTGGCATAATCGATTTAATTATCGTTTCTGCCAGTGTGCTGATTGCAATTCTGTTGTACGCGAGTTCTGAGCAGTTGATTCAAAACCGGGCCGCAATTGTCACATGGAGAGGGAAGTAAGGTGGAAGGTCCGCTGTTGATTTCGTACGCCATTCTTTGGGTACTGGTCATTGTCTTGTCCTTGCTGGTATTCGCATTGGCCCGTCAGGTTGGCGTGCTGCATGAAAGAGTCGCGCCGGCCGGCGCGCTGATGCCTACCAGCGGCCCGAAAGTGGGCGAAGTGTCCAACGTCATGTCTGTAACTGACCTCAAAGGAAATACACTAAGCATTGGTGGCGTTGATTCGCAGGGGCTGGCGACACTCATTTTATTCATCTCGCCTACTTGTCCCGTGTGCAAATCGCTGGTACCTGTCGCTCGATCGCTGGTGTCTTACGAGGGGCGACGAATGCGACTGGTTTTTGCCAGCGATGGTGACAAGATTGAGCAACACGCCGCCTATGTCAGTGACCTCGATATCGGGGATTACCCTTACATTGTGTCGCAACCACTTGGATTGGCATACGCGGTCAGCAAATTGCCGTTTGCGGTACTGATAGGTAGCGACGGTACGTTGAAAAGCAAAGGTTTGGTCAATACGCGGGAGCACCTGGAGAGCCTGGTTGAGTCGATGGACTCCGGCGTCGCGTCATTGCAGGAATACGTCGAAAAACACATGCCTGAATTGGACGAATCGATCACGGAAAGAGCTTCATGAAGTCTGAAAAACTGCTGCAACGTGTCAATGCCTGGCTCGACCAGAAAATGGGCGACGGCAGCCGGCATCTGGCGAGGAACACCTCAAGGCGCGGATTCCTGGGCAAGCTTGGCGCTGGCATTGTCGGTATGAGCGCGTTGCCGCTGCTCCCGGTCTTGCGTGCATTTGGTGCCGATGAAATTAATGAGTTGGGTGATCCCAAGAGTTGTGATTACTGGCGCTATTGCGCCATAAGCGGCACGTTATGCAGTTGTTGTGGCGGGTCCGAGAGCAGTTGCCCGCCAGGCAGTGAGCCTGCAACGGTCTTCTGGGTGGGTACCTGTCGCAACCCGGTCGATGACAAGAATTATCTGATCGCCTACAAGGATTGTTGTGGCAAAGCGTTTTGCGACCGCTGCAACTGCCACAGGACGGAAGGCGAGAAACCCGTGTATTTCCCGAGCAGGCACTCCAGCATCACCTGGTGTTTTGGTTCAAACAGTCGTTCCTATCATTGTACGATGGGGCTGGTTGTTGGAGTGGCAGACTGAGTCGGGTAATGCATTCTGTGACCTTCGTCGCTGGCTGCGCAAGCCTGGCACTATTGCTGGCATTTGTTTCGCCGGCGGAGGCGGATACAAAAACAGATTATTTATTGCATTGCGGTGGTTGTCACTTACAAGACGGAACCGGCGCGCCCGATGAAGTGCCTTCGCTGCGGGACACGCTGGGCTGGATTGTCAGCGTTCCGCAAGGTCGCGAATACCTGGCGCGCGTGCCGGGGGCGTCTCAGTCGCTGCTCAATGACGCGAAGCTTGCGGCGGTGATCAACTGGGTGCTTACTGAGTTCAATTCGGCAACGTTGGCTGATGATTTTCGACCCTTGACGGCCGCGGAAGTTGGAGACGCTCGCAGTAATGTACTTATGAATCCGCTGAAATTTCGCGCCGAGCTGTGGCGAAAATACGAGGGCAGTTGAGAGAATTTCCAAAACATTCCGTCAACGTTTTCGATGAGAAAAACGCGCAAGAGGAAGTCGCATGAGTCGAAAGAATCGTCAACTTGGAATGGACCGCGATATTACGCGTCGCGACTTTCTGAATGGCACCAGTATTGCAATTGGCGGGTCATTGCTGGCAACGCCCCTGTCACAGGCACTGGCAGCACTGGATTCATCAACCAGCGCGCAGATGATGCCGGGCTACTACCCACCTGCCCGCGACGGGCTGCGGGGCAGTCATCCGGGATCATTCGAAGTAGCTCACCAAGTGCGAGATGGCATTCGCTTTGACGACCCGTCGAGTTCCACCGACACCGGAGAAGAGTACGACCTCGTTGTCGTCGGTGGCGGCATCAGCGGACTCGCGGCCGCGCACTTTTTTCGCAAGGAAAGAGGGCCCGATGCACGAATACTGATCATTGAAAATCACGATGACTTCGGCGGCCATGCCAAGCGAAATGAGTTTGAGTACAAAGGCCGCACCCTGGTTGATCTCGGCGGCGCCGAGTATATCGAAGCACCGTGGCGCTTCCCCGCCTCGGCGAAAACACTGCTGAACGATGTTGGGATTGACGTAAGCTTCGCACGCAAGGTTTTTGATCACGACCTCTATCCCTCCCAGGGTATGCAGTGCGGTGTGTTTTTTGACAAGAAAACATTCGGCAAAGACAAGATGGTTGCAGGCGACCCTGACATTCCCCTGAGCGAACAACAGAACGCCTACGTAACGATTCCTGCCGAACTGGAAAAATCGGTGGGTGACCCGGATGCGGTCCGTGCGTTCCTGAAAAAGACGCCATTATCGACGAAAGCACGACAGAAAGTTTTTTCTCTTTTCTGCGAAAAACACGATTACCTCGAGGGAAAATCGCACGAAGAGAAGGTGTCTATTTTGCGGTCAGTATCGTATTCGGAATTCTTGCGGAGCTACGCCAACGCCAGCCCCGAGGTCGTTGAGTTTTTCTGGATGTGGCATGGCGGTTACATGGGCAGTGGCTCGGACCTGTCACCGGCCATCGCAGCGTTTAGCTACGGTTTGCCCGGTGCCGCCGGGCTCGGGATCGACGATAAGATAAAGCAGCGAGAAGGGTATGACCAACATAGTTACAAGGAAGATCTTCACTTCCCGGACGGGAATGCTTCGGTTGCCCGGTCGCTGGTCCGCCATATGATTCCGGCGGTCGCGCCAGGGAACTCGATGCACGATATCGTATCGGCGAAATTTGATTACAGCGAGCTGGACCGTCCGCAATCGCCGCTTCGCATCAGGCTGAACTCCACGGCGGTACACGTGCGCCATCTTGGTGATCCGGAAACAGCGAAGCAGGTTGAAGTTACCTATGTTCAAGATGGTGTCGCCAATCGGGTGCGTGGGCGCCAATGTGTCATGGCCTGCTATCACGCCATCATTCCGCACTTGTGCCCGGAAATTCCGAGTGCACAACAAGAGGCGCTGAAGAAAACGATTCGCATGCCACTGGTATCGACCAACGTACTCGTTGATAATTGGACAGCGTTCAAAAAACTGGGAGTATTTGCAGCCTATTGCCCCGGTAGTTATTTCTGTGATGTTCGGCTCACCTACCCGTTGCAATTTGCGGACTACGAATCAGCGAGAACTCCCGAGGAACCTATCACAGTTCATATGTACCGAATTCCGCTTTCCGGCAATGGAACTGGTGTCGAACAATTCCGGGAGGGTCGGTACGATCTTCTGGGCACGTCCTTCGATACCTTCGAGCTGAACATTCGTGAGCAACTCGGTGCGATGTTGGGCGAAGGTGGGTTCGATCCGTCTCGCGATATCAAGGCCATCACAGTCAACCGCTGGCCACACGGTTATGCCGTGGGCTACGACTACGAAACCGACGAATTGGAATGGTTTAGCGAACCCTGGCCGGATGAGCGCAAGCTGTGGCTCAAGGGCCGGAAGAGGTTTGGACTTATCGCAATGGCTAACTCTGATGCCGGTGCGAGTGCCATGACTGAGGGCGCGATCGAGCAGGGTTACCGCGCCGTACACGACCTGTTGTAGAAATCGTTAGGACTACGGCGATCCGTCGCGCTTGCGCTTGACCCGGTGGAGGTCGCGTACGATACGGTATAAACATACAGTATTGGAACATCAAGATGCCTCCTGCACACGATAAAGGACGCGGTTCCGCCTCAAGAATGCCCGGGCGGTTCGCAACAGGGAAGGTCATTATTAGTTTCGGGTGAAAGACGCAGCCAATTGCCAGTTTCAATTTTCGGCGCAATCGCTTAACTCTTCTGGCGAGCTTTCTCTAATTTTTTCTCCATATTTTTCTTTGCTTTTTCGTAGTCCTTTTCCTTAATTGGCTCTCGGAAGGTGATCTCGAACGGACGATAGTATTCGCAAGTCATTCCCTGAAGAGAAGGATTCGAGTGCATCTCGCCTCTGATGAATTCGTCACCGTCGGCGACCCATTTGACCTCAAGAACCATCTTGATGCCGTCCTCTTCGCCGTTGATTGCCCCGAAAAAACTGCAATCCTCGACTTTGTCCAACAATACATTTTCGTCTTTTCTCTTCGATGCTTCTCCAAAAAGACTCGAGCAGTCATCTTCCAGCACCCAAATTGTGCCCTTATCCTTCGGTTCGTCGCCTAGCGTATTTCTGAAATTAATCGGGCCGGTACAATCCATCCAGCCTTCCAGATTCCGCACATCCCAGCGACCCTCCTTCGGGCATGAACAGCTGGTCGGCGGTTCCAATTGGGACCACTCTCTCTCACCTGTCTCCAATTCTTCATCGGAATCCTGAGCCATGGCGGAATAAGCGAACAACGTAGCCACCAGGACCAATACAGATTTCGCGCTCTGAGTTTTCATAGAACACTCCCATTAATTTGGCTTGTGCCAATATCGCCGCGGATGGTGAATCCATAGACTTTACTCTGCCTCGGTGACGCACCGTGCGGGGTCGGACTCGGCGAGGACGCGGGGCATGTGTCCGGTGTGGATGTAGTCAGCTGCCAGCTTGCCAGCCATAGGTCCCCGCCCGAAGCCCGATGAGGCCAGACCGCTGACGATGTAGAGATTGTCCCTCAGAGGAATCTTCCCGATGATCGGTGAGCCGTCCAGTGAGAAGGGCATCAGCCCTGCCCATGTTCGAGCGATGGGTAGATCAGACACAAGAGGCACGACCTCTGCGGCGTGGCCGCGATTAACCTCGATACCCAAATCGTCAGGATTCGTGTTGTATCCCACATCCTGTCGGTCGCCGCCGAAGATAATCTCTCCGTTCTTGCGCTGACGGCCGTATAGGTGGCGGACTAATCGCCGGTCTCCCTTGTGGGTCAGATACGGGGGAGTTGAGTCGTCGGCGCCGTTGTCCCGGCTCCACGCGAAGCTGGACTCAGAAGAGGATATCGTGTGAAAAATTCGCGGTGGTTGGCTTTCGGTAGACCACATCTGGCCTCGTATCGGCATGATGGGAATCTTCAATCCCAGCATCTGGCCCACAGGGCCGCACCACGAGCCGGTAGCAAGAACCAGGATCTGGCAGCGATATTCTGCACTGTCGGTCTGGACTGAATATCCACCGTCGCCCTGAACCCTGATCGCGATCACGTTTTGGCCTGTGTTGATGGACGCACCCGCGTTCTGGGCTGCATGAGCAAAGGCCTGTGTCGACTTCACCGGGTCGGCCTGTCCTCGCCTGGGAGTGTACACGTACCCAAGTAGTTCGCGATTGACCTCCGGTTCGATAGCGTGGGCTTCTCTGGGAGTTAGTAGTTCGCTGTCATAGCCGTTGGACCTCAGCGACAGCACCCGGTCCTGGATAAAATCGTACTGGTCCTCAGTGTGGATTCCTGTCAGCGAACCCGACAGGCGGAACTCCATGTCATAGCCCATGTCGATTTGCAGTTCCTTGAAAATTTCCAGACTGCCCATCGTCAGGTAGGATTGCAGGCCCGGCATGTTGCCC
>Ga0209988_10003086_pt1 | contig 11032 bp, 9 predicted proteins | sample N075metaG_FD_183115 | JGI IMG/M metagenome (GOLD analysis project Ga0209988, IMG submission 183115) | Deep subsurface microbial communities from Kermadec Trench to uncover new lineages of life (NeLLi) - N075 metaG (SPAdes) (version 2) | ecosystem: Environmental > Aquatic > Marine > Ocean trench... | reverse complement strand
ACACCTTCATGCTGAACGGCCGGTCTTTCCCCTTCACGCTGCGCGACACGCCCATCCGGGTGGCGCCGGACGAGAAGGTGCGCCTGCGGGTGCTGAACTCCGGCGAGCGGACGCTGAGCCTGCACACCCATGGCCATCACCCGATCGTCACTGCGCTCGACGGCACCGATCTTGCGCCGGAGCAGCGCGTGAGCCGCGATGTCTTCACCATCGGCCCGGCGCAGCGTGTCGATCTCGAACTCAGGACCACGGCGGACGACCGCTATTCCTCCGGTCCGGGCGTTTGGGCGATGCACGACCATACCGAACTCACGGTGACCAATCGCGGCCTCAATCCGGGCGGCGACCTCACCACGATCGTCTACGACGGCCACTGGGACGAAACCACCGGGCTGCCGAAGGTCGCGGGCAGCTTGGCGCGGTTCTTCGATCCGGCCTATTACCGGGGCGAGGTGCCGGTGTTCGGCCCCGGGATTTTCCACACCACCGCCGAGGACTACGGCTACGGCTGGGCCGAGGGCCCGGAGCCGGTCCCGGACTATCCGAAACGCGATCCGCGGGTCTCCGTCGGGCGCACCGACAGACTCCTCGACAGCCACCGCACGATCGCCAAATCCTGCGCCAAGCCGCGGGGCAAGCGCCGTATCGTCATCGTCGGCGGGGTCGACCATGCCCGCGAAGGCGAGGTCTTCGGGTTCTCGCCCCGCGAGATCAGGGTCGGGCGCTGCGAGGAGATCGAACTGGTGTTCGAGAACGAGGACGATGTCCGCCACGCCTTCATGATCCCGGGCCTCAACCCGATGGCGGTGGCCGAATTCACCGGCCCCGGGTCGCGGTCGGTCACCTTCGTGACGCCGGATGCCGATGTGACGCTGGAGTTCCACTGCCATGTCGAGACCCACGAGAGGATGGGCATGGCCGGGCGGGTGATCGTCGGCGCCGGCAGCCCCGCCGGCGCTGCGCCCGGCCCCGCGGAGGACGAGCCGGGGAAGCGCTACGTCGGCTCCGGTGTGCTGCTGTCGGTGGACGCACGCCTCGGCCGGGTCGTCATCGACCACCAGGAGATCGAGGGATTCATGGCGGCGATGACCATGAGCTACGCCGTCGAGCCGCCCGAACTGGCCCGCGCCCTGCCGCCCGGCGCCCGCGTCCGTTTCGTCATCGACGCGAACCGCCGCGCGATCGTGGAGATCGCGGTCAGCGGTGAATGATCGCGGCGCGATCGGCGTCGACGGTCGTTCGGGACGTTCGAGAGCCAAACGCCGCCGCAGCGCCCGGGCGATACGGTTAATGCACCGGCCGCAGCGGCCCGATGTCCCGGCAGGCCTCGAGGTCGGCCTCGGCGATGATTTCCTGCACGCGCTGCAAGCTGCCGTCGGAGCAACCCAAAGTGGCGTTGCGTTCCGGATGAAGCGCGCAACTGTTGAATGCGTTGGAGAGGATCCGCAGCCGGCGGCACGCGTAGCGGGAATGCTCCGAGCCGTCGGACCAGTAGCGGAAGGAACGGCTGGACCAGACGAGCGTATTGATGGCGTCTTCCATGATGAACGGATGGAAATCGGTATCGACCAGCGCATCCTCGAATTCGCCGAGAACCTCCTCGTGGCGGCTTTTGTCCTCGATCATCGCCACGAGGCGCCAGCGGCGCACCACGGGAATGGTCTCGCCGTATATCATCGCCTTCTCGATGGTCTCGGCCGCGCCGGCGAAATCGCCCCGCCGTCCTTGTGACTCCGACTTCATCGTCAAGTGGCGCGGGGTGAGCGGATTGACCGCCAGCCAGCGGTCGACGATGCGCTCCTGAACGGCAAAGTTGTTCAGCGCATAGGCAAAATCCGATGCAAGGCTGCCCGGTATCCACGCGTCTGACGCGTCATAGATGTCGAGCGCCTCCTGTGCCCGGCCGGCTTGCAGGAGTTCCCGGGCGATGATGAACTGGTTCCCCGCTTCATCCTCGCGCCGCAGCACCTCGATCGCCTCGTCCCGGACCGCTCTCGGCTGCTCCCACAACATCAGGGTCGCACGCGCCTGGCATTCCGCCACCGAAATATCTTCGATCCTGGGGGCGATCGTGAAGCAGAGCCGCCGCATCTTCGCGACACTGCCACCCCATTGCGGTGTCGACTCGTGAAGTTCGTTCAGCAGGAGCCCGACCTGAGAGCCATATGTCGCGAGGACGCGCTTGCTCCGCAGCGCCGCCCGATCATCCCCGAGATAGTGCGCCACGTCTCGCAACCCCTCCGCCGCGCGTATGTGGCGCGGCGCGATATCGAGCGCCCCGGCGTAGAGCTCCCGTGCTTCGGTCCAGTTTTGCCATGCTCTCTCGTAGCTGGCCCGGGGCACCAGCCCGATGACACTCTCGCCGCGCAGCACGATCGCCAGATGCTCCTTCGGCCCGGCCTCGGCGACCCGGGCATAGGCGGAGTCCGGCATCGCCTCGCGCCACTCGGCAATCATCTCCAGGACCACCGGGGCCAGGGTGTAGAAGGCGTTGTAGGGAGTGGTGAACTGCCCAGTGGTGATCTTGCCGTCGACGAAGTCCTGGTATTGGGTGTCGAATGTCTGCTCGATCTTCTCGATATCCCCGCTGCGAACCAGCGCGAGCGCGTCCTCGAAGGCGGATGCATGGGATTGGCTCGGACCGAGAGCCGCCGAAAGGGCGATGGAGAGCAGGGCTGCGATGAGCCGGAGGCCAAATCGCTGGCAGGAAAGCATTGCCAATCCTCCTCAATTGAAAATCGGGTGGAATGAGTTTACCGACAATCCCGACGTCAACAAGGGTCTTTGTCGGTAGGACGACGGCCCTTTCAACGGCATCGAGACAGCCGCCGGAGAGAGCCATGACCCCGTTCAGTTTCCAGACCACCCGTTCGATCCTGTCCGAGGTCGGCGCCACCGCGAAGATCGGCGGCATCATGGGCGAGATGGGCTGCCGCAGGGTCGCGCTGGTGACCGACGAGGGGGTGCTGGGGCTAGGGCTGGCCGAGGCGGCGCTGGGCGGGCTGGCGGAGGCCGGGATCGAGGTTTTCACTTACGCCAACGTCATTGCCGACCCGCCCGAGGCGCGTGTGCTGGAGGCGGTGGCGGCCTGCCGGGAGGCCGGGGTCGACGGGGTGGTCTCGGTCGGCGGCGGCTCGCCGATGGACACCGCCAAGCTGATCGCGGTGCTGCTGGGCCAGGATCAGCCGATCGCCGACATCTACGGCATCGGCAATGTCCGTGGCGAGCGATTGCCGCTGGTCCTCGCCCCGACCACGGCGGGCACCGGCTCCGAGGTCACGCCGATCGCCATCGTCACCACCGGCGAGGCGGAGAAGAAGGGCGTGGTCAGCCGCCAGTTGCTGCCCGACTGCGCGGTGCTCGACGCCGGCCTGACCACCGGGCTGCCGGCGGCGGTGACGGCGGCGACCGGGATCGACGCCATGGTGCATGCCATCGAAGCCTTCACCTCGAAGCACCGCAAGAACCTTTTGTCCGATTGCCTGGCGCGCCAGGCGCTGGCGCTGCTCGGGGCCAATATCCGCCGCGCCTGCGCCGATCCGGGCGATCTGGAGGCGCGCGGCAACATGCTGCTGGGCTCGATGCTGGCGGGGATGGCGTTCGCCAACGCACCGGTGGCGGCGGTGCATGCGCTGGCCTATCCGCTGGGCGGGCATTTCCATGTGCCGCATGGGCTGTCGAACGCCATCGTGCTGCCCTACGTGCTGGAGTTCAACCGCGAGGGGGCGGCGGCGATGTATGCCGAACTGGCGCCGATCGTGTTCCCGGAGCTGGCCGGTCACGACGGCGAGATGCGGGTGACCGGCATGATCGAGAATTTCAAGGCGCTGGGGCCGGAGCTGGGCATGGCCACGCGCCTCGGCGAGGTCGGGGTCAACCACAACCACCTGCCGATGCTGGCCGAGGACGCGATGAAGCAGGAGCGCCTGCTGGTCAACAACCCGCGCCAGATGACCTACGAGGCGGCGCTGGAGATCTATTCGCAGGCGCTGTGACCCATGGTCCCGCGATGCGCGCACATGCGGGCGCTGCCCTAATGCGCCAGCAGCGCCTCGGTCAGCGGGCTGTCGGGCTCGCACAACCCGTCGATGACGTTGAAATGGTGGCGGTCCGGCTCCTCCACCGCGCGGGTGGCGACGCCGCAGCCGGTCCAGATATTGGCCAGCAGCGCGTTCTGGCGGCGGAATTCGGGCCGCTCGGCGGACCCCGCCCAGCAGGTCACCGGCACGCCGGGGCGCGGCTCCAGCAGCGCCGGGCTTTCGGCTGCGGCCTCGGCCCGGTCGAGCTGGAGATCCTCGTTCATCGCCGTGCGGAGCAGCGGGCGCAGGTCGTGCACGCCGCTGATCGACAGCACCGAGACGATGCGCGCGGCCACCGCAATCGGCAGCGGCGCGCCCTCGCAGAGCATCCGGGTGACCAGATGCCCGCCGGCCGAATGCCCGGCCAGCCGGATCGGCCCGCCGAGCTCGCGCGCCGCCGCCGTGATCGCGGCGCCGATCTGGCGGGTGATGCCGGAGATGCGGATCCGCGGGCACAGCGTGTAGCCGGGCATCGCCACCGCCCAGCCGCGCGCCAGGGCGCCGCCAGCCAGATGCGACCAGTCGGACTTGCCGAAGGCGCGCCAGTAGCCGCCATGGACGAACACCACCAGCCCCTGCGCCACGCCTTGCGGCAGGAACAGATCGAGCCGCTCGCGCGCCGCGGTGCCATAGGCGATATCGAGCCGGGCCCGGCCGGCCGCCGCCATCCGCTCGCGCAACGCCGCCGCCTGGCGCCCCCAGCGCGGCGGATAGCTATCCGCCTCGGCGATATGGCCGCGGTTGTTATAGGCGTCGTCCCAGTCCATGCTTTCCCCTTCAGGCGGGCGACTTCAGGCGGGCAGCCGGGAAAATGTTGCCTGTGGACGGCCGTCGAGGCTAGCAATATCAACCAGATCGCGGTCAATTCGCCGCCGGGATACCCGAAATGCAACAATGGAGGGACAAAACATGAGAACGCTTCTTGGAGGCGCCCTGATCGCGGCCGGGCTGGCGCTGTCGGGTGCGGCCCAGGCCGAGGTGAAGATCGGCATGATCACCACGCTGTCGGGCGGCGGCTCGCATCTCGGCATCGACGTGCGCGATGGCTTCACGCTGGCGCTGAAGCAGGCCGGGCGAACCGATGTGAAACTGATCGTCAAGGACGACGCCCGCAAGCCCGATCTCGCCAAGCAGATCGCCGACGAGATGATCCAGCGCGACAAGGTCGACATCATGACCGGGATCATCTGGTCGAACCTGGCCATGGCGGTGGTGCCGCCGACGGTGCGCCAGGGGGTGTTCTACCTGTCGCCCAATGCCGGGCCGAGCGCGCTGGCGGGCAAGGGCTGCCACCAGAACTATTTCAACGTCGCCTGGCAGAACAACGACCTGCACGCGGCGATGGGCGGCTACATGAAATCGGCGGGGCTGGCCAAGCCCTTCATCCTGGCGCCGAACTACCCCGCCGGCACCGACGCGCTGACCGGGTTCAAGAGCCTGTTCGGCGAGGGCGTCGCGGGCGAGATCTACACCAAGCTGGGCCAGAAGGACTATGCCGCCGAGATTGCGCAGATCCGGGCTAGCCAAGCGGATTCGGTGTTCTTCTTCCTGCCCGGCGGCATGGGCATCGCCTTCATGAAGCAATATGCCGGGGCCGGGGTGGAGCTGCCGGTCTACGGGCCCGCGTTCTCGTTCGACGAGGTCATCCTGGGCGCCGTCGGCGACGCGGCGCTGGGGGTGAAGAACACCTCGCAATGGGCCTATGACCTCGACAACGCCGCCAATCTGGCCTTCGTCGAGAGCTTCCGGGCCGAGTATGGCCGCACGCCCACGCTCTACGCCAGCCAGGGCTTCGACACCGCCAACCTGATCCTGTCGGCGCTGGACACGGCCCAGCCCTCGGACGCCGACGCCTTCCGCGCGGCGCTGGAGGCGGCGGAGTTCACCAGCGTGCGCGGCGCCTTCAGGTTCGGGCCGAACCACCACCCGATCCAGAACATCTATGTGCGCGAGGTGGTGCCGGGCGACGGCAAGCCGACCAACAAGCTGGTCGGCATCGCGATCGAGAACCGCCAGGACGCGTTTGCGGCCGAGTGCAAGATGTGATCTGACGGGGGGCCGCGTACGCGGCCCCCCGATTATCTCCGGAACCCCCCTCCCATGACCACCGCCCTCCTGATCGAGCAGCTTCTGAACGGGTTGCAGTTCGGCGTCATGCTGTTCCTGATGGCAGCCGGGCTGACGCTGGTGTTCGGGGTCATGGGGCTGATCAACCTGGCCCATGGCTCGCTCTACATGGCCGGCGCCTTCGTCTGCGCGACGGTGACGGGATCGACCGGCTCGTTCTGGCTCGGGCTCGGCGCCGGGGCGTTGGCGGCGGCGGCGCTGGGGGCGCTGGTCGAGATCGGGGTGATGCGGCGGCTCTACGGGCGCGGGCATCTGGACCAGGTGCTGGCGACCTTCGCGCTGATCCTGATCTTCTCCGAGGGCACCCGGATGGTGTTCGGGGCGCAACCGCTGTGGCTCGACATGCCAAAATCGCTGAGCGGCCATGTCAGCCTGCCCGGCGGCGCCGTCTACCCGGTGTTCCGGCTGGCGATCATCGGCGCCGGTCTGGCGGTGGCGGCGGGGCTCTACGTGCTGATCCAGCGCACCCGGCTGGGCATGCGCATCCGCGCCGGTGAGAGCGACCGCGAGATGATCGCGGCCCTTGGGGTCGATATCGCCCGGCTCTACACCGTGGTGTTCGCGCTCGGGGCCGGGCTCGCCGGGCTGGCCGGGGCGATGATCGGGGCCTTGCAATCGGTCGAGGTCGGGATGGGCGAGCCGGTCCTGATCCTGGCCTTCGTCACCATCGTCATCGGCGGCATCGGCTCGATCCGCGGCGCGCTGGTCGGGGCATTGCTGGTCGGCATGGTCGACACCATGGGGCGGATCTTCCTTCCCGTCCTGTTCGGCCTCTTCACCGACCCCGCGTCGGCGACCTCGATCGGCTCGGCGCTGGCCTCGATGCTGATCTACCTGATGATGGCGGCGATCCTGGCGGTCAGGCCGAAGGGCCTGTTCCCGGCCCATGGCTGAACCCGGCAATGCCATCCCTGACAGCCCTCGGAGCGGAGGGAGTCCCCTCCCCCCGCTGGGGGGAGGGTTAGGGAGGGGGTCCGTAGAATCCTGGCTCAACGCGGCGCTGGCGGTGCTGCTGCTGGCCGCCCCCCTGGCCGCGATCGGCCTCGGCGAGCCCTATTACGCCAATCTCGCCAGCCGGGTGGCGATCCTGGCGCTGGCCGGGGTGGGGCTGAACCTGGCGCTGGGCTATGGCGGCATGATCAGCTTCGGGCACGCGGCGTTTTTCGGCATCGGCGGCTATGTGGCGGGGATCCTGGCGCAGGGGGCCTTCAACGCCGCGCCGGTGATCTCGTGGCCGGTGGAGGTGATGGGCAGCGATTCGATGGTGCCGATCTGGCTGGCGGCAATGGCGGTGTCCGGGGTGGCAGCGGTGGCGATCGGGGCGATCAGCCTGCGCACCTCGGGGGTCTATTTCATCATGATCACGCTGGCGTTTGCCCAGATGATCTACTATTTCGCCATCTCCTGGCCCGCCTATGGCGGCGAGGACGGGTTGTCGATCACGGTGAGGAACGGATTCCCCGGCCTCGACACCTACGACCCGCTGAGTTTCTTCCTGATCTGCTACGGCGTGCTGATGCTGGCGCTGGCCCTGAGCTGGCGGATCATGGGGACGCGGTTCGGGGCGGCGCTGATGTGCGCGCGGATGAACCCGGAGCGCCTCGCCACGGTGGGGATCGAGCCCACCCCGGTGAAGCTGGCGGCGTTCGTGATCTCGGCCATGATCACCGGGCTGGCCGGCGCCCTGTTCGCCGACCTGAACGGGTTCGTCAGCCCGTCGATGCTGAGCTGGCACACCTCGGGCCAGATCATGATCTTCGTCATCCTCGGCGGCGTCGGGCGGCTGTTCGGGCCGGTGGCGGGGGCAGCACTCTATGTGCTGATGGAGCATGTGCTGGGCGGGCTGACCGTGCACTGGCAGTTGCCGCTGGGGCTGATCCTGCTCGGCGTGGTGCTGTTCGCGCGGGGCGGGCTGGTCGGCATGGTGGCGGGGGGCGCGCGCCATGACTGAACCGGTGTTGCCCAATCCGGTATTGCCCAACCCGGTATTGGAGGTCCGGGGGCTGACCAAGAGCTTCGGTGCGCTGAAGGCGACCGACGAGGTGTCGCTGGCGCTGATACCGGGCGAGATTCACGCGCTGATCGGCCCCAACGGGGCCGGCAAGTCGACCCTGGTGGCGCAGATCGCCGGGCAGTTGACCCAGGACACCGGCGAAATTTGGTTGGGCGGGCGCGAGATCTCCGGCCTGTCGGTCGCCGGGCGGGCGCGGCTCGGGCTGGGGCGGACCTTCCAGGTCTCGTCGCTGGCGCTGGAGTTCTCGGCCCTGCGCAACGTGATGCTGGCGGTGCAGGGACGGCTGGGCTCCAGCTTCGGGTTCGTGGCGCCGGTGCGGCGGGATGCGCGGCTGCTGGACCCGGCGCGGGCCGTGCTGGACCGGTTCGGCCTGGCCGAGCGCGCCGAGGTGACGGCGGCGGCGCTGAGCCATGGCGAGCGGCGCCAGCTGGAGCTGGCGATGGCGTTCGCGCTGGAGCCCAAGGTGCTGCTGCTGGACGAGCCGATGGCGGGGATGGGCGCCGGCGGCACCCGTGCGCTGACCAAAGTGCTGGGGGCGATGCGCGATACCGTGCCGATGCTGCTGATCGAGCACGACATGGACGCGGTGTTCGCGCTGGCCGACCGGATCAGCGTGCTGGCCGAGGGCCGGGTGATCTTCTCGGGACCGCCGGACGCGGTGCGGGCCAGCGCGATCGTGCGTGAGGTCTATCTCGGTGGGGAGGGTTGAGGCGATGTTGCGGCTTGAGGGCGTCGAGACCTTCTACGGGCCGGTCCAGGCGCTGTTCGGGGTCGACCTCGCGGTCGAGGCCGGCCAGGTGGTGGCGCTGATGGGTCGCAACGGCATGGGCAAGACGACGACGATCCGCTCGATCCTGCAAATGACCCCGCATGCAAGGGGCCGGATCACCTTCGAGGGGCGCGACCTCGCTGGCCTCGATTCGCACCGGGCGGCGCGGCTGGGGCTGGGGCTGGTGCCCGAGGGGCGGCGCTGTTTTCCGAACCTGACAGTGGCCGAGAACCTGATCGCCACCCAGCGCCCCGGCCCCTGGGACCGGGCGGCGGTGGAGCGCCTGTTCCCGCGCCTGGCCGAGCGCCGCAGGCAGATGGCGGCGACACTTTCGGGCGGCGAGCAGCAGATGCTGGCGATCGGCCGGGCGCTGATGACCAACCCCAAGCTGCTGATCCTGGACGAAGCGACCGAGGGGCTGGCGCCGGCCATCCGGGCCGAGATCTGGGCCGCGCTGGCGCGGCTGAAAGCCGAGGGCGAGGCGATCCTGATTGTCGACAAGACGTTGCGGGAACTGTTGCCGCTGGCCGATGACTGCGTGATCCTCGAGCGCGGCGCGACGGTCTGGAGCGGCCCGCCGGGAGACCTCGACAGCGCGGTCTCCGACCGCTTTCTTGGGGTCTGAGAGCCTGTCTCGAAAGCCAGCCATCCACCCCGCCTCCCCACCCAGCCACCGATTATCCCCCGGTGCAAGATCGGTGGCTGGGTGGGGAGGCGGGGTGGGTGGCGGTAGAGCCCAAAAGGCGCAATTGCGGCTTTTGGAACAGGCTCAGAGACCGGGGCAGGCGCGCCGGTCAGAAGGCGCAGAATCCCCCGGCGGCCACGGCGGCGGCGCAGAAGCCGGCCATGAGGATGCCGAGCATGATCTTCTGGCCGAGCGGCAGCTCGTGCCAGGTGGCGTCCGGGCCGGCGCGACTTATGAAGCAAGGCGCTGCCTCCGGAATCACCAGCGGGCGCGCGTCGATGGTGCCGGGCGCGGCACCCGTTCGCTCGGCCAGCGCAGCGATCTCGGTTCCGGTGGCGGGTGCAAGGGACATCAGCGCGACATAATAATCGGTCGCGATGATCTCGGCCCGGAGCGAGCCGAGGGCGCGGGCTTGCGTCCACGGATCGACCTCGAAGGTCAGCCCACGGCAGAGCAGCGGGCCGATCCTGGCGATGCTGTAGTGGCCGGGCGGGAGCTCGTGGACCGCCAGTTCGCCGTTCTCGAAGTCCAGGCCGATGGCCTCGTCCGCGCCCTCCCGGCGCACCTCGATCCGGCCGCTGGCGCCGGTCTCCAGCACCGCCCCGGTCTTGCCGGTGACGGTGATGCGGAACGCGACGGGCTGGATCTGGGCGGTCTGGGTCTCGGGCGGCGCAGTGTCCTCTGCGGCGCAAGCAGCGAGGAGCAGCGGGAGAAGTGCGATCAGGGCAAGGATTCGCGGCGCGAATTTCATTCCGAAAGTGTAGCGCGGTTGGCCGGAAGAAACGACTGCGGATGGGCCGCCGGGTGGCGCAAGACGCGGCACGCAGCCACAACGAGAGCGGCGCCGTCTTGACAAGCGGCGCCGTTCGCCTCCCCTTTGGGGCGCGATTCAGCCGAGAGCAATTTCTAGCCAAATGAATTCATTTGGCGACTCGGAAATTGCTCAAACCAAAGGGATAGAGCATCCACCCTGATTCCATCAGGGTGGATGCTCGGGAGAACAGCCATGACCCGCACTGTCATCCGCTCGGGCACCCGCACCGCTGACGCGATCATCATCGGGGCCGGGGTGATCGGCGCCGCCACCGCCTTCGAGATGGCCAAACAGGGCTGGAAGACGCTGAGCGTCGACCGCAACACCCAGGCCGGGCACGGCTCGACCGCCGGGTCCTGCGCCATCATCCGGATGCATTACTCGACCCTGGACGGCACCGCGTTCGCCTGGGAGGGCTATCACTACTGGCGCGACTGGGCCGAGTATCTGGAGGCCCACGACCCCAACGGCCTGGCCCGGTTCCGCGAGACCGGTTGCCTGGTGATGAAGACCGCGCAGAACGGCTATCTGGCCAAGCATATCG
>Ga0209988_10003085_pt1 | contig 11032 bp, 7 predicted proteins | sample N075metaG_FD_183115 | JGI IMG/M metagenome (GOLD analysis project Ga0209988, IMG submission 183115) | Deep subsurface microbial communities from Kermadec Trench to uncover new lineages of life (NeLLi) - N075 metaG (SPAdes) (version 2) | ecosystem: Environmental > Aquatic > Marine > Ocean trench... | reverse complement strand
GCACTCAGCCGGATCGGACGCTCGCCGCCGGGATTGACGATCAGGGCCGCGATGTCCTCGACGGTTTCACGGTCGTCCATTTGCAGGCGAACCAGGATCGGGATGCGGCGGTCGGTCAGGTTGAAACGCGTCGCCTCGAAACCCTTGACCTTGTCGCGGACGTGCCGTGCGACCGTCGAAATGTTCAAGCCGTAGAGCGCAAGCTTGTCGCGGTCATAAACGATCTGAACCTCGGGAGCCCCCTGTCGCAGGGTGGTCTCGACGTCGGCCAGACCGGGCAGACGTTCCATCACCGCCTTGGCCTGGAGCCCGTACTCGCGCAGGAGGTCGAGGTCGGTCCCGTAGATTTCGACCTCGATCGGCATCTTCGAACTGAACAACACGGGGCGCACGACACGCGCTTCAAGATCGGGGATGCCGTTGAAACGTTCGCGAAGACGTTCGATGACGGCTTCCTCCACCTCGGCGCTGCGGCTGTCCTCGTCGAGCACGACCTTGAACCGGGCAGAGTGTTCGCCCTCGTCGCTGCGCGTGGAGTTCGCCGAGTCGTAACCGACGGTGAGGATCAACGATGCGATGTGGTCTCGTTCGGCCAGGATCGCCCGTTCCACCGGGGCGATGATTCGCTCGGTTTCATACAGCGGGGTTCCCACGGGGAGTTGCACCTCGACCGTGAATTCTCCCTGGTGGACCTCCGGCAACAGTTCACTCTCGAGAGAAGTCCCGGCATCCCACGCGAACCAGATGCAAACCGCCATCAACACCACGACGACGCCCGGGTGCGCCAGGGCACCGCGCAACACTTTCGGATAGGCGCCGTTGGCAAAAGAAAGCGCAGCGCCGACCAGTTTCGACGGCACCCACATCACGACCCGGAACACGATGCTGACGATCGGAACCAGCACGCCGCGCGTGAACGAGGCGAAGCCCATCACGGCCAGCACCATCGGCTTACCGATGACCCACTCGAGGATAGTGCCGATCAGGAACCGGATGACGAACACGTAGACCAACCCGAAGGCGAACACGAACGGAGCTACGACGGTCGCGAACGGCCACAGGACGTAACTCAGTCGTTTCGACAACAAGGATCGGCGAAACGGCAGCAGTAGGCAGACCTTGAACGCCTTCCACACAACGGGAATCCCGGCGCGGGACGCCCGCAGCGAGGAGTAACTCCACAGGCCCATCGTACGCTTGGTGTAGGGGTCGGACACCAGACGTCCGCGGATGGCCTGGACGGCGACGGTCACCCAGCCCAGGACGATCGCCAGTGCGAACAACCCGCCGATGGCCTGGGCGGCTTGCGGGTTCCGCGAGGCCAGCGTTCCAACCCCCAGCACGACGGCGACCGCGGCCGTCGTGCCAAGCCCGAGGGCCGTGCGATTCGCCACCATCGGGATGAAGAACAGCGCCACTCCCGCCGACGCGAGCAACGAAAAAACGACCGCGAATCCGAGGTCGCCAAACGCCTGACCCGCAATCCCATCGACGAACATCATCGGGAAGAACACGGCCACCGACGTCAGCGTCGAGGCGATGACGGCGGAGCGCACTTCGAGCGTCCCGCGGATGACCGCCTGGGTCATCGAATCGCCCTCTTCTTTACACCGATAGATCGATTCGAGCACCACGATCGATGAATCGACCAGCATGCCGATGCCCAGGGCAAGCCCTCCCAACGACATGATGTTGAGCGAGATACCCATCGAATTGAGCGGCGCGAACGTGACGAGCAACGAAACCGGGATGCTCACCGCGATGATCGCCGTGCTCTTGAAATTGCGCAGGAACAGGTACAGCACCGCGATGGCGAGGAACCCCCCGAATATGGCGGTGTTCTTGACGTTGGAGATACTGCCCTTGATGAATAGCGAGCGATCGGCGACGACCGTCATGTAGGCGGACTCGGACTTGTAGAGCGATGCGTTGAAGCCTACTTCGGGTTGCGCCCCGCGCGATCCGCGTTTGTTCGGCGCGGCCACCCCGATCGGCGTATCGCCCTCGCGGGCTTGCTCGAGATCGAATTCGCCGAGCATCCGGCGCACGCGATCAGCCACGGCGACGATGTTTGCGTCGGCCTCCTTGAAGATGTCGATCTGTACGCTCTCTCTGCCGTTGGTCCGGGTCAGAATCTCGCGTTCCTTGTGCGACCAGGTCACCGTGCCCAGATCCTTGATGCGGATCGAACGGCCGTCGAAGTTGGCGACGATCGTGTCCGCTATCTGCTCGAGGTTTTCGTATTCGTTGAGCGTGCGCACCATGTACTCGATGCGCCCCTCGAGCAGCGTGCCGCCGGCGACGTTGATGTTCTCCTGGGCCAACCGGTCGATCACCATTTGGATCGAGATCCCGGTGCGGCGCAGGGCAGCGGCGTCCAGCGAAACGTGAATCTCCTCTTGGAGGCCGCCGCGCACCTGGACGGCAGCGATTCCCTTGATCGGCTCCAGTTCGCGTTTGACTTGTTGTTCGGCAAGGCGGCGCAGGCGACGCAGCCCTTCTTCTCCCTCGTAACGCACACCGTCTCCCGAGAGACTGAGTTCGAGGATCGGATCGAGCGAGGGATCGAAGTGCAGGATCAACGGGCGTTCGGCCTCGACCGGGAGAAACACGCGGTCGAGTTTCTCCAGCACGTCCTGGGTCGCGTCGGCCATCGGGGTGTCCCAGGCGAACTCGAGGACGACGTCGGAAACACCCGCGCGGTTGATGCTGCTGATCGTTTGCAGCCCGCCGACGACGCCCAGCGCCTCCTCGATCGGCCGGCCGATATCGTTTTCGACTTCCTCCGGCGCGGCGCCCGGGTAGCTGGTTCGCACGGTCAGCGTCGGGTACGTCAATTCGGGCATCAGCGTGACAGGCAACTGGCCGAGCGACAGATAACCGAACACGACCGCCGCGAGAGCGACCATCAGGATCGCGACGGGCCTGGAAACGATAAAGTGTCGGTTCGACTCCGCTTCGCTGGGCGAAGTGGTCACAGCGCTGCCCTTTCGACAATCTCCTCTTCGGCGTTTTCGAGGGGTTCAACCGTGGCGGACGTTTCATCGCCGGGTAGCTTGACCAGTGCGCCTTCCCTCAGGCCCGCCTGGCCGGCGATGACCACGCGATCGCCCGCAACCAGACCGCCAACGGGTTCGACGTTGTATTTGTCGGTCAGCAACGGTTTGATGAAGACCCGTTCGACACGATCCTTGCCCTTCATGCGGTAGACGTACATCTGATCGTTGTCATACACGACAGCGCGTTTCGGGACGAGCACCGCCTCGAGGTGTGTAGCGGTGACAAGGTTGACGTCCACGTACATGCCCGGGCGCAGCCTGGGTTGGGCGCCGACGGCCACCGTGACCTTGACCGTGCCCGACTTGGGGTCGACGATCGGAGCGATCCGTTTCACGCTGCACGCGTAGTCGCCCGCTGCCTGCGCGGAAACGGTGGCAGGTAGGCCGGTTCGGAGTTCTGCGAGGTGTTTCTCGGGGACGTAGATGCGCGCGACGATCGATTCGAAATCGATCAGCTCGAATAATTCTTGCCCGATCTGAACTTGATCCCCGAGGTTGACCATGCGCTCCGTCACGGTGCCGGAGATCGGCGCACGCACCTTGGTGTAGCCGAGTTCGCGCTCGGCGTCCGCCAACGAAATGCCCAGTTGCTCGAGCTCGTAGTCGGCGTTGTTGTACTGTTCTTCGCTGATCAACTCTTGCTTGTAGAGTCGCTCTTGACGCACGAACTCTCGTTTGGCCTTGGTGACTTGACTCTTGACTTTTTTCAAGACGCTGCGTTGTTCGTCGTCCTGGAGGCGCAACAGGATCTGGCCACGCCTGACCCGGTCACCCTCTTCGACCAGCAGTTCGGTGACTTGCCGTTGAGCTTCGGCAACCACGCTGACCTGGCGCTCGGCCTCGAGATTGGCGGAGAACGTAAGCACCGACTCGATCGAGCCGAGGGTCAGTTCACTGACCTCGACAGGGACCGCTTCTTCCTTGTTCTCGTCGTCGTCCTTGCCTTTCTTCTTACCCTTGTCGTCTTCCTTGCCGGCCTCGTCCGGGCTGTTCTTCGCCGGCGACGCCTCGATCGATCCAGCGTCGGACTCGTCGGCACGATCGGTGCCGGCGCACCCGATCAGGAAACTAGCGACAGTGAAAAGGATCACGACCAGGAACAACGAAAAGATCTGCTTGAAACTCACGACGTCCTCCGGCCAACCCCTCTGCCTCGCGCCTTACCCTACGGAAGAACCCCCAGCGGGTTCCGTCCACGAGTGCCGGGTCGGTCTACTAGTTGACGTTAGGACAGGCGAACGGGTTACACCAGTCGGCCAAATCCGGTTCGACGGACGAAATCGGGGGGTGAGCGGGAACGGCAATTCGAGATTATTTAAATAATACCAGCAACAGCCGATCGACGAGGCGCGGCGGGGGCCGGTCCCGTCCACTACAATCCCCGGTTCAAGCCACGACGAGGGGTGCCATGAAGTTGATCGAGTGCGTTCCGAACATTAGTGCGGGCCGGGATCGCGCCGTGATCGACGCGGTCGCTGCGGAAGTGACCGCCACGGACGGGGCGATCCTGCTGGACGTGGACGCGGGCGAGGCGACCAACCGCACGGTGATCACCTTTGCAGGCCCGCCCGATGCCGTGGTCGAAGCAGCCTTTCGCGTCATCGGCAAGGCCGCCGCCCTGATCGACATGAGCAAGCACCAGGGTGCGCACGCGAGGATGGGAGCAACGGATGTCTGCCCGTTCGTCCCGATGCAGGGCGCGACGATGGACGATTGCGTCGAATTAGCCAAGCGACTCGCGCGGCGCGTTGGCGACGAACTCGGGATCCCGGTCTACCTGTACGGTGAAGCGGCCCAACGGCCGGAGCGAAAACGGTTACCCGACATCCGGCAGGGCGAGTACGAGGCGTTGCCAGAGAAACTGAAGGATCCCGCCTTCGCCCCGGATTTCGGCCCCGCTAAATTCAACGTTCGCGCAGGCGCGACGGCAATCGGCGGCCGGCCTTTCCTGATCGCCTGGAACGTCAACCTCAACTCGCGCAATCGCAAGTTGGCGAACAAGATCGCCGCTGAGCTGCGTGAGAAGGGCAAGCTCAAACGCGACACCCACAACAAGTTCGTTCGCGACAAGAACGGTGAGGTGCTGCGCACCCCGGGCCGCTTCACGGAACTGCAGGGTGGCGGCTGGTACATCGACGAATACGGGCGGGCGCAGATGTCGTTCAACCTGATGAACTACAAGGTCACCTCGTTGCATCAGGTGTTCGATGCCTGTGTGGAGGAGGCGGACAAGCTGGGGGCCCGCGTGACCGGAAGCGAATTGGTCGGCCTGGTGCCGCTCGACGCGTTGCTGGCCGCGGGCGACCACTACCTCGCGAAACAGGGCCTCAGCACCGGCGTCACGGAGGCCGAACGGATCCACGCGGCCGTGCTGTCACTGGGATTGGCCGAGATTTCGCCATTCGACCCGGCCGAGAAGATCCTCGAATACAAGTACCAGGGCGCGCCGAGCGGGCTCAAGGCGATGCGGCTAACCGCATTTTGCGACGAGCTGTCGAGCGACTCCCCCGCCCCCGGCGGCGGCAGTGTGGCGGCGCTTTGCGGCTCGTTGTCGGCTTCGCTTTCCTCGATGGTTGCGGTGTTGAGTTGGTCGAAGAAGGGACTCGAGGCGCGACAGTCCGAAATGGGGGAAATCGGCCGCGACAGCCAGGCCCTGAAGGACTGGTTCATCGAGGCGGTCGACCGCGATACGGATGCGTTCAACGCCGTGCTGGCCGCACGGCGACTGCCCAAAAAGACCAAGGACGAGAAGGCCGGCCGGCTGGAGGCGATCGAGCGGGCGAACCAGGCGGCCACGACGGTTCCGCTGGCGGTGCTCGAACACAGCGTCGAGGCAATGGAGTTGGCGCTACGGGTCGCCGGACAGGGCATGACCGCATCGGCGTCCGATGCCGGGGTCGCCGGAGCCTGCGCGTTGGCGGCGGCCGAGGGTGCGGCGCTGAACGTCCGGATCAACCTGCCGTCGTTGACCGACGCGGCGGTAGCTAGCGAGATCCGCGAGTCGCAGGAACAATTGCTCGCGCGTGCACGCAAGACGATCGTCGAGGTGCAGCGCGTGGTCGACAACGTGCTGGCGGGCGAGAACTAGTCCTGATGCTCTTCGCCGCGCGCAGGATCGGGCGGCGCCAACCGGTACAGCGTGCCGCGGCGTTCGCCGTGTTTCCGCAGCACACCGCGATCGACCAACCGCCGCAGGTTGTCCTTCAGCGTGTTGCGGTTCGCGCCGGTAGCCTGCAGTAACAGACCGGCACCGACGGTGCCGTGTTCGCGGATTGTTTCGAGGATCGCCTGTTGGAGCGGTGGGAAAGCATGGGTCCGTTGTTCCAGCGCAATCTTGATGTCGACCTTCTCGCGGTGACGGTCGAGAGCCTTCACGAAGAACTCGATCCACGGCTCGACGCTGGCGTCGCCGCACCAGAATCGGGTCTGCGCGGCATCGAAACTGGCCTGATACTCGTCCCGCAGATCCTCGATCTGCAACTCGAGGCTGGCGTACGGGATATGCTGGTATCCGGCGCGTTGCAACAGATGGCCCATCGTCAGAAACATCACGCGGCCGTTCCCGGTCTCGAACGGACTCGCCGCCAACAGCCCCAGCGTGAAGGTCGCGATCGCCGGGATCGGGTGCCGGGAGGGATGCTCCAACTCGCGATCGAGCCAGCGGGTCAGTGCTCGCATCTGCGGCTCGAGCTGTCGTGGGGAGAGGGTCGAAAATACTCTCCCGGTCGCGTGCCCCGATGCATCGAAGGCCTCGCGGACCAGCGATACCGAACGCCATTCGCTGGGACGATCCGCGTACGGATCCGTCAGCGCAAGCGCGTGCAGCATTGCGAAGTCAGCCGAGCGTAGCGGTCGGGTCGGCGAGGCGAAGCGCGTGCCGAGAGCGGCCGCGTAGCCCTTCACCCGGCGATCGTCCGCCGTACGCAGGGTATCTCCGCTCAAGATCCCGGCGACTTCGTTGTCCGAGATCCGCAGCCCCGACAGCCGACACGCCGCCGCGGTCGATTGCGTTCTCGCGGCCTCGGCCAGCGAAACGAGCCGGGAAGTGGAAACGGGATTCCCCGCGCTCCAAAGTCCCCGGTGTTGGTCGATGCGCGAGATACCGGAGAGGATCTCTTTTGTGAGGGGAACTGGAAAATCCACGAAATTCACCTAAACAAACACCTAAAAACACCCAAATAATTGGGTCTATTTTAGGTGCGATCACCCGCTTCGCGGCACCTGGACCCACCCAAAAAGCCCGCGACCCACACCCGGTTCGAGGGGACCCCCTTTCTACACCATCTTGCCGGTGGAAGGGAAGAACCTATACTTTGAATTAGGACACCCAAATGAGTCAGGAACCTTCGAAACGAGGCGGATACCGGTTTTTGGCTGGTTTGAACGCCACCCTCCAACTCGGTGCAGCCGAAATCTCCTGCGAGGCGCTGGACCTGCATCGAGGCGGCGTGATGGTCGAGGGCACGTTTTGCGCCGAAGAGCACCCCGAAGCCGGGATTTCTTTGCGCAGCACGTCGGAGGATCTCGGATTCGAGGGGCGCGGCCGCGTGGCCTACGTTTCCGTCGACGAACGGACCGGCCGCACGCGGCTGGGAATCCAGTTCGGATCGCTCGACGCCGAGCAAACAGAGAACCTGGAGTTGCTCATCGCCCGGGTCGTCGAGGGCAGGAACCCTGCACCGTTGGCGCACTTGTCGCGCGATGCTTCGATCACGGAGATCCGCGATGCGCTGAGCAAAATCCCTACGGTACACAAGATCGCGCTGGCGCAGCGTGCCTCGCCGCACGAGCGAAATTTCCTACGCCACGATGACAACCAAGAAGTCGTCGAAGCGCTGTGTCGCAACCCGCAGCTGACGATACCTGAAGTCGTTCAAATACTTCAGCTGCCTGCGCTGCTGTCGACGACCCTCGAGTTGATCTCCCGCGACTCGCGTTGGACCGCAAACGAAGAAATCAAGATCACGATCGCCACGCACCCGCAAGTGGCGTTCCAGGTGGCTGATCGGCTGGTCAGCACCCTGAGCCTGGTCGCGATCCGCAAGGTGATCCGCCGCCCCGGGCTCAACCCCGCGATCAAGACCAGGTTGGTCCAGAGCGTCCCGCACAAACAGTTGAAAGGTTGGTAGGCACCTGGCGTCAGAGCCGGTCACCCTCGAGGAGTTGCACGACCAGACCGGAACGCAGTTTGGGTTCGAACCATGTGCTCTTCGGCGGCATCACCCGTCCCGTGTCGGCCACCGACATCACTTCGTCCAGACTGGTCGGCCACAACGAGAAGGCGATGGCGTCTCGACCTGAATCCACGCGACGCTCGAGTTCAACCATCCCGCGGATCCCGCCGACGAAGTCGATGCGTTTGTCGGTACGCGGGTCGCCGATCCCAAGGATGGGCTGGAGCAAACGCGTCGTCAGGATCGACACGTCAAGTCTGCCGACGACGTCGTTCTCGGGGATGATTTCCGGTTTGGCGGTCAGCAGAAACCAGGCTCCCGCAACGTACATGCCGAACGAACCACGGTGCAGCGGCTTTTTGGAAGGCCAGTTCGATTTGACGTGAAAACCGGCTTCCTCGACGCGTGTCAAGAGGGTCTCGGGGTCCAGGCCGTTGAGGTCGGCGACCACGCGATTGTAGTCCAGCACGCGTAGCTGATCGGCCGGGAAATGGGCCGCCATGAAATGGAAACATGGCCCATCGTCGCTTGGCGATTCGATCGCGGCCGCCCGCAGTTCGCAGAGCTTCGCGGCGGCAGCGGTGCGGTGGTGGCCATCCGCAACGTAGCTCGCCCGAATTTTGCCGAACAGGGCCTCGATCTTCGCGCAGACCGCGGGGTCGTCGATCTTCCACAACGTATGTTGCACGCCGTCGGGCGCGGCGAAATCCACATCGGGATCGCGATCGACCAGCCCGTTGACCAGCGCGTTCAACTCCGGGAGCGGCCGATAGGTCAGGAAAATCGGTCCGGGCGTCGCGTCGAGGGCATCGTTGAGACGGACGCGGTCCTTCTCCTTATCGGGCCGCGTGAATTCGTGCTTCTTGATCCGGTCGTCCAAGTAGTCCTGAACCGCGGCGGCGCCGAGAATCCCGGTCTGGGCCCGGTCGTCCAGCACCAGCCGGTAGATGTAGTACGCGGGCGATTCGTCGCGCACCATCCGGCCGTCTTCGATCATGGCCGAGAGGTTCTCGGCGCCCTTGGCGTACACACGCTCGTCGTAGAGGTCAATCCCCGCGTCGAGGTCGATCTCCGGCTTGATCACGTGCAGGAAGCTGTCGGGGTTTCCTTCCGCGAGTTGCCGTGCCTCCTCGGAGTTGAGGACATCGTACGGTGGGCTGGCAATCCTCTCAGCCAGATCCGCGCGCGGGCGCAAACCTCGGAACGGACGGACGATCATGGAATTCCCCCGGTCCCCATGCTACCAGGAGGCAGGATCGACGACGTATCCCCGTTCCGCCCGGGTAACGGCGGAGAGATCGAATCCCGCGACCAGGTCGCAGGGTTCGATGGGAGCGGCATCCGGGCGCAACCCGAGCAGGTGAGCCAGTTTGCCGACCACGGTGTGCGGGCCGTGGCCCGCATCGCGGAGCTCGCGCAGCGTGACTCCGCGGTGTCGTTTGGACAGCCGCGCGCGGTTAGTCCCGAGCAGCAACGGGACGTGGCCGAAGACCGGCACGCGAAGGCCGAGCGCGTCGTAGAGCAGGAGTTGCGCCGGAGTGGAGGACAGCAAGTCGTCCCCACGCACGACTTCGTCGATGGCCATCGCCGCGTCGTCGACGACCACCGCAAGTTGGTACGCCGGCACACCGTCGGCACGGTAGACGACGAAATCGCCGGGTGCCGATCGTCCCTCGCCCCAGCAGCCCCAGACGCGATCGTCGAACACGGGGGGCGGCTCGCGCACGACGCGAAACCTCCAGGCGTGTCGCTCGTCGCGACCGGCACGAGCCTCGGCCTCCGCCGCCGGGATCTCGCGGCAGGTGCCCGGGTACCGGCGCATCTCCCCGGGATCCTGCGGTGCGCTCGCCGCGGTGGCGATGTCGCGCCGGGTGCAGAAACAGGGGTAGAGATGACCCGCTTGTCTCAAGCGTTCGAACGCACGCTCGTAATCCGGCCGACGCGGCCACTGGGCGTAGGGCCCGTACGGCCCGCCGCAATCGGGCCCCTCGTCCCAGTCGAGCCCGAGCCAGTCGAGATCTTTCAACAACTGGTCGGCGAGCGTATCGCGTGATCGGTTGCGATCGAGGTCCTCGACACGCATGACGAAGGTGCCGCCGCGCGCACGGATCGAGAGCCATGCCAGCAATGCGGTGGAGGCGTTTCCGAGGTGCAATTCGCCGGTCGGACTCGGTGCGTAGCGCCCGCGAACCAGCGTTGGGCTCACTCGCCCGACTTCGGCAACATGAACAGTTGCGTGATGCGGTGGAGCTTGGCCTGGCGGTAGGGATCGATGCCCGCCCAAGACACAGGCAAAAATCGCTGGCGCGAGTCTCATCTCACTTCGATTCTACCGTCTTCCGTTCCGGGCGAAACCTTCAACGTGCAAGCTGAAAGGGCTTTCGCCTTCAAGGCGAGGCGGCGGCGTTGCTCATCGGTGAATCGAAGACGCCTGCCACCAAGCATCTCGCGCAGCACCTTGATCTCTTCTTTCTGATACGCGATGACCGCCTGCTGGTGTCGGTTGATCCAGCCCGCAAACATCAACATCAACAACTGCCCCGGAGAGCACCACGATTTCGACTTCATGGGTGCCATTTTACCCCGGATGACAATCGAAAACGGTGCGGCGGAACATCCTCAAAGTGCCGACATCCCGGCAGATATCCGACGATCCAGTTTCGGTACACTACGGGCCCGGGCCGCGGCGGAGCGCGCACTCCGGCTAAACGACGACCCCGAACGGATCAAGGCATTGCTCGAGTTGATCGAGCGCATGCCCGAGAACCCGGAACGCGCCGACGACTGACGGTTGGCGAG
>Ga0209988_10003083_pt1 | contig 11034 bp, 8 predicted proteins | sample N075metaG_FD_183115 | JGI IMG/M metagenome (GOLD analysis project Ga0209988, IMG submission 183115) | Deep subsurface microbial communities from Kermadec Trench to uncover new lineages of life (NeLLi) - N075 metaG (SPAdes) (version 2) | ecosystem: Environmental > Aquatic > Marine > Ocean trench... | reverse complement strand
TAGCCGTCCAAGATCAGGATGTTTCAACAGTTCATCAGGTTTTCCTTTGAATACGCCTTTACCATTGGCAAAAAGATAGACAAAATCACCCAAACTTAGGGCGCGCTTTACATTCTGCTCTACTAAAATTACGGTAATTCCAAAATCATCTCTTATCTGCTTTATTTTTGAGAGTACTTCATCAGCCAGTTTTGGGGAAAGACTGGCTGTTGGTTCATCAAAGAGCATTACAATTGGCCGTCTAATCAGGGCCATGCCCATAGCAAGCATTTGGCGTTCCCCTCCACTAAGGGTATTAGATTTTGACTTTTCATATTCTTTCAATATAGGAAATGTTTCAAATATTTCAGGCATTCTCTGAGATACTTGTTTTGAATCCAACGTGTAACTAGCCATAACCAGATTTTCCTTTACAGTAAGATTAGAAAATACATTATTTACCTGGGGAAGATACGCAATTTTTTTCCTAGCAACTTCATGGGGCGCAAGTCCCGTAATTTTCTTGCCGTTGTAGCTAATTTCTCCAGAGTATATGGTACACAATCCAAAGATACTTTTGAGCAGAGTACTTTTTCCACTTCCATTGGGGCCCACCACTATAGTAATTTCTTTTTCTTTTGCCTCAAAGTTTACATCAAAAAGCACATGACTATTTACATATCCAGAATTTAGTTTATCTACATCAATAATTGAATGAATAGTTTTTTGTGACATTTATCCTCCTAGATAAGATTCCACAACTTTTGGATGTTTAATGACGTCCTCAGAACTTCCTTCGACAATAATTTTTCCCCTGTCCATTGCAAAGACATGATCTGCATATTGTAGTGCAATATCCAATCTATGCTCAACAATCAAAAATGTAATTTTTTGTTTTTTACAAAGATCAGAGATTTTAGCAAAAATCTCATGTGCCAAAGTAGGATTTATCCCAGCAATTGGTTCATCCATTAGAATCATCGATGCGCCCGACATCATTGCCCTACCTAATTCAAGAAGTTTTTGCTGGCCACCGCTTAGATTTTGACTTGAGATATCCTTTTGTTCCACAAGACTAACCATCTCCATTATCTGCATTGCCTTATCGGTAATTCTTTTCTCGTCATTTTTCCATTTTGATCTTAATGGTGCCATGAGAAATGATTCTCCAGCATTGCCACCGCTAGATATCAAAAAATTCTCCATTGTAGTCAAAGTGTTAAATGGTTGGGGTATCTGCCAAGTTCTAATCAGACCTGTATTGTAGGTATCAAACAATCCTTTGTGAGTAATATCATTTCCATCAAAAATAATTTTACCGTCATCAGGTTTTAAAAGCCCAGAGACTACATTGATGAGCGTAGTCTTCCCACTTCCATTTGGGCCAATTAACTGATATAGTTTACCTTGCTCTAGTTCCATATCAACTCCGTCTAAAACAGTAAGACCTCCAAAATGCTTGGAAACTGCTGAAATTGATAAAATGGCCATCAAGACCTCAAAAGGCGTAAAGAAATTAAGGGTTTTCTATCTTGAAATGATGGCTTGGCTCTTGATCCTATATTTTCTGATGCATTAATTTTTGCGAGCCTCTTAGCCCTTCTCAGTATAGGCCTTACACTTACGTATCTTACAACCAGGGTTCCTAATTTTGCTCATGCATCATTTGCCACCATTGGTGTATACATTGCATTAATTGCATCTAGAGTTTGGGATAGCACGCCATACATTGCAATTCCAATAGCGTTTGTAATTTCAGGAGTAGTAGCTGTTGCACTGTATACTTTTATTTTAAAACCATTGATTCGGAAAGGGGCATCTCAAGCCATTCAGATGGTTGCAACCTTGGCATTTGATTTAATCGTAATTGCAATGCTGAACATCCTTGCAGACTATATCGTAAAGACATACAAAATTACCTCCAGAGAATTTACACTGCGAAGCTATGATGCAGAGTTTATGGGGCTTCCAATGATTGTCATTGCAGCACCTGTTGCGGTTGCTATTTTGGCAATAACTCTGCACATTATGTTAAGAAAGACAAAATTTGGTATTGCAATGAGGGCGGCAACTGAAAATTCTGACTTGTCAGGAATAGTTGGAATTAATGTAAAGTTGGTTTTTGGCGTATCATGGCTTTTGGGAGGAGGCATTGCAGGGATTGCTGGCGCCTTGATGTCAATGTGGTTTCAAGGGGATCCAAACTTGGGTCCGCAGCTAATACCGAGCATCTTTGCGGCAAGTATCGTAGGGGGATTTCTTAGCATTTATGGCGCTATAGCTGGCGGTTTACTTGTTGGACTAACCGAAGTGCTAGGAACTCGATTTTTAGCAGGCGAATTTGGTTCTTGGTTGATTGCATATAGACCACTAATTCCACTTGTGTTCATTGTTGTCACACTACTGATAGCACCACGTGGATTGGCAGGTATAAACTGGTCAAGGTTGAGGAGACATGGTTCTACAACCTGAGATAATTTTCCTTGTAGACTTGCTTGCAATTTTTGCAATCTACGTTATTGTTAATCTAAGTCTAAACATGGAGTTTGGATATACCGGAATTCCTAATTTTGGCAAAGTTCTAGCAGTTGGAGCAGGGGCATTTGTTGCAGCATCAGTTCCAGGCAGAATTTTTGCCAGCATTGCAGGAATAGAAGGGGATTATATCGAAAACAATCTGGCAATAGTCTCGGAAATTAATGTGTGGCTAGTTGATAATACGGGAATAGGATTTCTGATATTCTTTTTGACACTAGGTGTTGCTGCAGCAGTAGGTGGTAGTCTTGGCTTGCTTACAGCGTATCCTGCCATAAGACTGCGAGGGGACTATCTAGCAATTACTTTGTTAGCTTTTGGTGAGAGTATCAGAATAATTGGAAATAACTTTACACCACTAGTTGGCGGCACACTTGGAGTACAAGTCCCTGACCCATTATCATTTCTTCCAGGAGAACTGCGATTTCCGATGGCAACTGTTGGGTTGATACTAATTGCAGCTGCAGTATTTGTCTTTAGTGAAAAAATGATTCGCTCACCATTGGGGCGAATGCTTCGAGCAGTAAGGGATAATGAGGTAGCAGCTGAATCGCTTGGAAAAAACACCACACAGGTAAGAATTAAAATAATTATGGTATCAGCTGGTCTTGCAGCAATTGGAGGTGCACTGTATGCGTTTTATGTTGGCGGAACAATTGCCTTTGCATATGACAGGGCAAGCTGGACTTTTTGGCCATTTTTGATGATTCTCATTGGTGGACTGGCAAACAACAAGGGGGTGCTGATTGGAACTCTTCTCTTTGTCACGCTACGAAAGTTCATCATCTATTTCAAAGACTCTTTTCAAGGATATGTTCCCTTTGACGTTATTTGGCTTGACTTTTTGCTACTTGGAATAATTTTGCTTGCAGTTTTACTGTATAGACCTCAAGGAATTTTTGTTGAAAAACCTACACCGACAATATCTGTAAATGGAAAATCATCTGGACTAAAGAAGATATTTAATTTCTTTTTTAAATAGTACCCTAGCAGGCACAAAATTCAAAGATAAAATCATATGAGAATTATATTTCATAGCATGATTGAACTTGAGAAGTTTCCCTGTTCGTGTCAAAAGTGTTATTGCCAAAATGAAGTATATGAATCAGGCAAACTGTGTGCCGAATGTACTTATGGACTGCATGAAGGCCCTAAAAAATAATTCTCATCGTTTCCAAAAAAATAATTAAAACCAGCAGTTTGAATTATTTCTAAAACTAATCCATAAACTGGGTGAAAAGTCTATTTAGTTTAGAATGCGTTACCGTGTGTGAAAAATGTCATAATGGCTGGATTCATTGCGGCAATAGTTATAGTAGCTGTTGCAGTGGCTAGTCCATTGTTCTATGATACTGAGATCAATTAACCATTACCAGTGGAGCTAGAGAAATTTCAGCAGGGCCTTACTTTTGACAAGTTTGCAACAATGAACGATGATGATAGACAACTAGTGGTAGAAAAAATTCCAGAGGAGGTAAAAGAGATGGTGATGGTAAAGGCTGAAACCGTGGTAACAATGGTTTCGGAAGACATGGATGAGATGGAGTCGGACTCCCCAGAATTGAGTGTAGAGATTCTAAAGACTGGAAGTTTTGAGGGACTTGCAGGTCATTATGCTGATGGGACTGCAAAAATAATCAAGGTGGGGGATTTGACGTACTTGCGTTTTGAGAATTTTGAGGTTACAAACGGACCTGACCTTAGGGTTTACCTCACCACTGAGGGAAATGTAAAAAATGGATTACATCTTGAAAAATTAAAAGGCAGTAAGGGGGATCAAAACTATCTGTTAGAGAACATTGATTTGCAAATGTATGATACTGTCGTAATTTACTGCCAACCTTTGGGCGTATACTTTGGAGAAGCACAATTGGGTTGAGTCGACTGCAACCCCACATAATTTCTCACAAGAAAACTTTGGGGCCTGTCTTTTGTGGCTAAAATGGAACAATTTGGGTCGATGTTTAGGCCTATTTCTGATTTTATTGTTTAACCAAAAAAAAGCAACATAATTCCCTAATTATATTATGATTTGAATATTATAATGATATTAAATTCTCACACACTCGACATTTCACCTTTGTCAAATCAGGCAAGCGAATAAATTTCTTAGAGCCACATTTTGGACAAATAGGACATGAACGAAGGGATTTCATCAGTGTTCAGTTGGTTTTGTATCAGATTGGCTTATAATTTCTATTCTGTGTTTCCCATTAATTTTTTTAATAAACTTGGATACTGCAGGTGGAACAAATTTTTCCCAGTCTTCATCAGAAACTATCATTGAGCGGATTTTTGTTGCATTGTACTCTGAACGGTCTAAGAAAACTGGTTTTACCACTTTGATGTCAGAGTCGGCCAAGAGCATCTTTACATAATCATTTCCGCTGTACACCGTATCAAAATGAGGAAGAGTTGATTTAAGAAAAGATGACCACGTTGCTATATTGAATTGATTCTCGATTGCAAGAATAAAACATCTAGCCAAATCCAAATCAGACTCTATTAGAGAGTTGTGAATCATTTCAATTCTTTCACCAGCAGTAAAGGGGTCTTTCTCTAAATAGTTAAACTGCGAACTAGTAATTGCAATTACAACTTCGTCGCATTCTTTTAAAATTTGTCTAACTAAATCCAAATGTCCCAAATGAAATGGCTGAAATCTTCCCATCATCAGGCCACGCATAATTAATTGATAAATTTGATTTTATTTAACCAGTCTATTTGATTGGACCACTTCCAAGGATTCGTATCGTTGTTGATTCGGGTTTTAGAATTACGGCAATATCACCAGTGTGATAGGCAATTGGTTTCTCAAAGGTCAGTTTCAGTGGGGTGATTGACGAGAATTTTGCAGCCTTTATTTGCAGTCCAACACTTACTAGGCACATTTCTCCCTCGGATATCTCGCTCTTGTAAAATGGACTTTGTGTAAAATCAAGTTGGATTTCAGAATTTACAAGAACCGCACCTTCTTGGGATATTATATCGCCACGTCCCACCTCGTCAGGCTTGACTCCCTTTACTGCAAGCCCGACCCTCGCAGGGCAGATAGATTCTGCAACTGGATCGTCATGCATTTGTATTGATTTTATTAGTACATCAGAACCTGACGGATACACTTTGAGGTTATCATATTGTTTAATCTTCCCTGAAGTCACCTTTCCCAAAATTACAGTTCCCACACCCTTGACATCAAAGCAATGGTCAACTACCATTTCAGACGGACCATCTATTATGACAGACTCGATTTTGTCAATCTCTTCTTTAATTTTATCCTGATCCACTTTGGTATAGTTTTCAAGGACAGTTCCTTTTATCATAGAGTTCAGTTTTGACTCGTCTACTGCAAATGAGTGGGCGAGAATTCCTTTTACTTTTTTCAGTGAATCTAGCGCAATGATTTGTTCGCCTGTGAATTTGTCAAGTTTATCAACAAAAAAAATCACATGCTCCGCCAAGTTAATTGCCTGTAATAATGGCTGGATTTTCTCAGGAAATCCACTGGGAGTAACCCAAGTTTTAATGATGTCTAATTCTTTTCTGTCATAGATGGAGATGTCAGTTACGGTTCCTTTTTTTCCAAATTCAGCTGCAACATCTTGTTTCCCCAAAACTACAAAGTTAATTGACTTGATCAATGATTTGGAGTGAAAAATCGGGTTAATGTACGTAACGAGAATGGTGTGGTGTTTTTGTTTTTTTGAAAAATTTTGAAATATAAGAAAACTATAGAAAAGACAATGAATAATGAACTGAAAAAAACTATATCAATAAAGATAAAAAAATTAGATATTTTCCCAACCCACTTTTTTGGAGTTGCTGAGATAAACAAAGAAGACTACAAGATTAACATTCAAGGCCAGAGTATGTTGAGAGACAAATTAATCAAACTGCCAATAAAATTTAGGGACGAAAAGGCACTATTACGCCTAAGCGGCAATAATGATGCTTTTTTTGAAGATATTGTAACCTACAAAGGAGAATCAGAATGGATAGAAATAGATTCGGATAGAATTTTGCACTATTTGGCAGATCATCAGGACCAAATTGACACCATAGAAATTCTGAGTAGATTCTAAACTCTTTGTTTTTTATTTTCATCATTCCCAAAAAAATAATTTTAAATTAACCAACCTTAGGAAAACAGAATTTACAAATCCTCCGGCTTTGATTTTTTTCGAGCAGCTACTGCAATTACTGCAATAATAATGATCAAAATAATTACCCCCATTCCAACATACATCATTTGATCATCACCTAGAATTATTTCTTCGATTTCCTGAATTGCCTCTGACCCCTTTTGTTCAACTATCTCTTTGGCTTCAAGATTTTTCTGATCTACAATTTTTTTTGTTTCAGCCAATTTTTCAATTGCTGATTGACCTATTTCTGTTCCTTTTTCAAGTACATCTTTTGCAGTTTCGGTTCCTTTTTCTAAAATATTTTCTGCAAGTGATGGTTCTGGTTTTGATACTTCAATTTCTTTGATTTCTAAAGTTTTAATTATATTTTTAAAAACTGTATTGTGATATGCCTCAGTAATTCCACTGAAACTAGCACCTGGAATTAATCCCCCACCAATTACATAGATATTATTTTCAACAGTTACAGAAGCTAAACCATGTCGTGAAATTGGCATTGGTTGTTGGGAAAACCATCCTACTCCTGGAAGATAGGATTCATTCTCTTCAAATGTTTGGAGACCACTTTCTCCTCCAAAAACAAAAATTGCTCCACCTAAAACAGATGCAGTTAATCCACTTCTTGCTGTTGGTAAAGGATCTAGAATTATCCAAGAACCTGTTTTGTAATCATACATTTCATTTGAATTTAGATTAACTTGTTCGCCCCTGCCCCCAATCAGATACAGTTGGTCCTCGATTACTGCAGAAGCTAAGTGTTCTCGTGGGGTTGGCATTTTTACTTTTGTTTCCCAGGTGTCTGTTTTAGGATCATACACTTCGTTTTCAGAAAGGGTATTACTTCCAAAGCCACCTATAGCGTAGAGCCTTCCATCAACAAATTGTGCAGTAAGTGCTCCTCGTGCAGTTGGCATGTCATGTCCATTGGTCCAAGTATCGGTTTTAGAATCATAAATTAATAATGAGTTTGAGGGCCTCCAGGCATCAAGATATCCCCCAACCACGTACAACTTTTCATTAAAGGACGTTGTACCTGCATGGTGTAAAGACAATGGCATTGGTGTTCCTAAACTCCAAGTGTCCTCTTTTGTGTCATAAATGAAAACAGTGTTAGTAGCTTTTCCTCCGTTGTTTAATCCACCTACAACGTAGATCTTATCACCTATTGCGGCTGCCTCCATCTCAGACCTTACATCAGGCATATCTCTCAACCTCTGCCAGCCCTCTGATGGTTCTTGTGCAAATGATGCTAGAGGAAAAAAGAATAATACAGATAGGGTCAGGAACGCCAGCTTCAAGTTGGAATAATTTTAGATTTTGGCAAATATTAATTATCTTAAAATTTATTCCATCCCTTTTTTTCTCTTCCTTTCCAAAAAATAATTTCAAATTTCTTTTTTTTTATAAAGTATTGTTTGATAGGGTAATGATAATTGACTTTATCAATAGTTCAGAGACGAATTTGGGGATAAAAAACCATGATAAAAAATTCTGGAGGTATTTTTACCCTTAAGGGCCTAGTTCCATCTGGTCTGTTTGTTCATTTCTTCCAATACCTTTTGTGCAATGTGCTCTTGGATTATCATGTCTTGAATCATTTGCTCAGTGATTCGTTCATGAGATTCAGGGAAGACATATGCAAAACTCTCTGGTAATTCTGATACTAGAGCAGTTGCATCAAATACATCAAGGGCTCTGTTTTGCTCATATGCAATTATTCCTCCAAATCCTGAATGCGATCTGGTGAAAGCGTTTCCAGTATCTTGGAATCTCTTAAATTCAATGTTTATCTGGGTGCATGAACCGAAACTGTTCATCTCAAATATCCGGCCATCATCAGTACTCCAGTAATCACTGTACTTTTCGTTTTGTGTAATCTTGATTAATCCCTCACCTTTTATTGTGGATGGAATCATCTTTGTTACCATTGGGTTAAGAGAATCGCCCGATATATCAAATCCGTCGTTAAGATAAGTGGTCTGGTCTCGTAGCTTAAAGTCCATTGCCTTTATTGCCATTACATTATCTTTGAGTGGTTCCAAGAACACTGCAGACATGAATGTAGTGTCACACTTTTTCTCAATGTCAGTGGCTTGACATTTTACTTTTTGGTGTGTAATACTTAGGCTGGCCCTATCAATTACTTCGGTATTTTGAAGAACTTTAACCTCCTCAATTTCTCCGTTGAAGTCATACCATACCTCCACCCTCATTTCTGCCAAGTGTCCCATTCCAATTCCTGGTACACCAAAGAGGAATTCTTGGACTTTGAGGACCTTGGAGGCATAGACAGTTGCTGCAAATGAGTTTACTGCACCAATTTCTATTGTTTGTTGATCAAATGGTGTGTGGTGGTTGTCCTCTATTGTAAATGAATTTCCATTAAATGTAAATCCGTTATCTACTATCATGGTTTCACGGGTTTCATGGTTTACTCCAAATGTTGGTCTAGTATCCCAATGATTCATTCCACCATTGTTTTCATCTTCGCATGCATCACCTATTCCATTACCGTCACTGTCGGTTTGGTCTGGATTTGCTACATCTGGGCAGTTGTCAGAAAATTCTACTGTAATTTTACACACAACAGCATCACCTATAGCCATAGAAATAGTATCAGAATCAACTTGTTCTCCACCAACACATGACCAATTACTATAGTTGTATTCGTCCGAACCAGTTGCAGTAAGATCATAGGAGCCTGACTGGATTTCTGGTCCACTTTGTACAATAGGTCCAACACCTGAGAAGCTGGATGGGCCAGTTGCGTTTAGTGTAAAGTCTGATGCAGTAGCACTACCATCAACACCATTAACTAGATTAATTTGAAGTGTCAATCCAGGTGGAGCATCGTCATTTGTGATACTACATTCTGCAACCTCATTTAATCCAAGGGTAATTGAATCTACTCCGTCAAATAATCCGCCCTCACAAGTCCAAATTCCTGGGCTGATGTATTCTACTGGACCAGACTCGCTGAGAGTGTAAGTTCCTGATGAGAAGTTCTCATCACTTGTAACATTGCCATTACCAGAGAATCCGGTTGGGCCAGTTGCAGTTAATGTAAATGCTTCGGCTGTTATAGAGCCGCCATTGTCATTGACTACTTCTTTGATTAATGTAAGTGATGGGGCAATGTCATCATTTGTGATTGTACAAATTGCAGATTCATCCAATCCTAGCTCAACTGTATCGTCATCTGTTTGGTTTCCACCAACACATACCCATGCGCTTGCGTCATATCCTGCTGGACCAGATTCACTAAGATCATAGGTTCCTGTTACAAAACTTACGTCACTTGAAACTGATGGTCCTGCTCCGCTGAATCCAGTTGGACCAGTTGCAGTTAGCGTCCATTGGTTTGCAGTTGCAGTGCCACCATTGTCATTAATGATTACTTTCTGTAGTGTTAATCCTGGACCAACATCATCGTTGGTAATTGTACAAGTCTTTGTTTCACCTAGTGCTACAGTGACACTTCCAGTTGCATCACAATCATCACCCCAAGCTGATGCAGTGTAACCTGAGAGGTTTGTCTCACCTGCTTGGTGTGTACCTGGGTTTACTGGAACTGCAACCCCATCAAATGCTGGGTTGGTATCAACTGTTAGTAAGAAGTCATCTGCAACAGCTGAACCGCCATTGTTGTTGATTACTGTCTTGTCGATTATAATGAATGCTTGTTGATCATCATTTGTGATTGTACAAGTCTTTGTTTCACCTAGTGCTACAGTGACACTTCCAGTTGCATCACAATCATCACCCCAAGCTGATGCAGTGTAACCTGAGAGGTTTGTCTCACCTGCTTGGTGTGTACCTGGGTTTACTGGAACTGCAACCCCATCAAATGCTGGGTTGGTATCAACTGTTAGTAAGAAGTCATCTGCAACAGCTGAACCGCCATTGTTGTTGATTACTGTCTTGTCGATTATAATGAATGCTTGTTGATCATCATTTGTGATTGTACAAATTGCAGATTCATCCAATCCTAGCTCAACTGTATCGTCATCTGTTTGGTTTCCACCAACACATACCCATGCGCTTGCGTCATATCCTGCTGGACCAGATTCACTAAGATCATAGGTTCCTGTTACAAAACTTACGTCACTTGAAACTGATGGTCCTGCTCCGCTGAATCCAGTTGGACCAGTTGCAGTTAGCGTCCATTGGTTTGCAGTTGCAGTGCCACCATTGTCATTAATGATTACTTTCTGTAGTGTTAATCCTGGACCAACATCATCGTTGGTAATTGTACAAGTCTTTGTTTCACCTAGTGCTACAGTGACACTTCCAGTTGCATCACAATCATCACCCCAAGCTGATGCAGTGTAACCTGAGAGGTTTGTCTCACCTGCTTGGTGTGTACCTGGGTTTA
>Ga0209988_10003081_pt1 | contig 11036 bp, 10 predicted proteins | sample N075metaG_FD_183115 | JGI IMG/M metagenome (GOLD analysis project Ga0209988, IMG submission 183115) | Deep subsurface microbial communities from Kermadec Trench to uncover new lineages of life (NeLLi) - N075 metaG (SPAdes) (version 2) | ecosystem: Environmental > Aquatic > Marine > Ocean trench... | reverse complement strand
CGGCCTACGGCCGCAGACTGCCCTCCGGCGGACCCGCGACCCCTCTCCCTCGAGCGGGTGCTTTGGAGCCGAACACGGCCCGCCCCACGTGCCCCAACGGGTGGTCCATTTGCGCCCCTCCTACCGCACCGACGTGAAGAGGGGCTCACGGTCCCGCGCAGGACAGTCTGCCGCCGAAGGCGGTGGAGCGAAGCGCTGGCCGGAGCGGGACCGTGAGCCCCTCGCCCACCCACGCGAAGAAAGAGGCGCCTGACCCACCCACCCCCCGCCACGTAGTCTCGTGGAGGCATTCAATCGCCCGCCCGCGTGCCCTCTCTTACTCCTTCAGCCGCCCGAGCGAAGAACTGGAGAAGAGCCCATGTCGAGAGAGAGCGAACCCACACCCTGGGATGACATCGAGGCCTTGCTCGACCTGGTGAGGGTCGAAGAGGAGGTCTTGTTGGCCGTATTGGAGGTGTTGGGCGAGTTGCACGACCCGGACGACGACGAGTTCGCATGGGATGAGTACGCCTTGGAGAATTTCCCGCCAGGTGAGCCCCCGTGGGGCGACCTCCCGATGAATGTCATCCATAACTGATCTTCCCGCGGGAGAGCGGCCCCGTGAGCGCTTGAACGCACTGGGGCCGGGGGTGCTCACGGGTCGTGAGCTGATGGCCCTGTTGGTGGGAAGCGGGGGTCGCAGGGGTTCCGCCCTCGGGATCGCGGGCGACGTGCTCGCCAGCGTGGCGGGTTCTTTACGGACCTTGGGATCGGTCTCGCCCTCGGCGATCGCGGCGATCCCCGGCGTGGGTAAGGCCACCGCAGCGCGGATCGCAGCGGCTCTCGAGCTGGGTCGCCGAGCGAGCGCGGAAACCCGTCATCCAGGGGAGCGTGTGCGGGGTCCACGGGACGTGTTCGACCGCATGGAACCACGCCTCCGCGACCTCGCCCAGGAAGAATTCCACGCTCTCCTACTTTCGGCGCGCCACATCGTGATCGCGGAGGTTTTCCTCACGAGGGGCATCCTCGATGCTTCCCTGATCCACCCACGTGAGGTGTTTCGCCCCGCGATCATCCAGAGCGCGGCGGCCATCATCCTGGTGCACAACCATCCCTCAGGGGATCCCACGCCCTCGGCGGAGGACCGTGCGGTCACGAAGCAGCTCAGCGCGGTGGGGCGTACGGTAGGAATTTCCATCGTCGACCACGTCGTAATCGGAGACGGCCGCTTCGTGTCCATGGCCGACGACGGAGGCCTAGATTAGCGCTCCCGCCCCCCCCTGAGAGTGAACGACCCCGCTTGGCCGGAAAGACCCACCCGCCAAAGCCCCCCACCTCCCTGAGCGCGGTCCGTCGCCCCCCTCCTGCCCACGTGAAGAGGGGCTGATGGTCCCCGAGGAGGGCAGTCTGCCGCCGCAGGCGGTAGAGCGAAGCGCTGACCGGAGCGGGACCGTCAGCCCCTCTTCAACCCACGCGCAAGAAAGAAGGCCTAGGACCCGACGCCCCAGGGAGTCCCCGAAACAGACAGACCCGATGCGGGTAGCTGAAGGATGGCTACCGCTACCGCTACCTCCACCATTCGTGGCCTTCCGAAGCCCCTTGCCCAGGCGATGGAGGCGTATGCCGACCGCCTGGATGTTGAGGTGGTGCGGGACGCGTATGAGCTGGCGCGTGAGGCCCACTCGGGTCAGCGAAGGGCGTCCGGTGACGATTTCGTCAGTCACGCGGTCGAGGTAGCGACTATCCTCGCGACGTTGGGTCTCGACACCGATTCTTTGGTTTCGGGTCTTGTCCACGACGTCGTGGAGGACACGAGCGTTTCGGTGTCGGACATCGAAGAACGCTTTGGCCAGAACGTCGCGACGATCGTCGATGGAGTCACGAAGATCGGCCGCGTGGAGTTTCGTTCGAATACGGAACAGCAGGTCGAGAACTACCGCAAGCTCCTTCTGTCGATGGCACGGGATGCGCGGGTCATCTTGGTCAAACTGGCAGACCGTCTCCACAACATGCGGACCCTGGACGCGCTCCAAGAGGACAAGCGGCGCCGGATAGCGCTGGAGACCAGGGAGATCTATGCGCCTCTGGCTCACCGGCTTGGCATGGCGGCCATCCGTTGGGAACTCGAGGATCTGGCCTTCAAATACCTCGAGCCGGAGGCGTTCGCGGCCCTGAGAAAAAAGGTTCGCCAGAGAAGAAAAGAGCGAGAGCGCCAGGTGCTCGAGATGCAGCGGCCACTCGCCGAAGCGCTCGAAAAAGCAGGCGTTCCCGCCGAGGTGACCGGGCGTCCGAAGCACCTCTGGTCCATCTATCTCAAGATGATGAGTCGAGATTTACCCTACGAAGAAATCTACGACCTGATGGCCATGCGTGTGCTGACCGATGACGTGCAGAACTGTTACGCCGCGCTGGGCGTCATTCACAACGAATGGACACCGGTTCAGGAGCGATTTCACGACTTCGTCGCGACCCCCAAGTCCAATATGTATCAGTCGCTCCACACGACGGTCATCGGACCTGAGGGGCGCCGATACGAGGTCCAGATCCGAAGCCATGAGATGCACCGGACTGCGGAATATGGAATCGCGGCGCATTGGCGCTACAAGGAGGGGATCACCGAAGCGGAGTCGAAGGGTAAGCCGGACGAAGTCGATGAGGCCCTGACGTGGTTCCGCCAGGTGCTCGATTGGCAAAAGGATACGAGCGAGCCGGAGGAGTTCATGGAATTCCTTCGGATGGACCTTTTTCAAGGCGAAATCTTCATCTTCACACCCAAGGGCGAGGTCAAACAGCTCCCAACGGGTGCCACGCCGATCGATTTCGCGTACTCGGTCCACACCGAGGTGGGACACCGCTGCGCCGGAGCCCGGGTAAATGGCCGGATCTCCCCGCTCTCCCGGGAACTCAAGAATGGCGACACGGTGGAGATCATCACCGATAAACGGCAGCGCCCCAGCCACGACTGGCTCGCGTTTGTAAGGACATCCCGTGCGCGCGGAAGCATCCGCCAGTGGATCCGGAAGCGGGAGCACGATTCCGCTCTTAAGCTAGGGAGGGATTTTTTCGACCGGGAGATCAGAAAGGCTCGCAGGGGAAAGCCGACGAAGGCCCAGTTGGAGGAGGCGGCGCACGGACTCGGATTTACGGAGTTCGACCAGGTGCTGACCGCCCTCAGCCGAGGCGACGTGACGCCCACCGGGTTGATACGTGCACTCTATCCGGATGAGGACCCGCACGACGTGGTCAACCGCACGCCGACGAAGCTCGAACGTATCGCGGATCGAATCCGTCGCTCGAACAGAGCCGTGCGAATTCAGGGCATGGACAGCCTCATGGTCCGGTATTCGCGATGCTGTCAGCCGGTTCCGGGCGACCGGGTCATGGGCTACATCACGCAGGGGCGCGGTGTGTCGATCCACCAGGTGGACTGCCCGAACGTACTCAATTTGTCTGAGGATCGGCGGGTCGAGATCGAGTGGACCACCGAGAAGGACGACCGTTTCTACGTGAACCTCTTCCTGGAGGGCACCGACAGGCGCGGGCTCCTATCCGATGTGGCTACGGCGATCAGTGAGACCGGCACCGACATCGTCAAGGCCGACATGCGAGGGGCCGAGAGGGGCATGCTTGGTAGGTTCGCGGTAGAGGTGCGGGACCTCGCTCACCTCACGAAGGTCATGACGGCGATCCGCGGCGTGAAGGGGGTCGTTCAGGTGGACCGGCGGGATGCCTCCGAGGAGCAGGATCTCAACTAGGAACCTGTCGACCCACGGTACCAGCGATGCCGCAATTCGAACTATCATCTACCTACACCCCCAAAGGGGATCAGCCGTCCGCTATCGCCGAGCTGAGCGAAGGGCTGGCCCGCGGGGATCGCTTCCAAACCCTCCTCGGGGCCACGGGCACGGGGAAGACGTTCTCGATCGCGCATGTGATCGCCCAGTATGGCCGCCCCACGCTGGTCACGTCCCACAACAAGACGCTTGCGGCGCAGCTCTACGGGGAATTCAAGGCGCTCTTCCCCAGTAACGCCGTCGAATATTTCATCTCCTATTACGACTACTACCAGCCGGAAGCCTACATCCCCTCTACGGATACCTACATCGAGAAGGACGCCACCATCAACGAGGACATCGAGCGGCTGCGCCTGCGGGCGACGTCGTCGCTGATGGAGCGTGAAGACGTCATTGTCGTCGCTTCGGTCTCCTGTATTTACGGGCTGGGAAATCCGGCGGACTACCGGGCGCTCATGCTCCACCTGAGTGTGGGGCAAAAGATCGAGCGCCGGGAGATTCTCAGGGCGCTCGTGGAGATTCAGTATCGCCGCAATGATTACGAGTTCGATCGAGGCACCTTTCGTGTGCGGGGCGATACGGTCGAGATCTTCCCGGCTTACGAGGAGCAGGCGATTCGCGTGGAGTTGTGGGGCGACGACATCGAGCGGATCACCCGCTTCGAGCCTCTGACGGGGGAGAAGGTCACATCGATGGAGCGGGCGTCCATCTATCCGGCCAGTCACTACGTGACCCGACGGGAGGTGATCGAGGAGATGGTGCCCCGGATTCGGGCCGAGATGAGAGAGCAGGTGGCCGCGTTCGAGGCGGCCGGCCAACTCCTGGAGGCGCAGCGCATCGAGAGCCGGACGAATTTCGACCTCGAGATGATGCTCGAGATCGGGATGTGCCCCGGCATCGAGAACTATTCGCTCTACACCAGCGGCCGGCGGCCCGGGGAGCGTCCGGCGTGCCTGATCGACTACTTCCCGGAGGATTTCCTGCTCGTGGCCGACGAGTCGCATGCCTCGGTGCCACAGCTCCACGGGATGTACAAAGGCGATCGATCCCGCAAGGAAACGTTGATAGAGCACGGGTTTCGGCTTCCCAGCGCTCTCGACAACCGGCCCCTACGATTCGACGAGTGGGATGCGCTGATCCATCGGGCCGTTTTCGTTTCTGCCACGCCGGGCGACTGGGAGTTGGAGCGCTCCGGCGGCGTAGTGGTGGAGCAGATCATTCGTCCCACCGGGCTCGTGGACCCCGCCGTGGTTGTACGTCCGGTCAAGGGCCAGGTGGACGATCTCCTCGCCGAGATCCGGGACCGCGAGGCCAAGGGCGAGCGTGTGCTGGTGACGACGCTCACCAAACGCATGGCGGAAGATCTCTCCGAGTATCTTCAGTCCGTGGGGGTACGGGTGAGTTACATGCATTCCGACATCGTTACGATCGAGCGGATGAAGATCCTACGGGACCTGAGGCTGGGGAAGATCGATGTCCTGGTCGGCATCAACCTCCTGCGCGAGGGCCTGGACCTGCCGGAGGTCTCCTTGGTAGCGATCCTGGATGCGGACAAGGAGGGTTTCCTTCGCGATAGCCGCTCGCTCATCCAGACGATCGGTCGGGCCGCCAGGAACGCGGAGGGAAAGGCGATCTTGTATGCGGATAGGGTGACTTCCTCCATGCAGGTCTGCATGGACGAGACGAATCGGCGTCGGGAGATCCAGGTCGCGCACAATCTGGAGCACGGTATCACGCCCGAAACGATTCGGAAGAGTGTCCAGGAGATCGAGTTCACGACGCAGGTCGCGGACGTGAGAGGAAAGCCCAGGGGCCGGGTGTCGGAGCCCAAGGCCCGGTATGCCGACGAGGTGAACGCCGAGGAGTTTCTCAAGATTCTGGAGCAGGAGATGGCGGAGGCGGCGGAGGCGATGGACTTCGAACGGGCTGCGATCTTGCGGGACCAGGTCTTTGAATTGAGGGCTGCGATCAAATGATCGCGGTGAGGGGGGTCGGATGATTCTCAACGAGGACGAGATGATCCGCTGGGGTGAGGCCATCGGCGCAGCGGCGCGCACCCCGCTGTTTCTTTTTCTGAAGGGTCCGTTGGGCGCCGGCAAATCGGTGCTCGCGCGCTCGATCGTCCACGGTGCGGGGGTCGAGGGCGCTGTTCCTTCGCCGACCTTCAATCTCATGTTCCGATATTCGTCGAGCCGGGGCGTCGATGTGGTGCATATGGATCTGTACCGGGTTACGGATCCCGCTGAGCTATGGGAGCTCGGATGGCAGGAGCTCGGGGGTCAGGATGAATTGGTTCTGGTGGAATGGCCGGATCGGGCTGAGGGTATGCTTCCCGAGCACCGGTGGGAGATCACCTTGGGTCCGGTGGCGGGGGACCTGAATGCGCGCACGGTATCGGTGATCCGGTTCGGTGTGCCGCAGTCCCTTCCTGGTTTTCCGGTTTCGGTGTCCTCGTGACCGCCGTGGCAAGATGGGCGCGGTCGGATGACGGGGGTGGCGGTATGGCGACGGGCGTCATGTGATGGGCAGGGCAGCCCGAGCTTGGTCGGAGGAGGGGATTTACCTCGCCCTGGATACGTCTACCACCCTCGGATCGGTGTGCCTGGCCGAAGGGAGCCGCGTTCTCGCCGAGCGGGTGATCCGGGGCCAGCGCTCCCACTCCTCCGATTTGATTCCGACGATCGACGTGGTGCTTCAGGAGGCCGGCGCGAATCTTTCACAGCTCGCCGGCCTGGTCCTGGGGGCCGGTCCGGGTTCGTTCACGGGTGTGCGAGTGGCCGCAGCGACGGCCAAGGGGTTGGCCCACGCGCTGGACATTCCTCTCTGGGCGATCTCCTCGCTCGAGGCAGGTGCGGCCGCAGTCGATATCGAACGGGTCGAGCCCTCCGTCGACATCGGCGGGGCGGCGGATCCGATGGGAGGACAGGCGTCAGCGCTGTCCGATGAGGAACGGGCTTCGCCGCGTTATGTCCTCTTCGATGCCCGGAGCGATCGGGTATATGGTGCGTGCTACCGTCCCACTAGAAACGGATTCGACGTGCTCATTCCGCCTCATTCGACCACCATCGGGGCGGTTCTCTCGGGGGGTGTCCCGTTTTCCCTGTTTGCGGGAGACGGAGCCCAGAAGCATGCGGACGAGATCCGCGGTGCCGGTTTTACACTGCTACCCGCGCCGCTCGGGATGCCGACAGCGGCCGGGCTGCTCAGAGCTCTGGCGAACTCCCCCTCACGCGATTCCGTGGTGGACGTCGCCCGCTGGCAGCCGGAGTACCTTCGGTCTTCCTCGGCGGCACGATGTTCCGGATCGGGCCCATGAGCAGGGCTTCAGTGAAGGTCTCGGAGGACAGGCTCGGCGGAGAAGAATCTTCCCTGTTCCTGAGGCCGATGGCGTCGGCGGACGTTTCTGAGGTTGCCCGAATCGAGACGACGGCGTTCTCCACGCCCTGGAGCGAGCGGACTTTCCGCTCCCTGCTGCACCGTCCGGGTGTGGAGCTTTGGGTGGCCGAGTGGGGGGGGCAGCTCGCCGCCTATGCCATTCTCTGGAAGGTGCTCAATGATGGAGAGTTGGCCAATCTCGCGGTTCGGAAGGATTTACGGGGTCGCGGCATCGGTTCTGGCCTTCTCAGCCGAATCCTGGAGGTAGCTGAGGACTCGGGTGTGCGAAGCCTCTACCTCGACGTTCGGGAATCCAACGGGGTCGCTCGGGAGATGTATGCCCGGCGCGGGTTCCAGGAAATTGGCGTCCGAAAGGGCTATTACGAGGGGCCCCGTGAGGATGCTCGGGTGCTCAAGAAGAGCCTTATGGGTGCCTGAAATACGGAAACGTTTGTAGTTGAATGGCAAAAAACGCGTTGACCCCCAGGGCCTGATCGGCCTATCTTCGACGTTGAGTGATAGTGCATAAAGTCCCGTCCCATATGGAAAGGGAGCGATCATGGTCCGGTCCGTGACGGCCGTGCTGGTGTTGATGATTTTCCCCGGTTTGATGGCCGGACAGGAGCCCGTACTTCAGGTACCCGCGCGGGCGACGCTTGAAGAGGTGGTCCACTTCGATTTCGATGAAACCGCCATCACCTCCGAAGCCGAGCAGCTGCTGCGTGCGAAGCTGCCAATCCTGCGTGACAGCGCTGCCTTTCTTCTTCTTCTCGAGGGTCACGCCGACGAGCGGGGCTCGATCGAGTACAACCTCGCGCTAGGAGGCCGGCGTGCCGAAAGCGTACGAGAATTCCTCACGGGCCTCGGGATTTCGCCGGATCGGCTCACGACGACCTCGTTCGGAGAGGAAAGGCCGTTGGTGAGTCGCAGCGACGCCGAAGCCTGGGCTCAAAACCGCCGGGTCGAATTCGTGATCACCGCCGTTACCGTGGGGACGGTGGCGGTAGAACCCGTGGGAGGGATCGAGCCGACGCCGGTGGCTGCTGAGCCGGTGGTGGTCGGAGACGTGGAGGTGGCGACCCCCACGGCCGAAGAGCCGCCACCCATCGTGAGGACCCGCCCGAACTTCGAGCGGGACCGCAGGTCCAGATTCTACCGGGACCCGCGAGCGGCTTCGATGGTCCAAGCAAGAAGTGACCCGGATGATCTATGGGTGGCACGGTCCTCAGTGTGGTCAGCCGAGTGGCTGGGTGCGGCGTCTTTGGAGGCGGTCGAATTCGACGGCCGTATCGAATCCCTCGTGACCGAGAGCGAAATCCGAACGGCTTTTCCGTACACATGGGTGCGACTGGATCTGGAGCCCGGCTTTAGGGTGAGGCTGGGGGACGCTCTACAGATCTACCGCCCGGCTCGCGTAAACCCGGAGTTGGGTGTTGTGCTCCGGCCGGTCGGTGTGATGTCCGTGACGCGCGTGGCGCCGAATGTGGTCGAGGGCCTCGTGCTCGAGGTCTTCGGGCTGGTCCACGAGGGAGATCTCTTTCGCCCCGCCCCCGCCTACGACATGAGGCCGGGCCAAGTCCCTGGGAGCGTCACCCGTCCGAGCGCCGCCACGGTCATTGAATTCGGAGAGGTCCACCAGTTGTATGGTTTGAGACAGGTGGTGATCCTGGACAAAGGCACACGGGACGGCGTCGACATGGGAGACGAATATGTGGCTTTTTCCGGGGACGGATCGACCGAGCAGGTCATTGGACGCCTGAGGGTCGTGTTGACCGAGGAAGAGACCGCATCGGCCGAAATCGTTACCCTAGAGGGCCCTGTGTTCCAAATCGGCACTGCCCTTCACTTGGACCGGAAGATGAGGTAGGCGCCGACTCATCCACCTGAGGGGCTTCCGTTGACGCACGCAGTCGCTCTTCTTCTCTATGTCGGATCACTGCTCCTGTGGTTCCGCTCGCTCCTGAGCGGAGGCCGCGGTCGCGGCGCCGTGATCGCGTTTGCTTTGGCCGCCGCCGGTGTCGCGGTACACGCTATCGCGTTGGCCCGTTTCACCGTTGAGTACGGCCAGCTCCCGCTCAATGGGCTAGCGCCTTCCCTCTCCACCGTCGCTCTCATCATCGGCATCGGCTTGGTGGCCACGCTGGGTCTGGGCGAGGGCCGCCGTGTGGGCATCGTGCTCGTTCCTGTCGTAATCCTACTCGAGGCGGTTGCGGTTTCGTTGGGCATCGAGCCGGCGCCCGAGATGCTGGACTTCCAAGGGGCTTGGTTTGCCTTCCATGTCACCTTGGCCTTCGTCGGCTTGGGCGGATTGGCCGTGGCTTTTGCCTCGGGCCTGCTCTACCTGGTGCAGCTTCACGAGCTCAACACGAAAAGGATGGGGCGCCTGTTCCAGTTCACGCCTCCTCTCGCCACGCTCGACCGTCTGGGCCGGACCGCCTTGGTGGCCGGGTTCATCACGTTTACGCTCGGCCTGGTCCTCGCGTGGATGTGGACCATCAGCTTCCGGCAGTCCTTCGACCAGTCGAACCCCAAGGTTTTGTGGGCGGTCATGTGCTGGTTCATCTTCGTCGCCGCTCTCGGAGTTCGAATGGGGGATGGGGTGAAGGAGCGAAGAAGCGCCCTGGCGAGTGTGGTCGGGTTTTCGTTGATCGTGATTTCCTATCTCGGCCTTCGCCTGGTGAGCTCTGAGGGGGGGTTCTTCCTATGAGCCCCGTCTCGGTCGTGGGCGTCAGCCACCTGACGGCGCCCGTCGAGATTCGGGAACGTTTCGCGTTCGCACCTGGAGAGGCCGAGGTGGCGCTGGGCGCGCTCCGTAGCGAAACCGAAGTTCAGGAGGCCGTGCTCCTCTCCACCTGCAACCGCACCGAACTCTACGTTTGCCCCGGGGGAAATGAGGGCGTTCAAGAGGCGGCGGAGCGGGTGCTTGCGGAGAAGGCAGGCGATGTGGTGGGCGGAACGAAACAGTACCTATATCGGCACGATGGCGAGGCGACGGTCCGCCATCTCTATCGCGTAGCCGGGGGGTTGGATTCTCTGGTCCTCGGAGAGGCCGAGATCCAAGGACAGGTAAAGGACGCCTACGAGTTGGCGGGACGGAATCCGGGCACGCCAGCTCTGGCCGGACCCATTCTACACCGACTCTTTCAGTCGGCCTTGGCTGCGGGAGGACGTATCCGGTCCACGACGCCGATCGGAGAAGGCGCCGCATCCGTTGCGTCCGTGGCCGTGGAGTTGGCGCGAAAGATCTTCGGTGGGCTCGAGGGCCGACAGGTGATGATCCTTGGAGCCGGATCCACCGCGGAGTTGGTGGTGGAGGCGCTCGCGCGCGACGGTATCCGAGGGCTCGTGGTTTCCAACCGGTCCCATGAGCGCGCCGCTGAGCTCGCGAGTAGACTTTCGGGGCGCGCGGTGCACTTCGATGAAATGCCCTTCGAGCTGGCCAGAACCGACATCCTGATCGCGTCGACTTCCGCACCGCACCCGCTGGTGACCCGAGACGGATTTCGCCATGCCAGGAAGGACAGCCAAAGCGGGCCGCTACTGATTCTCGACCTGGCGATTCCACGGGATGTGGAGCCTGAGGTCGGTAACGAGGCGAACGTTTTTCTTTACAATGTGGACCATCTTCATGAAATCCTGGACGACACCCTGCTCAAACGGCGGGAGTCCGTCCCCGAGGCAGAGGCCATCGTCGACGAGTACGCCCGGGAATTTCTGCAGTGGTACGGAGCCAGGGACGTAGTCCCGGTGATCCGCAGTCTGCGCGCTCGTTGGGATGAGGTGCGCGAGCGTGAACTGGAGCGCCTTTGGCGAAAACTCTCACACCTCCCGGCAAACGATCGAGACGTTGTGGAGGCCTTTTCCAAGCAGCTCCTGAACAAGCTCTTG
>Ga0209988_10003078_pt1 | contig 11039 bp, 9 predicted proteins | sample N075metaG_FD_183115 | JGI IMG/M metagenome (GOLD analysis project Ga0209988, IMG submission 183115) | Deep subsurface microbial communities from Kermadec Trench to uncover new lineages of life (NeLLi) - N075 metaG (SPAdes) (version 2) | ecosystem: Environmental > Aquatic > Marine > Ocean trench... | reverse complement strand
TTCAGTTCAAGAGGTAGTTCCGGTTGAAGAGGTAGTTCCGGTTGAAGAGGTAGTTCCGGTTGAAGAGGTAGTTCCGGTTGAAAAACCCGATGTCATTACCTATGGTCCAGTAAAAAGTGGGGACACCCTATCCAAGATTGCGCTAGAGGTTGCTCCTCCTCATGTACAACTAAATCAGATGCTAATCGCACTGCATCGTGCGAACCGTGAAGCTTTTTCTGACAATAATATGAACCGGCTTAAAACTGGCCCCATATTACGGATACCAGATGTGAGTGAAATTGCAACCATTTCTCCGGATGCAGCAGACAAAGAAGTAAAAATGCAAACGGCTAGTTGGAATGCCTATCGGCAGAAGCTAGCAGCAGATTCAGCCTCTGTTACCTCAGTAACTGAGGAGCCGATGCAAATGGCAACTGGTAGGATTACTACTACCATTGAGAGCAGTACCGCAGCGGTCAAAGAGCCGTCTAAAGAGTTGCTGAATATTACCAATGGAGAGGGGCTAGAAGAAGGTAGTAGTGAAGATGCAATTGGCCTTCAGAATAAAATCCGTTCTATGGAAGAGAATGCCATAGCTAGGGAAAATGCATTAAATGAGGCCAACGAACGTGTCGCGTTGCTTGAGAAGAATATACAGGAATTGCAACGCCTGCTAGTATTAAAAAGTCTCCCCATGGCAGATGCGCAGGAGCAAACAGAAGGTTCTCCCCCCGCGGTGGTGCCGACAGAAGATTCTGTGGCCTCTGTGGAAGGAGATGAGCCAAGTCCGACCACCACGACGACCTCACCTATTGTGGAAGATGAATCAAGCCCGACAGTAGTTCCACCGTTACCTGCTGCAGTTCTTGTAGAAGACCTTTCTCTGATCGATGGATTAATAAAAAACGTAGGGTTTCTAATTGATAGTTTGAGGGATAATATCGAATATGTGGGTGCCGCAATTTTGCTCTTGTTAACGGGAATATTTGGGGCATCTGTAATACGTCGGAGAAAAAAAGCATCAATTGATGATGACTCAAAAGTAGATGCAATACCTTCTGATCCAGATTCATTACCAAGCGGAGCTGGACCTAAGGCACCTACTGCTACGCCAGCTGACGAGGTTGATCCGATTGCAGAGGCAGGAATTTATCTCGACCATGGGCGCGATGTTCAAGCAGAGAAAATACTCAAGGATGCCCTGGCAAAAGATCAAAGTAACCCTGAAATACTGGCCAAACTGCTTGAAGTGCATACCTTGCGTAAGGACAAATCCGAATTTGAGAGTATTGCTCGTATGTTATGGACGGTATCGCCCACGGGTCCACTGTGGGATAAGGCCGCTAGATTAGGACTCAGTATTGATCCAGAGAACCCTTTTTATGGTGGCTCAGTCGTATCATCAAGTTCCAATCAGATAAAGGACGCGCCAGAGTATAAACCGGAAACATCCGAACAGTTGGATGAGCCTGATTTTGGAATTAAATTTACTGGCTCACAAGATGACGAAGATAACCTTCAGTCTCCTACAGTTACTATGCCACCGGTCTCTGACGACCCAGAAATACAAGTGGTAACAGATTTGGAAAAAGCCCCAGAGGATGTTTCTACTACCAAAATTGAGCCGCAGGCTAAGGATACGAGTTTGGATTTCCCGAGTGCATCTGAACCTGATAAACCCACGTCTACACCTGAACCAAGCTCCATATCATTACCAGAATCTGACTTCACTGGCATAAATTTAAATATAGACGATATATCATCCACTACATCAGTAGACACACAACCTGTTGAAAAGAGTGCCCAATGGCATGAAATTGCTACCAAAATTGATTTGGCTAGAGCCTATCAGGAGATGGGCGATAATGACGGTGCTAAAGAAATTCTACAGGAAGTTGTTCGTGAAGGAGATTCCCAGCAGCAGGAAAGTGCAAGAGTGATACTGGAGAAACTGTAGGGTTCCTATTATTAGGCGTTGTAATTGTATGTATTGATCTGTAGTTAGTTAATAATTAATGGTGGCTTCTCGTGGCACACTTTTACGAGGATCCATATGTCCAGTTTACACATTTATTCCTCTTAATTTTTGTCCACAACTGTAGCCATTCTGGCCCTAATCTGGATCATTCCAGCAATAATGGTAGATATCCAGTGAGAATCGTTCTAGGATTAGAATACGATGGTTGTCATTTCTGTGGTTGGCAAGGTCAGCCCTCTGGTTGTTCAATTCAAGGTACGCTAGAAGCCGCATTGTCAAGAATCGCTCATAACAGCATTCAGGTAATCACTGCAGGTCGTACCGACGCAGGCGTCCATGCTACGTACCAAGTTGTACATTTTGACACGCAGACGCAACGCCCCCTTAGTACTTGGGTACGAGGAGTAAATGCATTATTACCTAACAGTATGGCGGTGCTGTGGGTGTCAAAATCATCGGATAGTTTTCATGCACGCTACAGCGCTAGAGAGCGTTGCTACCTTTATTTATTGCTGAACCATCCAGTACGTGCCGGACTTTATCATGGTAAGGTTGGATGGTTTCATTTGCCCCTCAACCTTGAGCGGATGCGAGACGCCGCACAAATATTACTGGGTGAGCATGATTTCAGTGCTTTCCGAGCTGCAGAATGTCAAGCCAAATCCCCAGTGCGCAATGTGACCAAGCTGGAAATTATCCAGCAAGGCGATATCATTGTATTTGAGATTCGTGCTAATGCATTTTTGTATCATATGGTGCGCAATATAATTGGATCTTTAGTATATGTGGGAAGGGGGAAGTATCCTCCTCAATGGATGCGAGAACTATTGGAAAGCCATGATAGGATTCATGCGGCACCGATTTTCTCCGCGACAGGATTATATTTGGCCGGGATAACTTATGACCCGAAATGGAAATTACCTTGTTTTATCGAACCGCCACTTGCAGCGATCTTGCCCAGAATGTCTAGGGCACGTAAAAAGTTATTCGCGATTGATACAAACACATCCTGAAGAAGTTTCCTTGGGGAAGTATGAGCTGTTTACGCATCAAAAGGAAATCTGTTCTTCATTCGTACACACATTCGTATATTTTATGTTTATAGTGAACTACGCTTATGTCAGTCAGAGTAAAAGTATGCGGTATCACTCGTGTTGAAGATGCGTTAACGGCAGTACGGCTAGGTACGCACGCCATCGGTTTTGTATTCTGGACACAGAGTGCCCGCTATATTTCCCCACATGTAGCTCAAAAGATTATTACGGTATTACCACCGTTCGTAAGCGTAGTGGGAGTATATGTTGATCCGGATCCTAAATGGGTGGAAGAGACATGTTCTGTAGCTAGTCTAAGTTTATTACAATTTCATGGTGATGAATCACCGGAATTTTGCAGTCAGTTCTTATTACCATATATAAAGGCCGTACGAATCAAAACCGAAGTAGATTTGTTACAATACGCAGCCCGTTATTCCAGTGCTAGTGCTTTGTTGTTGGATACCTACGTCGAAGGTGTTCCGGGCGGTACCGGCCATACTTTTGACTGGAGCTTGATTCCGCACAACTTGTCGCTGCCGTTGATACTTTCAGGAGGCCTTCATGCCGAAAATGTAAGTACGGCTATCGTGAAAGCAAAGCCTTGGGCGGTAGATGTGTCTAGCGGAGTGGAAGTGGCCAAGGGTATCAAGGACGCGGATAAAATTGCCGCTTTCATGACAGGAGTTCGAAATGGCGAGAGCTTATGATTTTCCCGACATGCATGGCCACTTTGGTACTTATGGGGGTGTGTTTGTTGCGGAGACACTGATTACAGCGTTAGAAGAATTACGTACCCAGTATGAGCATTATCGTAGTGATGCTAATTTCCAGGCAGAATATGCTTATGAATTAAAAACTTACGTAGGACGGCCCAGTCCTATCTATCATGCAAAGAAATGGTCAGCGTATCTTGGGGGTGCGCAGATTCTATTAAAGCGTGAAGATCTGAACCACACTGGCGCACATAAAATCAACAACACCATTGGTCAGGCGCTTTTAGCAAAAAGCATGGGTAAGCCACGCATAATTGCAGAGACTGGTGCAGGCCAACATGGGGTAGCCAGCGCCACAGTAGCAGCACGGTATGGGATGGAGTGCGTAGTTTACATGGGTTCCGAGGATATGAAGCGCCAGGCAACTAATGTCTATCGGATGAAGCTTCTAGGCGCAACAGTAGTGCCCGTAGATTCGGGCTCTAGAACGCTGAAAGATGCGCTCAATGAAGCCATGCGCGATTGGGTTACTAATGTTGAAAACACTTTTTACATCATTGGTACAGTGGCAGGCCCGCATCCTTATCCGATGATGGTACGCGATTTTCAGACTATTATCGGACGTGAAGCAAAGTTGCAAATGCAAGAAGAATACGGACGCCAACCGGATACGCTGATTGCATGCATGGGTGGTGGATCAAATGCTATCGGCTTATTTTATCCCTACCTAGACGACAAGAATGTGAGCATGATAGGTGTAGAAGCGGCTGGACTCGGGATCGAAACCGGAAAGCACGCTGCCACCCTGCTAACAGGAAAGCCAGGAGTACTGCACGGAAACCGTACTTATCTGATTCAAGATGAGGACGGACAGATTATTGAAACTCATTCCATTTCAGCTGGACTTGACTACCCTGGTGTTGGTCCCGAACATGCATGGCTCAAGGATACTAATCGTGCTCAATACGTTGGAATAACCGATAATGAAGCCTTGGCAGCGTTTCATATGGTGTGCCGTTATGAGGGCATTATCCCGGCACTGGAATCTAGCCATGCACTGGCATACGCTGCAAAACTTGCACCCACGCTTGACAAGGACAAGCTACTGTTGGTAAATCTTTCGGGGCGAGGGGACAAGGATATTGACACCGTAGCACAGGCCACTGGTATTACTTTTTAATCGAGTTTGAGATTTTTATGTCCCGCATTGCAGTCACATTTGACACGTTAAGGCAGAATAACAGAAAAGCTCTAATTCCATTCATCACTGCTGGCGATCCTGAACCCGCGATGACAGTGTTGTTGATGCACGAACTTGTGAATGCGGGTGCTGACATTATTGAACTTGGTGTTCCTTTTTCAGACCCAATGGCAGATGGACCAACTATACAAAGTTCTTATGAACGGGCACTGAAGTACCATGTAAGCCTAAAGGATGTATTAGAGATGGTGGCAGAATTCAGAAGAACGAACACTGTAACACCTGTGGTGCTGATGGGTTACGCAAACCCTGTGGAAGCAATGGGCTACCAGAAATTTGTTATAAAAGCAAAAGAGTGTGGTGTGGATGGAGTACTGACGGTAGACTGCCCACCAGAGGAATGTGAAGAGTGGATAGAAAATCTCAAACAGGAGAAGATAGATACTATCTTTCTCATTTCGCCTACCACGCCACAAATACGTATTCAACAAATGGCGAAAAGGGTACAAGGATTTGTGTACTATGTCGCACTGAAAGGTGTAACCGGTGCGGCACACATTGATCTGAGTGAAGTAGCTAACAAACTAGCTGGGTTGCGTTCATATATTTCTATTCCGATTGGCGTTGGTTTTGGTATACATGATGGTGCAACAGCAAGGGCGGTTGCGGAGTTTGCTGACGCAGTGGTAGTGGGTAGTCGCATTATTGCGGAGATAGAAAAATCAGCTGAAGAGGAAGTGCTGGTGAATGTGTACCGTCTTGTAAAAAGCTTACGTAGTGCTATAGATAAAGTTGGTATAAAACACCGAATAGCAAGGATTAAACGGTAAACATATGAGTTGGTTCCAAAAACTTTTCCCACCGAAGATAAAACGCAAGGAAAGTGGCGATAAAAGAGTCGTGCCAGAGGGGCTATGGAGCAAATGTGCTTCTTGCGAGGCGGTACTATATTACTCAGATTTGGGAAATAATTTTAATGTTTGTCCTAAGTGTAATCATCACAACCGTATTTCTGCCAGAGTGCGCCTAGATTTATTTCTGGATACCGAGGGGCGCAACGAGATTGGTGCAGAAGTGTTACCGATGGATCCACTTAAATTCATTGATAGTAAGCATTACGTTGATCGATTATTACAAGCGAAAACAGATACAGACGAGACAGATGCTCTAGTGGTTATGCAGGGTAGCGTCCAGACTGTGCCCTTGGTTGCAGCAGCGTTTGAATTCAGATTTATGGGAGGTTCGATGGGTTCGGTGGTCGGTGAACGTTTCTCGCGTGGGGTGCAATTGTGTGTTGAGAAACATTTGCCATTTGTGTGCTTTGCTGCCAGTGGGGGAGCGCGCATGCAGGAAGGTTTGTTTTCGTTGATGCAGATGGCCAAAACGTCTGCGGTGCTAACCAAGTTGAAGCAGGAGAAACTTCCCTTTATCTCAGTGCTGACAGATCCTACAATGGGTGGTGTGTCAGCCAGCTTTGCCTTTATTGGTGATGTAGTGATCGCCGAGCCTAGGGCATTGATTGGTTTTGCTGGACCACGAGTGATCGAGCAGACAGTGCGGCAGACCTTGCCGGAAGGTTTTCAGCGTGCCGAGTTTTTACTAGAGCACGGAGCAATAGACATGATAGTCGACCGTAGAGAGATGCGCGATAAGCTTGTTAACCTGTGCACGTTGTTGATGCGAATTCCAATTCATCCCAATTCTTTGTAATACTGCTGTATTTCTTATCATGATTTTCATTGTCATGCTTACACGTAGCGTCAAATGATCGGGCGTAACTCTAAGCTTAAAACTCTTCCCGACTGGTTGGCTTATCTCGAACGCCTTCATCCCAAGATTATTGAGATGGGGCTGGAACGCGTAAATCGAGTTAAGATTAATTTAGGTTTTTCCCCATCTTTTCCCATCATCACTGTCGGCGGCACTAATGGCAAGGGCTCTATCTGTTCAATGATGGAGGCTATTTTGAGTCGTGCTGGGTATGACGTTGGATGTTATACCTCGCCGCATCTTCTTCGTTATAACGAGCGGATACACATAAGCCAGCAGGAAGTTAGTGATGGCGACTTGTGTAGGGCTTTTAATTTAGTGGAAGCTGCTAGAATTGACTGCGATATTTCCTTGACTTACTTTGAGTTTGGAACGTTAGCGGCCATGCAACTATTCATTCAAGCAGGAGTGGATATAGCGATTTTAGAGGTGGGGCTTGGCGGGAGATTGGACGCCGTCAATATTTTTGATGCTGACTGCGCTGTGCTGGCTAGTATTGCTCGAGATCATATGGATTATCTTGGGGATACGCGGGAGAAAATCGGATTTGAGAAAGCAGGGATTTTTAGAAACGGTAAGGCCGCAATTTGTTCGGATTCAAATGCTCCTGCTTCCATAAGTCAATATGCAGATTTGATTGGTGCGAGATTCATGCTCATTGGAGAACACTTTGGCTACTCGGTCGAGGCAACTTCATGGAATTATTGGGGGGACAAAAGGAAACGCCATTCGCTTCCCCATCCAGCCCTAGGAGGTACCCATCAACTGCGAAATGCTAGTGCCTGTCTGGCTGCGTTGGATACAGTTAGAGATATTTTGCCAATTACCATTAGTAACATTCGTCATGGTTTACTGGAGACGACGCTTCCAGGCAGATTTCAGGTATTGCCTGGGAAGCCGATAATAGTTCTAGATGTAGCCCATAATCCAAATGCTGTGCACGCCTTAAGTGTTAGTCTTAGTAACATGGATTTTCACGAGAAAACCTATGCGGTATTCGCAATACTCAAGGATAAGGACATAGATGGTGTAGTACGAGCAATTATCTCCAAAGTTGACGTTTGGCTTGTAGCAGATATCAATTCGCCGCGTGGTGCCTCTGCCGATGAAGTAGTGCAGGTGTTAGAAAATGCAGGTGTAAGTAAAGCGAATGGAGCAATTCTTGCTTTCCCCAATCCTGTTGCAGCCTATGTATTCGCCTGTAAGAGATCAACCAAAAATGATAGAATCTGCGTATTCGGCTCGTTCTATACTGTAGGTGAAGTGATGGAGTATCTGAATTTGGTGAAGTATGGATAGTGATTGGACAGATTTAAATGGCTAGAGTTGTAAGCGAACAAGATCTCTTACTGAGAAAACGTGCTAGAAGGCGTTTGGTTGGAGCGATTGCGCTTGTGATTATAGCTATCGTGATTTTGCCGATGGTACTTGACCGCGCACCAAAACCAGAGGGCCAAGAGATTGAAATTACTATTCCTTTAGAAAACTTGGTAGGTGAATTTTCTCCCAATATTGTCCCGGAAACTGGTGTACCTACCATTGCTGATCCCGTTGCCAAGGAATCCGTTCTTGCAGTGCAGCAGGTAGAAAAGACAGAGTCTGATTTACTTGTACAGTCGATACAAGCAAAGAAAAAACAGGCAGACATGCTGGTTGGGGGTGAGAATGGATCCGAGGACAGTCTTAAAGTTAAAAAATCTACTACGACTACCGGAATATTTGTAGTTCAATTGGGCGCATTTTCTGATTCAGCTAAAGCAAAATATCAGCAACATAGCCTTACATCCTACGGCATAAAGAGATCTTATACGGAAACGCTAAAAAGAAATGATAAAGAAATAACTCGAGTTCGTATTGGTCCATTTTCCACCCGTGAAGCAGCAGAAGAAGAACGTAAGAAACTGAAGAAGTTGGGACTTGATGGTATGGTGATGAGTAGATAGTTCCATTATAGGATTTGTTACTTAGATGCAGCATCTCCTATAACTATATAATAAATAATCATTTTATAATCTCAATACTGTCTGTAACCGTCAATGACTATCTTTGATTTTGTTGTTTTGAGTATATTTGTTGTATCGATTTTGTTAAGTGTAGTGCGTGGCATAGTACGTGAATCATTGACACTGGCTGGTTGGGTAATTGCGTATATGGTGGCAAAAGCGTTCGCTAAAGACTTTGTGTCTATGCTACCACATAGCATCATTGGGGATTCCTTGCGCATGCTTGTGTCATTTTCTGCGCTTTTCCTGTCAGTATTGCTAGTGATGGGCATGATTACCATGCTCGCATCGGCATTGATTAGAACTGTTGGTTTGGGGGCTGTTGATAGATTTTTTGGTGCATTATTTGGTCTTGTACGCGGACTGCTGGTAGTATTGCTGCTTGTGCTGTCAGCGGGTCTGACTACGATTCCGCAAGAACCATTCTGGCAAAAGGCTTTGTTGAGTAGGCCTCTAGAAGCAGGGGTTATAATGATACTGCCTTGGTTGCCACAGGAGTTATCCAAGCGAATTAATTATGAAGGTTAAAGGACAAACAATGGATGGATATAGTGTAAAAACAGTGCTGGAATGGTGTAGTTGTCGTCTATGTAGCATGGAGTCGAGCAAGAAAAATCTCTTTACACCTTTTTTATGCAGAGTTAATCTTGGCTATTTTTTCAAGGTACAATTATGTGCGGAATCCTAGGTGTAGTCGCAAAGTCTCCTGCCAACCAGTTGCTCTACGATGGGCTACTGGTACTTCAGCATCGTGGGCAGGATGCAGCGGGCATCGTAACTGCTCAGGACAATACTTTCCACATGCATAAGGGCGGTGGTCTGGTGAGAGATGTTTTTCGTACACGTAATATGCGTGCTCTGGTGGGCAATATGGGCATAGCCCATGTACGTTATCCAACTGCAGGTTCTCCTGAATCATCTGTCGAGGCGCAGCCATTTTACGTAAACTCACCATTTGGGATCGTGCTGGGACACAACGGTAACCTTACTAATGCGTCACAGCTCAATCAAGAGTTATTTCGTGCAGATTTACGTCATGTCAATACTAATTCTGATTCCGAAGTGCTACTTAACGTACTGGCGCATGAGCTGCAGGAAAGTGCGAAAAGCCATCAGCTTGATCCTGCCGCCATCTTTAATGCAGTTTCTGGTGTTCATCGGCGCTGTCGTGGTGCCTACGCCGTGGTCGCGATGATCGCAGGCTATGGATTACTAGCTTTTCGTGATCCTTATGGTATTCGTCCACTGGTATTTGGTTGTGTAGATAGGGAGCATGGTGTTGAATACTTAGTAGCATCTGAGAGTGTGGCACTTGATACGTTGGGGTTTAAGCTAGTGCGCGACATTGCGCCCGGTGAGGCGATTTTTATTGATGAGAAGGGTAATTTTTACAGTGAACAATGTGCTGACAACTCTACCCTAAATCCTTGTATTTTCGAGTACGTTTATTTGGCACGCCCTGACTCGGTAATGGATGGTATCTCGGTATATGAAACACGGCTCAATATGGGTGAAAGCCTGGCCAACAAAATTACCAAAACTATGCGGCATCTTGACGTTGACGTAGTAATTCCAATTCCTGACACTAGCCGTCCTAGTGCTTTGCAACTTGCAAATCGACTGGGTATCAGCTTCCGCGAAGGTTTTGTCAAGAATCGCTACATTGGTCGTACTTTCATCATGCCAGGACAGCAGCGTCGTAAATCGGTGCGCCAGAAGCTAAATGCTATGAGCGTAGAATTTCGTGGAAAGAATGTGTTGCTAGTAGATGACTCTATTGTGCGAGGTACAACCAGTCGAGAAATTGTACAAATGGCACAAGAGGCTGGTGCGCGTAAGGTATATTTTGCTTCTGCTGCACCGCCAGTAAGGTTTCCCAACGTATATGGGATTGATATGCCGACTCGTCAGGAGCTGATTGCTACCGGACGCGATGATGATGATATCCGCCGCGAAATCGGTGCAGACCACCTTGTTTATCAGGATCTTGATTCACTAAAAAAGGATGTTGGCCGAAACAAGCCATCGATTGAACATTTTGAAACGTCTTGTTTCGATGGTAACTATATTACCGGTGATATTACGCCGGAATATCTGGCGGCAATAGAGGCGCAGCGCAATACTGGCGCAACGTTGTCGCGAGCGGAGAACAGCACACAACTGGATTTGAGTTTGGTGGCATCAGATTGATGGGTATTTGACAAAGTTCATTACTAAGTGTAATTTACAACAGTGCGCCGATTTGATGTTCAGCTTGCGGGCGCGTTATAAATTCGGCTAAAGCGGGGAAAACCCGTTTTGGCGAATGCCGAACGGGTTTTTTATTCGAAGGGAAACTTCCATGTCTGATGATTT
>Ga0209988_10003075_pt1 | contig 11043 bp, 9 predicted proteins | sample N075metaG_FD_183115 | JGI IMG/M metagenome (GOLD analysis project Ga0209988, IMG submission 183115) | Deep subsurface microbial communities from Kermadec Trench to uncover new lineages of life (NeLLi) - N075 metaG (SPAdes) (version 2) | ecosystem: Environmental > Aquatic > Marine > Ocean trench... | reverse complement strand
GGAACGAACAAGTCTAACCTGCTGTGGATAACTTGACTATAGATTCGTGTATTTTCAGCCAGGCGGACCTGCATATTGCACCAAAGCGGACCCGTGAATTTTAGATTTAATCCCAGTCAGAAACTCATGCGTAAAAAAACTGCAAAGCAAAAAATACATTTTGTCCATTTGGGATTCATGCAAAAAGCGTCTTGGGCAACAATTCTACTGTACGCCTTGTTTCAAAGGTGGATAAAAGTTAAAATTCTCCTCTTTTTTCGGTCATTTGCAATTCCAGGGGAGCTTGCATGGCTTGAAAAACATTAATTCCTGAAAGGATCAAGAAAATGAAGCGTACATTTCAGCCAAGCCTCCTGAAGCGCGCACGCAGACATGGTTTCCGGGCTCGCATGTCAACCCGCGGTGGCAGAGCCATCATTCGAGCTCGCCGCGCCAAGGGCCGTAAGCGCCTGTCTGCCTGATTAGCCCAAGTTCTTCTGGGGTTCTTCCCGTTGAAAAAAAAGGCCCGGCAAACGAACCCACCTCGCCGGGCGACATTCTCGGTTCGCACAAGATTGATGAAATCCATTGAATTTAAAAGGGTTTTTAGAAGTTCAATGATCTCTTCAGATCGCTATTTCAAAGTGTTGGCACGCAGGAATGAAAGCGATTGCTCGCGCTTGGGCATGGCAGTGTCACGGCAGGTGGACCGGCATGCTGTGGGCAGAAACCGCATCAAGCGTGTCATTCGCGAGAGTTTTCGTCAATCGTTCGAGGAAGTGTTTTCCCCAGCAGCGGATCATTCGAAAAACGGCAGCAAAGGTGGGGCAATCATCGAGGGTATTGATCCAGGAATTGATATTGTGGTCTTGCCGCGGCGGGAAGCCGCCACCATATGCAACCATCAGTTGTTTCAATCTTTGCAAGCACATTGGTCACGCATCAAGCAGGAAACAGGGTAAAGAAACATGGGAGATCTTCGACCGGTATTAATCATTGGTTTGGTGTTTCTTGGCTATATGCTGTGGATCGAGTGGCAAAAAGATTACGGCTCGCAACCGTCCCCTTTGGCGGGTGAGGCGACGTCTTTCAATGCGACACGCCCCATACCTTCGACGCCTGGCAGGGATGTTGCTGATTTGCCACTGCCCGAAGAGGCGCATGCAGTAGCGCCGCAAACTCAGGGGAAGGGGATAGGGGCAGAGCGGGACGTCCCATCGCTTGGCACATCCACAGATATGGACACCGAGCTGACAGTCAAAAGTTCATTCGTTACCGTAATGACCGATGTGCTGGATGTAGAAATCGACCTGATCGGTGGAACGGTCGTTTCCGCCCGCTTGTTGGACTACCCAGTTGTTCTCACGGAGCCGGACATCAAGATCAACATGTTTGCAAGGCAGGGCGATCATATGTTCATTGCTCAGTCCGGCTTGTTATCCCAACAATCAGCACCCAATCACACAAACCAGTACCAAGCTGCTCGACTGGATTACAAATTGGCCACGGGGGCGGAAGAAATCCGCGTACCGCTGACCTGGGAGTCGCACGATGGTGTGCGGGTTACCAAGACATTTATCTTCAAAAGAGACCAATACGTCATTGAGGTCCGCTATCAGCTGGTAAACGATAGCGGTGTAACATGGACGGGCAGTCGCTACGATCAACTGCAGCAGTCCGTGCCAGGAGATGAGGATTCGGGCGGGTTCACCGATCCCGGCCGGTATAGTTTCCGTGGGATCGGTTTTTACAGTCCGCAAGACAAGTTCGTAAAAGTCGATTTTGATGAGGTTGCGGACGATCCCTTCAGAAAAACTTTTTCTGGGGGCTGGTTGGCGATGATCCAGCATTATTTTTTCACTGCATGGATTCCGCCAGCTGATGAAGAAGCAAGCTATTCCACAAAAGAACTCAAGACAAGTGGCTGGCCCCGCTACATTGCACGAGATGTTTCACCACAACAGCAGATAGCCCCTGGCGGCCGTGGCGAATTCAGCAGTCGCCTTTATGTGGGCCCCAAGCTGCAGGACCGGATTCCAGATGTGGCTCCTGGGCTTGAACACACTGTAAATTATGGAATTTTCACTATATTTTCCAAGCCACTTTTCTGGTTACTGAACAAGATCCACGGCGTTGTCAGCAACTGGGGATGGTCGATCATATTACTGACCGTCCTGGTCAAGGGGGCATTTTTCAAGCTGACCGAGGCCCAGTACAAATCCATGGCGCGGATGCGTAAATTGCAACCGAGGATAGAACAGCTCAAGCAACGTTATGGCGATGACCGCCAGCGCATGAGCCAGTCCATGATGGAGATGTACAAGAAAGAGAAGGTTAATCCGCTGGGCGGATGTCTGCCCATCCTGGTTCAGATTCCGGTCTTCATTGCCCTTTACTGGGTATTGCTGGAGTCGGTAGAGCTGCGACAGGCTCCATTCATCCTGTGGATTGTAAACTTATCGGACCGGGATCCCTATTTTGTGCTGCCGCTGCTGAATGCGGGTTTTATGTTCGCCACGCAGCGGCTTACCCCGACAGCGGGCATGGACCCCATGCAAAGAAAAATGATGACCATGATGCCGTTGGTATTTTCTGTGATGTTTGCATTCTTCCCGGCTGGCCTGGTGTTGTACTGGGCAACGAATGCGGGGCTTTCGCTGGCGCAGCAGTACTACATTACACGTAAGATCGCCGCTGCTGAATAATCTGAAGCCCAAAACTGACACGATTTGTGCCATCGCTACCCCGCCGGGTGTCGGTGGCTTGGGCATCGTGCGCTTGTCGGGGCCGGGCGTACGGATGATCGCGGAACACTTGCTCGGTGAGTTACCAAAACCACGTTACGCTAAACTGGCTGATTTTATCGATGAGTCAGGTGAGACGATAGACTCCGGCATTGTGCTGTTTTTTCAAGGCCCACACTCCTTTACGGGGGAAGACGTGCTGGAGCTGCAGGGCCATGGCGGTCCTTATATCCTTCAGCGTGTACTGGATCGGATCATGCAACTGGGTGCGCGTGCGGCCCGCCCCGGAGAATTTTCCGAGCGGGCTTTTCTCAATGACAAAATGGATCTTGTTCAGGCCGAGGCTATCGCCGACCTGATCGACTCGGGGACAGAAGCTGCAGCACGGGCGGCACAACGCAGCCTGCAGGGTGTTTTTTCAGATCGGGTGAACGACTTGCGGACCGGCTTGATGCAATTACGTGTTTTTGTCGAGGCAGCCATTGATTTTCCGGACGAGGAAATTGATTTCCTGGCTGAAAGCGATGTACTCCAGCGTCTGAACAAGACTCGTGAACAGCTCACCGGCCTGTTGCGCGAAGCACGCCAGGGCAGATTGCTGCGGGACGGGATTGTGCTGGCCATCATTGGCCGGCCCAATGCGGGCAAGTCGAGCCTGCTCAATGCCATGTCCGGCCAGGAAAGCGCAATCGTTACCGAAATACCCGGCACTACCAGAGATGTGCTCAGGGAGCAGATAGAAATTGCAGGGATTCCCGTCCATCTCGCCGATACAGCAGGCATTCATGAAACCACCGACCGGATTGAAGTGGAGGGTGTCAGGCGGGCGCGCGAGGCGCTGGAATCAGCGGATCTCGTGTTGCTGATCGAGGATGCCAGCACCATGCCAGGTGGGCAACCGGACCTTGCCGAAGAGCTGCCGCCCCATGTCAGGTACATCCGGGTAGGCAACAAGATGGACCTGCTGGATCCGGCTGACCGGAACCGGGCATTTCGCCCTGCAGCGAGGCCGGATGTCTGGATTTCCGCAAAAACCGGTCAGGGGATCGATGACTTGAAAACCAGGATTCTTGAGGAGATGGGGGCAGCAGATCGGGCGGAGGGTAGTTTTTCAGCACGGCGCAGACACATTGAAGCGTTGAAGAGAGCAGCACTCCACCTTGAGGCCGGCAATGCGCGCATGGAAGAAAGTATGTCTGGTGAGTTATTGGCTGAAGAACTGCGGCTTGCTCAGAACGCCCTGGGCGAGATCACCGGAGAAGTCCTGCCCGAGGAACTGTTGGGAGAAATCTTCGCCAGTTTCTGCATTGGCAAGTAGGAATCTGTAGTCTCAATAAACGAAAGAAGTATATCCAGGCGCTGCGAAGATCGCTTCAACCCGGGGGCAGCTGGTCATTTCCACCTTTGCGATTGGTCGGCCCCAAAGATGCAGTGGCCTGGACATCATCCAATACGATGCGGATAAGCTTAAACGGTCTTTTTGATAAGAAACGTGTAAACGCCGCCCTCTTCGCTGTGTTCCAGCAGTTCATTGCCGGTGATGAGGGAAAATGCCTGGAAATCGGCCACTGAGCCTGGGTCGGTAGAGAGTATTTCCAGGGTACCACCGGTTGGGACTTCCTTCAGGGCTTGCTTGGCCTTGAGGATCGGAAGCGGACAGTTCAAGCCTGTTGCATCTAATACTTTATCGGCCATTGGACAGGAGTCCCGGTGTCGTGGAGTACATGGACGTGCGAGAACGACCGAACTGTGAAGCCAGATGCACTGCAAAACCGGATAGGACCAACGGTATTTTTCGCATGGCAATCATTTTGGCCATAAACTGTTAAATTTTTTCATGATAAGTCAAATAATGGTCCGCCTTCGTGCACTATGCGGGCTAGATGAACAGATTGATATGGGACCGGGTGGCCACTTCGATATAGGTCGCAGCGCCGCCCAGTTCAACTCCATCGATCATGTCATCCCTGGTATATTCAAACAGATTCAGGGTCATCTGGCACGCGATAAGACGTACCTCTGCCTCGACCGCCATTGCCCTCAGCTCCTCGAAGGACGCAACACCTTTTTTCTTCATCAGGTTCTTCATCATCACCGTAGCGGCACGATCAACTCCCGGCAGGACTGAAACCAGGTTCGGCATACCCATGTGTGCGCCCATCATGGGCATTTTCATCGCCGGATTGCCGAGTGAGGTGACATTCAGGTCAAGCTTCTTGAACAACAAGCTTAATCCGTAAAAGGTAAAGAACATCGCAACATCCAAGCCCATGGCTGCAGCCGTGGTGCTGAGAATGAAAGGTGGATAGGCCCAGTCGAGACTGCCCTTGGTGACGATGATGGACATGGATTTCGGATTGATGCTGCTGCCGTTGTTGTTTTCTTCTGACATGAATGGTGGGCCTCCACGAAAAAGATCAATCCATTGTACGCACCTTTAAGCGAAGGAGGATTCAAATTTTACGGTAAAATATTCAACTTGCGTAAACATTGCCAATTAATTGAAAGATCGTAATAAGACTCAAAAATAGCCCTATGCGTGGTTGCGGGAAAGAGGAGCATTTGAGCCTGTAAACTGTCTCTGGTTTCCCGGCCAAGGGTCTAGTACGATTGTGCCGTCAATTTTATTTGCCGGCTGCAGGTTCAAAAGGAAATATCACGATGCTCGACAAACTCAAAACGATTTTGAAATTGAATAATCCATCCCTGTTCCGTAAACAGTCCTACATCAACGGCCAGTGGGTTTCCGCCGAAAATGACGAAACGTTTGCAGTGCTCAACCCGGCTGACGGTTCCTTGCTGGCCGAAGTCGCTGAGCTGGGTGTTGCAGCAACCCGAGCGGCCATTGAGGCCGCCAACGCAGCTTGGCCAGCCTGGCGCTCCAAGACCGCCAAGGAACGTTCCGCCATCCTGCGCCGCTGGTTTGACCTGATGCATGAAAACAAGGATGACCTGGCTGTTTTAATGACCGCGGAGCAGGGCAAGCCCCTGGCCGAGTCGCTTGGCGAAATCATATACGGCGCTTCTTTTGTCGAATGGTTCGCCGAGGAGGCCAAGCGGATTTACGGCGACGTAATTCCCGCCCACCTGCCCGACCGCCGCATCATAATCATCAAGCAGCCCATAGGCGTGGTAGCGGTGATCACGCCGTGGAATTTCCCCAACGCAATGATCACACGCAAAGCAGCGCCCGCACTGGCAGCCGGCTGTCCGATCGTTATCAAGCCGGCCTCGGAAACACCCTTGTCTGCCTTGGCGCTCGCGGAATTGGCATCGCAGGCAGGTATTCCCGCCGGGGTGTTCAACGTGATCACGACGACCAAGTCCCGTGAAGTGGGTGTTGAACTCACCGAAAACCCGCTGGTGCGCAAGTTTTCATTCACCGGTTCAACCGAGGTTGGCAAGACCCTAATCCGCCAGTGTGCCTCGACGGTGAAAAAGGTCTCCATGGAGTTGGGCGGTAACGCCCCGTTCATCGTATTTGACGACGCGGATGTAGATTCCGCCGTGCAGGGCGCCATCGTCTGCAAGTATCGCAACGCAGGCCAGACCTGTGTCTGCGCCAATCGTATTTATGTGCAGGAAGGCGTTTACGATGAATTCGTCGAAAAATTTACCGCAGCGGTCCAGCAGCTGAAGGTAGGACGGGGCGATGAAGCCGGTGTGACGATCGGCCCGATGATCTCCGCCGCTGCGGTCGATAAGGTTGAAGCGCTGCTGAGTGACGCAAAAGAGAAGGGTGCCCGTGTGCTTGAGGGAGGCGAGCGCCACCCACTGGGCGGCTTTTTCTACCAGCCCACGGTGGTCAGCGGGGTAACCGCGGGTATGGCGTTCGCAACCGAGGAGATTTTCGGCCCGGTGGCGCCGATTTTCAAATTCTCAACTGAAGAAGAAGTGATCGAGTTGGCCAATGCGACCGAGTTCGGACTGGCTTCGTATTTCTACGCCCGCGACCTGGGTCGGGTGTTCCGGGTAGCCGAAGCGCTGGAATACGGCATGGTCTGCGTCAACGACGGCATCCTCTCAACCGAGGTTGCCCCATTCGGGGGCGTCAAGGAATCCGGCATCGGCCGCGAGGGCTCCAAATACGGCATCGAGGAATTCATCGAAATCAAATACATTACCCTCGCCGGAATTAACACCTAGCAGCACCTTACGCGAAGCGGGCTAAGCAAGCCGTCCCGGAAGTATTTTTTGGGCCAGTCTTTTCAAGTCTGAGCCTACCAGCAGCGTGCAAGGCAACAATACGAGGGTTAGCGGGGTAGCCAAAAGAATTCCATATCCCATAGCCAGGGCCATGGGGGCGGAAAACGGGTCTGAGCCACCTACCCCATACGCCATTGGGAGCAGCCCCGCTACGGTCGTCACCGAGGTCAGGAGGATGGGCCGGAATCGATGCTTGGTGGCCTCTACGATTGCGTCAAACGGTGTAACGTCACGGTTCTCCCGTCTTAACCGGTTGTTCAGGTTGACCAGAATCAGCGAATCATTCACCACGATACCCATCAGGCCAATAACGCCCAGCATGGCCAGAAAACCAAGGGATTGCTGGTGCAGTGCGAATGCGAAAATGACGCCAATCAAACCAAAAGGCACCGCGAACATGACGACCAGGGGTTGCACCATGGAATTGAAGAGCAACACCAGCACCAGGTAAATGCCAATCGCTGCGCCGGCAAAGGCGACCAGCAAGCTGCCCATGGACTCCTGGGTTTCTTCTGTCTCACCACCCACCACCAGACGCATGTTTCTCCAATCCCGGTCCAGGTCTATGGATTCGAGAACCCTCTGCACGGCAATCAGTGGAGTAGTCTTGCCTTTTTCAATATCCGCAGTGACCGTAATGGCTCGCTCATTATTGAAATGGTAGAAGTTCGACGGACCCGGGCCCACATTGAAATCAGCGACCTCATCCAGGCTGATAAAACGGCCGCTGGCATTGGGGATGATCAGTTGACCCAATGCCGCGGCTGAACCGCGTGCTTTTTCTTCCAGGATCACCCTGAAATCCACGTCTTCATCGCCATACCGAACCGACGTAACAACTTCTCCGTCGTATGCAAGTCTGATGGTTTTTGCAACGTCAGCAACGCTCAACTCGTTTTGTGCGAGCCGGATATAGTCCAGATCTACGGTGATCTGTTCTTTGCCGGGCTTGTCGTCCCGTTCTATATCTTTCACCCCGTCGATTCCGTTCAGAATTGAGACCACCAGACCGGTTAGCGCCGCGCGTTGACCATCATCACTACCCACGACACGCAAGGTGATGGGCCGCCCGATTGGCGGTCCGCCACTCTCGATTACATAGCTAAAATTACTGAAACCATCCAACCGGCTGGTTTCGAGTCTGAGCGCCTCTACGATTTCATCCGCGTTTCTTTCACGTCTGGCAAACGGCGTCAGGTACACACCCACAATAGCCCAATTTTCGTTTTCGCCGGGGTTGTACTGGCCATGGGTGCCGACACGGGTGATGTATGAATCCAGCTCATTTCCAGGTAATGCGGCAACAATCTTTTCCACCTGCTCCAACTGTTTTGCCGTGTGTTCCAGGGATGAGCCACTGGGCAACTCGGCAAGAATGTAAAATTCATCCGCAGACTGGGTGGGGAAGAGGATGAAATCCATGTACTTTGCGGCATACCCGAAGGCACCGATCATCAGTACAACAAATACCGCGATCACCCGGTAGCGAACGTGTAACAGGTAAATCAGGAGACGTCCAAAGTTTTGCCTGAATTGGTTAAACCATTGGCTGGTCTTGGCATCGGACCTGGAGGTGGCGCTGCTGACACCAGCAGTCAGATGCGCGGGCATAATGAACAGGGTGTCCACCAGCGAGTACACCAAAGCAATAAGGACAACCAAAGGAATGACAAAAATAAATTCACCCAGGTTACCGCTCATGAAGAACATGGGCATAAACGCCAGTGCTGTGGTGATGATGGTCGTCACTACCGGCAGAAAAACGCTGTGCGTTCCTTCAACCGCGGCCTCAAGAGGCGCCAGGCCCATCTCGCGATAGCTCCAGATATTTTCTGCGACCACAATGCCGTCATCAACAATGATGCCGATGATCAGAATCATGGCTCCCATGGCAATGGTGTCCAGGAATGCACCAAAAATGGGCAGCATGAATAAAGTCCCGAGCAGCACAACCGGAATGCTTAGCGCAACCCAGAACGCCGAGCGCCAGTCCAGAAACAGACCCAACATGATCATCACCAGAATCAGACCGAGCAGGCCATTGGATACAACCACTTTCAGCCGGTTTCGAACCAGTCTCGATTTATCGTTTGAGTACACGATACTGATGCCTTGCGGAAGACGCTTCCTGTGCTTTTCAATCAGTTCATTGATCTCGTCAACCGTGCGAATAATGTCAGCACGATCCTTCTTGAAGACCAGGAATGAAATGGCAGGCTTGCCGTTCATGCGCGACAGCACTTTTGCCGGCTCAAAGTCATCCCTCAGGACCGCAAGGTCCTTCACCCGAATCGTAGACCCTCCTTCCCTGATTCGTACGATAACTTCGCCCGCCTCCATGGGATCAGCAAACTCCGCCAGCGTGACGATGTTTTTCTCGCTGGTATAGGATTCGAAAGACCCACCGGTAGCGCGGATGTTGCGGTTCTGGATGGCGTTGACGATTTCGTGTTGCGGAATCTGATAACGCTCAATCGCATCCTGCTCAACTTCGACTTTGATCTCCCGGTCGAGGTAACCGAACTTGGTGATGCTTCCGACACCGGACAATATCTGCAGATCTTTTTCAAGACGCATGGCAGCTTCACGTAATTGCCGGTAGGGGACATCCCCGGTCAACCCCACCTCGATGATGGGAATTGCGGTTGCCGTGGTGATGTCTTCAACCAATGGATTCCCATCCACTTCGGATGGCAAATCCGATGCCCTGGAAACAGCGTCCCGCACATCCGTCTTGATTTTCTGCGCATCATTAGCCCCCCGATCAATCCACACGTGGACGATGGAAATGTTTTCCATCGAGAATGAAGTAAATCGCTCGATGCCATCAACCTCCTCGAGTTCTTCCTCGATCTTGTTGGTGACGTTGAGTTCGACATCTTCAGGTGATGCGCCCGGATAGCGAGTCGTAATGGTCATCTCGAGCAGGTCAACGCTGGGAAAATTGTCACGCTGAATGACGCTCAGCGCGCCCACACCCAGGACCACGATCAAAAAGGTCATGACGTTTGCAAGCGTATGATTATCAGCGAAAAAACGTATCAGTGATTTCATTTGCAAGGTCTGCCCGTCGGTTCTACGGTTTGAATTAAGGCTAAAACTCAGCCTTGCCGAACATCCCCGGGTATAGTTTGTCCTGCTGGGGCAACTTCACCTCCACCGTAAATTCATGGGTTGATACATCGCCGGACGGAATGATTTTGCTTACGGTCCCCACCAGTGTCAAATCATCGAGGGCATCGATGGTAATGTTCATTTCCTGCCCATATTCAATGTGGATGATGTCCTGCTCCTTAACGCTTGTTCTGAATTTCAAGGTGCTTTGATCTTCCAACAGCAGCAAAGACTCACCGGTGGCGGTTACTTTTCCCACCTCCGCAGTCTTGACGATGATCACGCCTGAAAACGGCGCCTCGATCTTGGTCTCTGCAAGCATCACCTCGATACTTGCGACATCAGCCCGTGCTCTGTCTACGCTTGTTCTGGCAACTTCATAATTGAAACTCGCTTCTTCAGCCCGGTCGAGAGAAATTGATTTTTGCTCATACAAGGATTGGTATCGATCATCCAACTTTTTCATGTAATCCAACTTGACCAGTTCCTGGCTGAGTACAGCGCGGGCTGACGAGCGTTCGGCGCGTAACTGTGCATCATCAATATTAATAAGCACATCGCCAGCCTCAACGCTTTGACCCTCTTCCACGTTTACGGCAGCAATTCTGCCAACGATTTTTGCGGCCAGGGTCACGCTTCGGTCCGCCATGACAACCCCGGTGGAACTGCGGCTCACTTGTGCCTCAACGGTTACTACCGAAACCTGATAAAGCGCTAGGAAGACAAGCGCTAAGGAAAATGTTTTTCTATTCATCAACGTGGTAAAAGTACGCTCCTGACATCCATTTAATCGCCGGTTTTCCTGAACTTCAGGGTCCAGCGGTCGGTATTACCGGTCACGGTCTTGCGTCCGACTTCGTAGCGCAGTTCATCGTCTGGGCGGTAATGCAGATCGGAATAGTCCACCAGTTCAAAACCGGCAGCCTGGATTTCCTTGACGGCCAGTACCGGGTCCACCCTGCGGCGGTTTTCGGAATTGTTTGATTGCATGTGACGGCGA
>Ga0209988_10003073_pt1 | contig 11043 bp, 8 predicted proteins | sample N075metaG_FD_183115 | JGI IMG/M metagenome (GOLD analysis project Ga0209988, IMG submission 183115) | Deep subsurface microbial communities from Kermadec Trench to uncover new lineages of life (NeLLi) - N075 metaG (SPAdes) (version 2) | ecosystem: Environmental > Aquatic > Marine > Ocean trench... | reverse complement strand
GTTGTGCTGACCATGAAAAACAGCAGCAAAAGGAAGACCACGTCGATCAGGGAGGTCAGGTCGACAGTTGGCTCTTCCTTTGCCCGGTTCTGGAGTTTCAAAATTCAACCTGCATGGCGTTGATTTCACCCACCAGGTACGCCCGACCTGAGCTGTGCCACGTTGCTGCGCTCAATGGCCTCGATGAGGTCGATGGCCTGTTCTTCCATGGATACCACGTACTCTTCCACACGCCCCTTGAAGTAGCGATAGAAAAAGAAGCTGGGAATGGCAACCGTAAGACCGGCTGCTGTTGTGATCAGTGCTTCTGATATACCTCCAGCCAGAACATTGGCATTGCCAACGCCGTGCTCAAGTATGGAAGAAAATACCTTGATCATGCCGATCACCGTTCCGAGTAAGCCCAGTAAGGGTGAAATACCGGCAATCGTACCCAAAGTATTAAGAAATCGCTCCAGCCGGTACACGACATGCCTGCCGGTATCCTCTACCGACTCCTTGATCAATTCACGTGGCCGGTGTCGGTTGATCAGCGCCGCTGAAAGCACACGCCCCAGCGCGGACCCGGAGCGTAACTGGTCGATATGACGCCGGTCCAACTCATGACGCGATGCCCAGCCTTCCACCTGCTTACCGATGCCATCAGGTACTACCTGGCTGCGCCGCAAAGCCCAAAGACGTTCTGCAATAATGGTCAAAGCCAGGATGGAACAAAGGATAATGGGCACCATCAACCAGCCACCGGCAATAATGATTTCAAACACGCTGTCTCACTCCATTGATTAGATGCTGCTTAAATGATACATGCGGCACCCTCTGCAGGCTATTCCCGAAGTGTGATTTTTGCGTATACAGTAAAGTCGGCGCAGAAATCAGGGCTATGGACAGCTCTGTGCGGCAGGCCAACGCCAGATCCTGTTTCTTTTGCGGCGCGCGCTTTCGGCCTTGATTTTACCGTCAGCGGTGAGCAGGACTTTGACAGCACCACACTCTCCGGTCGACCAGAATTTTGAGCCGGCTTTTATATACCGCTGCCTGACTTCATCGCGTGGAAATCCAAAACGATTACCCAGCGATGCCGTTGCAATGGACGCTTCAGGATTAACCCGGTTGATAAATTCAGTAGAGGAAGATGTTTTACTGCCGTGGTGCGGAACAAAAAGCACGGTGTGGGGCGCCAGCGCGTTGCCTTGCAGGCGATTCTCGATGGCTGAGGAAATATCGCCGGTGAACAGGACGCTGGTCGCCGCCCCTGTGACACTCAACACGCAGGAACTGTCGTTTCCCAGGTAGGGTAATGCCGTGGTTGGATGAAGCACTTCGAATTCAAAACCGTCATGCGACCAGCCCAGCCCTGCAGCACAGGCCCGGATGTCTGCGGATGGAGTGGGAAGGCTGGCAAATAGTCTCGCCAGTGGATAGCGCTTCATAAGCGTTTCCAGACCGCCGGCGTGGTCAAGGTCACCGTGACTGATGATGATCCGCTCCGGTGCTCGCCGCCCCAGGCCGGCCAGCGCCGGCCTTATAACCGTGTCGACCAGGTTGTGCTCCTGCCCATCACCCGGGCCAGAATCGTAGAGCAAAGTGTGATGCTCCGTACTCAACAACACGGCCATACCCTGGCCTGTATCCAAAGCCTCAATCAGAAGAGAGCCGTGCGTTGTAGGTGGCCCTGGAGGGAAAAACAGGGGCGCCAGAAGAAATATCCCGATCCAGCGACCGGGGATTCCTGCCGGCAATAACAACAGTATTCCGCCCAGCATAGCCAGTACAACCACCAGGGTACCGGGTGGGGGCAGGATGGGTACGGGCCCCTGCAGAGCGGAAAGAAATTCGAGATACAGAAACAGAACGGATGAGGCTCCTCCTGCCAGTTTAAGCAGCAGTCCTGCAACGCCGGCCAGCACCGGCAACAGGGCGACACCCGCGAGTGTCAGCGGCACAACCACCAGGCTGACCCAGGGGATTGCCCCCAGGTTGGCAAAAAAAGCCAGCGGGCTAAAAGCCTGGAACCAGAGAACAGTGAGCGGCAGCATGCTCACCATGATGCCCCCCTGCGCCAGCAATGCTGCTCTCCACCAGGAACTGTGACCCTTTCTCGGAACAAATATCGCTAGCAGGGCCGCAACAGCGAGAAATGAAAACCAGCTACCCGAACCCATGGGGGCAAGAGGATCCACGGCGAGAATGGCTACCAAAGCCAGTAACCACGCTTTGCCCGGGTGAACTGAGCGGCTAAGGGTCAAAGCAAGGACGGCTACCGACAGCATCAAAACCGCGCGTTGTGTTGAAACACCCCAGGCGGCAAGACTGGCATAAGAAAAGGCGGCCAGGATCGCAGCGGCAAGCGAAAAAGAAAAACCCCATCGAAGCGTTACAACAACCGGTAAAAACATCGTGGTCACGCGGGCCATCCAGGCGCCCCCAACTGCGGCCAGGCCTACATGCAAGCCCGATATGGCCAGCAAATGCGAGGTTCCCGTTGCTGCCAGCAATTGTCGGTCTGTGAAGGGCATGCCACTGCGATCCGCAATCGCCAGCGCCAGCACCACGCCACGTTCTCGTTCACTGTCCAACAGCAGTGAGATTTTTTCTCTGACTGATTCACGCAGGCCCTGAACAAAATAGTGATTTATCGGCCTGAGCGCCAAACGTTTACCGCTGCGAACGGTTCCCAGCCCGCCGATCCTTTCCGAAAACAACCATCGTTCCCGGTCGCCGCCCTGGAAGTTAACCCGTCCCCAGGGTGGTTTTACCAGTAATTTCAAACGCCAGGTTTCTCCGACAGAAATCTGCGGCGAATCACGGTACCAGTAGACAAGCAGACTGTCCGGTAATTTGGAGTCATTGCTCCCCGGTGATGGGTTAAATCGGAATCGCGTGTAGTTGGGAAAAGTTTCCGGGATGCTTGAAATCACTCCGTCCGTTTCTATCACGGTTTTGATCAAAGAAACTTCCAGGCGATCTTGCAAGACCTGTCCGAAATGCCAAAAGGTCCAGCAGCTTGCCAGCAGCATCACTCCCAGCCAGCGCGTGGCCGGGCGAGGCAGAAACAACAAACCGGCACAGCCTGACAGAATAACAATCCAGGAAGGTGGTAGTGTCGAGAATAAATGGGCGCCAAGAATGCCCAGGACCAGGCATACCGGCAAGCCCCCCTGCCCCCTCAATGTTCACCCCCTTCTGTGTCAGCCGATTTCCCGCAAACACCCCATGCTCAATTCAAGTTGCTGATCCATCCGTGCAGCCAGCCTGGTGTCGTGAGTGACCAGTAATAAGCTGGTGTTCAATTCCTGGTTCAATTCAAGCAGCAAACCGTACACGTGATCGGCCGTTCGTTCATCCAGGTTGCCGGTAGGCTCATCTCCCAGCATTACCCTTGGATTACCTACCAGGGCACGCGCCACGGCAGCTCGCTGACGTTCACCACCCGATAGCTCGCCAGGTTTGTGATGGATGCGCTCAGCCAGCCCCACACGACCCAGTATTTGTGTGGCCTCGTCAACGGCATCCGCCGTCTTTACACCCCGAATCAACAAGGGCATGGCAACGTTTTCCAGCGCGGAAAATTCAGCCAAAAGATGGTGAAACTGGTAAACAAACCCCATTGTTTTATTACGCACGAGCCCACGTTCGGCCTCACTTAGCGCCCACATGGACGCACCTTCAACAAACACCTCACCCTCGTCGGGTTTGTCCAGGCCGCCCAGTATATGCAACAAGGTACTCTTGCCAGCGCCGGACGCACCCACAATGGCTAGCGATTTTCCTGCGGCCAATTTCAAATTCACGTCGTGTAGAACCCGCACTTCTTTTGGTCCCTGGCGGAATGTTTTCTTAACGTTCCGGGCTTCCAAAGCGAGGTTTTGTGATTGCCCCGGCAACTGACTACTCATAGCTCAAGGCCTCGGCAGGATGCGTTTTCGATGCGCGCCATGCCGGGTAAAGTGTAGAGAAAAATGACATGGTCAGGGTCATCAGGGAAAACCGGATGACGTCACTGCTTCTGAGTTCTGACGGAAGTTCCGTGATGTAATAGATATCTGCAGGGAACAGACTGAAGCCAACTAACTGTTCAAGAAAAGGAACCACTGCCCCGATATTCTGTGCCAGCCCGATACCACCTATTACTCCCAAAGCCGTTCCAATCACGCCAATAACGCTTCCCTGTATAACGAAAATTCGCAATATGGTTCCCGGGCGGGCCCCCATTGTTTTGAGAATCGCGATGTCCGCCTGCTTGTCTGTAACAACCATCACCAGCATGGATATGATGTTGAATGCGGCTACGGCGATAATCAGCGAAAGAATGACCCACATTACGGTTTTCTCAGTCTTAACCGCACGGAACAGGTTGCCCCGCTCCTGGGTCCAGTCGCGTACGATGTAATAGCCTGGAAGTTCATCAGAAATGTCGCGGGCTACCCGCCACGCCCGGTCCATATCCTGCAGGTGCAAGCGTACACCGCCAGTAGAACCTTCAGGCATCCGCAATAAGCGGGCTGCGTCTGCAATGTTAATCATCGCCAGAGTTGAATCATTTTCAAATTCACCAAACTCGAAAACGCCAACAACGGTGAAACGCCGCATTAGCGGGCTCGCTCCAACCGGTGTGGCTTTGAGCCGGGGTGCGATCACGGTGATCCTGTCACCCGGCCCGACCTGCAACCGGGATGCCAGACCAAGCCCCAAAATGATATTGTATTCACCCGGAACCAGGTCGCTGAGTTGTCCGGATAACATTTTCTCGCTGACCTCTGACACCCGTGACTCAAATGCCGGATCCACCCCCCGGATAAAAGCCCCCGCAGACGCCAAACCCTGCAGCCAGACACCTTCCTCGATGAAAGGCGCGGCACCATTTACTTCCGGGTGTTTCTCCACAGCGGTGATCACAGAGCGCCAATCCATCAGGGCACCATCCATGGGCTGAATTGTGGCGTGGGCAATCGCACCCAGAATTCGAGCGCGAAGTTCTTTCTCGAAACCGTTCATTACCGAGATCACCGTGATCAGGGTCGTCATGCCCAGTGCAATCCCCAGCATGGAAACCAGCGTAATAAAGGAAATGTAGTGATTCCGCCTCTTCGCACGCAAGTATCTAAGGCCGATAAAGACTTCAAGTGGTTTGTACATTGCGCGAATTAGATCACAGCCGGCTGGCCATCACCAGCGGATGATTTCGTGAATGCCTGTAGGAAATCAGCTTCTGTTTTCATGGTTCAATTTTCCAAACGATCCAGAACGGCCTTCAGCTTTTCCGGCAGAGGCGCATTGAATGTCAATTCCTCTCCAGACACTGAAGTAAGACTCAGACTCCGGGCATGCAGAAAAATCCGGTGCAGACCCATATTTTTCCATTTCTTAACAGATTCATTCGATGCATATCGGGATTCACCTGCCAACGGCAGGCCAATATGACTGGCGTGAACCCTGATTTGGTGTGTCCTGCCGGTGAGAAGTTCCGCTTCTGCATAAGTACAGCCTGGGTAAGCCTGTAACTTCCGGAAATGAGTCAGTGCTGTTTTCCCTTCCACATTCACTTCAATCTGTCGTTCGGCCCCGGCTTGCACTTTCTTCAGGGGAGCGGTTACCTTGATTAGCGGCTCTTTCATATCACCATCGAGAAGGCATAAATAAAATTTCCTGACCTGCCCATCCCGGAACAAGCCGCTGAGGTGCTTCAGTGCCTTGCCACTCCTGGCCAGCACCAGGCAGCCACTGGTTTCGCGGTCCAGGCGATGGGCAAGTTCACAGAATTCACCCGGGAAATTTTGGCGTACTACGTCAATCAGGCCCCAGGGAAGCCCGCTGCCTGCATGAACGGCCATTCCCGACGGTTTGTTAATCACCAGTAAACCACTGTTTTTGAACAGAATCGCATCATGGATTTGCCGGCACACCTGCTCTGAAATGAATGCTTTCCCTGACTCCCGAATCCGGGCTGGTGGAATTCGCACTTCATCGCCTTCATCCAGGCGGGTAGAAGGCTTGCTGCGCCCGCCGTTGATCCGGACCTGGCCGGTGCGAATCATGCGGTAGATAGCAGAACGCGGCAATCCTTTGAGGCGAGCCGACACGAAATTGTCCAGGCGCTGTCCGTCATGATCTTCAGAGACCTTCACCAACTGGACCCTTGTCGTGTTTGATGTTGACATTGCACGGCAACTCATTGATTGGGCGGTAAAACGCTGCTATATTACATCGCTTCGGTATTCCACGCGCTGGATGACCTTCTGACAGAACATCGCTCTCCGGTCAGCCCGACAGCGACACCGGCCACAAGCCGGTAGAACGACTCCAGCCGTTGTACGAATCTGCACCGGATTGTTCAGAAAATCGTATCCGAAAGTGCCCTGATGCGCGATTGCGCAGCTGGTAAATTATAGCTGAATAATATTCAGGTAAAAAACCAGGAAATAGTACCCTGGCACCAGCGTGAAATGCGGACACAAAATGACAAAATTGCGGCAGCAGCCATGGTGGCTGTTGTCATGAACCGGGGCGATATTGCCCTGGCTAAGAAACATATAACGGCAAGCCTGGTGCGCCCTTGTAAAGGGGGCCGGGAGCACGAATAGCGTAACAGCAGGGCTGCGGCCCCGCCTGCAGTGCGTGTTCAGGCCAGGATGCCTGAGGAAAACACAATGAAAAGAATGCTGATCAACGCGACTCAGCGAGAAGAGTTACGCGTGGCCGTGGCAGACGGTCAGGTATTAATGGACCTGGACATAGAAGTATCTTCCCAGGAACAAAAGAAAGCCAACGTTTACAAAGCCCGAATCACCCGGGTTGAGCCTTCACTCGAAGCCTGCTTCGTGGACTTCGGCTCCGAACGTCATGGTTTCCTGCCGCTCAAGGAAATATGCCCTTCCAGTTACCACCCTTCAGCTAAAAAAATTGAAGGCAAGGTATCCATTCGTGATGCGGTCAAACAGGGGCAGCAAATTATAGTTCAGGTTGAAAAAGAGGAGCGCGGAAACAAAGGCGCGGCCCTGACCACTTACATTTCACTGGCCGGCCGATACCTCGTCCTGATGCCAACCAATCCCAAGGCGGGTGGTGTTTCACGCCGTATCAGCGGTGAAGACCGGCAGAATCTACGGGAACAACTGCAAAAGGTTATTGCGCCCGATAATGTAGGAATTATCGTGCGCACTGCTGGCGTCGGCCGTGAAGCTGATGAGCTGCAATGGGACCTGGACTACTTGCTGCAACTATGGAACGCCATAGAGAAAGCGGCGGTTGAACGCCCCGCTTCGTTCTTGATCTACCAGGAAAGCAACCTGTTCATACGTGCCCTTCGCGATCATCTGCGCAATGACATCGGGGAGATTTTAATTGATGACCCCAAGGTCTATGAAGATGCCATGGAATTCGTGCAGCAGGTCATGCCGCATAACGCCCATAAGCTCAAACTCTACCAGGATGACGTACCGCTGTTTAGCCGCTACCAGATAGAAAGTCAGATCGAAACGGCATTTGCGCGAACGGTTCATTTGCCATCGGGTGGCGCCCTGGTTATCGATCATACCGAGGCACTGCTTTCCATCGACATCAACTCAGCCCGTGCTACCAAGGGCAGCGATATCGAGGACACGGCCTACAAAACCAACCTGGAGGCGGCGGATGAGATTGCCCGCCAATTGAGACTCAGGGATTTGGGCGGGCTTATCGTTATCGATTTCATCGACATGATGGACCGCAAACATCAGAGAAAAGTCGAAGAAAGATTGCGCCATGCCATGCAAATCGACAAGGCCAGGGTTCAAACCGGTCGTATTTCACGATTTGGTCTGCTGGAAATGTCGCGGCAACGACTGCGTCCTTCGCTGGGGGAATCGAGCGAGGAAACCTGCCCGCGCTGTGAGGGTCACGGAACGATCCGCAGTGTTGAGTCGCTGGCTTTGTCCATCCTTCGCCTGGTTGAAGAAGAATCCATGAAGGAATACACGGGTCAGGTCATCGTCCAGGTACCCACTAAAGTGGCAAACTTCCTGTTAAATGAGAAGCGCAAAAATCTGGCCGATATTGAGGCCCGGCAATCCGTTCCTGTTGTCATACTGGCTAACGAAGTCATGCAAAGACCCAAGTTTGAGATTCATCGTTTACGAAAAACTGAAGTCACTGATGACCCAAGCTATTCTCATATGACAGAACAGCAGCCTGAATTAGTAGCCAGCGCTGAAACACAGGCTTCTGCCACAGCGAAACAGGCACCGGTTGTTCAACGCGTAACACATGCCCGTCCGGCGCCCAGCCAGAAGGAGAAGTCCAAGCCGGGATTTCTGGGGCAATTTTTTACCAAGCTGTTTTCAGCTAATGAAGAAGAACCCGTAACTAAAAAGAAAAGCAGCACCCAAAAAAGCAGCAAAAAAACGAGTTCAGGAAGACAGCCACGAAAGTCAGGCCAGCCCCGTTCCGGATCGAGAAATCAAAATCAGCGGCGAGGAAACCAGCGCCAACGGGATCAGGAAGGATCCGATCAAACACAGTCCGCCGGCGGCAAAAAAGGCACCAGGAAAAAGACCAGCCAATCAAGAAATCAAACACGGCCGACGAAGAAGGGCACGCGCAAGAAGGCGAGCCGTAAACCCAGCACTCAGACAAGCGATCAAGCCAGTCAAGCTGCTCAACAGCCCCCAACCGACAGCAACAAAGCCCAGGATCGGAAAGAAGGATCTTCCCCTAGACGGGGACGCAGAAGGCGTTCACCTTACCAGACTACCGGTGGCAAGCATCGCGATGCCAGGAGTGGAAACGCCAAGCCTGCTGAAAAAAGCAGCCCGCCAGACATTGACGGCAACAAGGTAATCAACAAGCCGGCGGATACCGCTCAACAATCTCCCAGAACTGCGGAGACTTCAAAAGCTTCAGAAACCGTCCAACGTCCACAGACCGCACCGGACTCCGCCAGGGAGCCGAAGACTGTGCAAGGAAAACCTGTAGCCGGAAGTTCTGAGAAGGTAGCAAAATCCAGCCAACGCCCATCCGCTAAGGCGGAAGCTGAAAAGGCAACGCAAGCTGAAGCGAATAAAGCAAAGCAAGCTACCGCACCGCCAAAAACGGACGCGAAACCAGGAAAAGAACCGGCTACAAAAATACCGGCCGGCAGAAAAAAGTCTGAAAATAAAACCGATCCCCAAAAGTCGAAGAGTGAAAGTAAAAAGGCAGAGTTAAATAAGAAAACCTCGAGTCCAAAGAACGACTCACAGCAGGTGGAAGCTAAAAACAAGCCTACAGATAAGTCTGGTGCGGGAAAGAAACCTTCGGAAAAAACCAGGCCGGCAGAAAAACCGGCTTCCTCAACGCCGGTCACAGCAACCCGTAACAGTAAGGGCATATATACTTTGAGCAGTTCTTCAGGAGATAACGCAAAAACTCCACAAGAACCCGGCCAATAATCGGGGCTTACTCATTCAGCATGGCGCTACAACACCGTAGCGCAGGGCCATTCGCGTCATGTCGACATCACTGCGGGTTTCCAGTTTTTCAAATATCCGGTATTTATAGGTAGCTACAGTTTTAGGGCTCAGATGCATGATATCGGCAATTTCTGCCATTTTCTTGCCATCTACCAGCATCAGCATGACCTCCATTTCCCGGGTGGAAAGCCCGTCAAACGGAGACGAGCCCGTGCCATTCAACAGGATAAGCGCCATCTGCTGCGCAATACTGGAACCAATATGACGGCCTCCCCTGGCCACTGTACGGATCGCCTGGACCAATTCCGTTGCCGGGCATCCCTTGGTTAAATACCCCGAAGCTCCTGCATCCAACAATTTTTCAGGATACGGCGCCGCTTCATGCACGGTGAGAATAATAATTCCCAGGCCTGGATCCGCTTTCTTAAGTCGGGTTGTAACTTCCAGCCCGGATAAGCCTGGCAGGCTGATATCCAAAAGCACTACATCGGGTTTTACCAGGTGGTTCAACCTGATGGCGGTCTCCCCGTCTCCCGCCTCAGCTACAATTTTTATAGACGGATAGTCGTCCAGGATATGCCGCATTCCCACGCGGACGAGTTCGTGATCGTCCACGACCATTAATCTGATCATGATTTGCCCCTTTTAGATTAGATTCCCCTAAAACCTGACCCTGAACTTATCTTAAGTGTTCAAGCCGGTCTCGTCGAGAGCCTATTCCTCTTTACGATTGATTCTCCGACATATTGGCAATATTCGAGTGAATTTCCTACAGATTGCATCTCAGACCGCCTGATCTGAATACCCCAGGCAAGTAATTATTGATCAAACTCAGGCCGTACTCATCTGAAAGGCAGAATCCCCCTGACAAACGGTACACGCTCAATTCGTCCGGACAATTATAATAAAGCAGCAGGAGAAGTTTTGATTTAACAAAAATCAGGACAGCTACCAAAGAGGATATTGTATGGCTAGCCGGCCGCTTACATCGCAGAAAGCTGAGAGCCTCACACCGGACAGCTTTGGGTTTGGCATTGAAAAACGGAAGGATTATTCTACTTCCAAAGGTTCCGGGCTCGATTCAGAGCCGCAAAAAATCATCGCGGGCTACATGAGTCCGGCTTGTGAGCATGACTGGCTCAAGCTGGGAGATGAGCTCCAGACCCTGGAGTCCGAGGGCAAGACCATCTGGAAATGCCGTTCCTGTGATGAGATCACCAACACATATAGTTGGCAGACACCGTAGCTGATTCTGATAGTCCCCATAGTTCGCCCGTTGCTCACCTTGAATTACATGGCTAATTCGAAAATGCGTATCAACAACTACTATCATCCGGCGAGATGACACAGCAGTGATTCAATGAGAAACTTCAAGCTTGTGCCAAGGAAGGGGGTTGCACCTTCACAACCATCGGTGACATTTGAAATGGGTTTTTACATCCTCCTTTCTTGTCATAAGGTCTACTGGGTACCAAAATGCCTTCGCCACTCCTTGCGCCAGGTCTTGTAAATTGGGTTCCGATCGCGAAAACTCAGATATCCGAAAGCCCTGACACGCAGGATCCGTTTGAACACAGACAACAACTGCTTACGAACAGGACTGTCGGCACGGTTCTTG
>Ga0209988_10003071_pt1 | contig 11044 bp, 8 predicted proteins | sample N075metaG_FD_183115 | JGI IMG/M metagenome (GOLD analysis project Ga0209988, IMG submission 183115) | Deep subsurface microbial communities from Kermadec Trench to uncover new lineages of life (NeLLi) - N075 metaG (SPAdes) (version 2) | ecosystem: Environmental > Aquatic > Marine > Ocean trench... | reverse complement strand
TCCACCTCGACCATCTCGGTGTCAAGCTCACGGAACTGACCAAGGACCAGTCCGATTACATCGGGATTCCGCAGGAAGGACCGTACAAGCCGGAACACTACCGCTACTAGCAGAAACCGGAACTGGGAATTGGAGAACGACAACCCGTCTCCAATTTCCAGCTTCCAATTCCCCACGCCCCACGCCCCACTCCCCACGCCCTCTTACAGCCCCCGTCCCGCCTTGGGCAGATCCGTCTCCGGCAGATCGGGGGTGAAGTCCTCGCCCGGATTGACGAACAGGTCCGCCTCGATGCCGTACTGTTTGACGTACAACTCCCTGTACCGCCCATTGAGGGCCAGCAGGGACGCCTGATCGCCCCGTTCGACTATCTGCCCGTCTTCCAGCACCAGGATCTGGTCGGCGCTGGCGATGGTCGACAACCGGTGGGCGATCACGAACGTGGTACGCCCGGCACGCAGCGCCCGGAGTCCGTCCCGGATCAGCCCCTCGCTCTCGCTGTCCAGGCTCGAGGTGGCTTCGTCGAGAATGAGGATCCGGGGATCCGCCAACACCGCCCGGGCGATCGCCACCCGCTGTCGCTGGCCACCGGACAGCTTGACGCCGCGCTCGCCGACTACAGTGTCGTACCCATCTTCGAACCGGTCCACGAACTCGTCGCAGTACGCCACGGTCGCGGCCGCGCGCACCTCCTCCTTGGAGGCGCCGGGTTTGGAAAAAGAGATGTTCTCCGCGATGGTACCGTCGAACAGGAAGTTGTCCTGCAACACAACGCCGAGGAAGCTCCGGTACTCGCGCAGCCGGATTGTGGTCAGGTCACGACCGTCGATCATCACCCGTCCCGCGTCCGGCCGGTTGAAGGCCATGACCAGGCTGATCAAGGTACTCTTGCCCGAGCCGCTCGACCCGACCAGCGCCGTGGTGGTCCCGGCCGGCGCGTGGAAATCGACGTTCCGCAGCACCGGCACACCTGCCGTATAGGAAAACGTCACGCCCTCGAATCTGACGTCACCCTCGACATCGGTCACCGGGTGTCGGTCGGCGTCACCGACGTCCTCGGTGTCCATGGCCCGGATCTCCCGAATCCGGTCCAGACCCGCGAACGCCTCACTGATTTGCGTCCCGATATTGGAAATCTGAACGAGAGGGGCGGCAACCATGCCGATGAAGATCGCGTACATGATGAAATCGCCCAGCGTCATCGATCCGGCGATGATGGCCCGGCCGCCGAATACCATCAGCAACACACCGACCGTCCCCACGATGAGCGAGGTGAACGACGCCACCACTGAAACGCCGGTGATCGTCTGCGCCACGTTGCGGAACAATCGGTGGACCCCACGGGCGAACACCAAATTCTCGCGCCGCTCCGCCGTATAGGTCTTGACCAGCCGGACGCCCCCGACCGATTCCCCCAACCGGCCCGTGACCTCCGCGTAAATCTCGCTCCGCTTGCGGAACAGGGGCCGCAGCCGGGTGAAAGCCATGGTCATGCCGGCGGCAAACGCCAGCATCAACACCAGGATGCCCAGGGTGAGCTGCCAGTTGAGATACAACAGCACACCCAACGCCAGGGAGGCGGTAACCAATCCGCCGGCCAGGTGCACCACGCCCGTGCCCACCAGATTCCTGATCCCCTCGGCGTCGCTCATGATGCGCGTGATCAGTACGCCGGACTTGGTCGAATCGAAGTAGCTGACCGGCAGCCGCATCACGTGGGCCTGCACCCGCTTCCGCATGGTGGTGATGGCGCGCTGGGCCGCCACGCTCATCACCCGGGCCAAGGCGAACGAGGTGGTCGCCTGCACCAGAGTGGCCGCCGCCACGGCGCCGGCCAGCGGCAACAGCAGGTCGGTCTTCCCTGCGCCTACGACATCGTCGATGAGAAACTTGGAACTGGCCGGGAGCACCATCCCAGTCAGTCGATTCACCAGCATGAGCCCGAACCCAATAGCCATCTGCCCGCGGTGAGCCCAAACCAGCTCGCGAGCCTCGCGCCACGCTGCGGACTTATTCATCCGTTTCTTGTCGGTCACTTCGCACGCTCATTGCTACACGCAGACACTAGAACCCAATGGAAAACCCGAGTATGAAAGTAAACCGAGTGAATTTTATACCGAGTTCGTCGGGGAGTTCGCCCGGATCATCACCGGGAATGAGATCGATCCCAGCCCGGGTCACGTCCGACCCCCAGGCTAGTATGCCGCCTATGGTGAAATCGGACGCGCCCACACTGAAGGTCCCGCCGGCCGAGACGTGGTAGATGTCCCACAAGGCGAGGGAGGTGTTGTCCAACGAGTTCTTGTCGATGGCGCTTCGGTCGGTACGGAACCCGGCATATGCGGTCAGCTTCGGGCCGAACTGATACTCCGCACCCACGGCGATATTGGTCACGGAATTGAGCTCCTGGGTCAGACCGAAGGACGCCAGTGAGGTGTCTGGCAGCACGACCGGCTCGGGATCGAGGACGTCGTATGCCGGGACGGCATCGTACCATTCGGCGCTGGCGTGGAAGCGGGCGGCGCCCCTGCGATACGCTGCCCCAATTCCCACCGAGAGGGGGGACTTGTACGTGGAGGAAAGGTCCTGTTGTGTGCTGGAGGTCACTTCCGAGATGGACGTGCCAGGGCCATCGAGATCCTGGGTAATGAGTGTCCGATCGTATGTGGCATCACCACTCCCGAAAAGCCCAACGCTCGGCGTGGTGAGCGACGCGCCCAGCTCCCAGTTTCCGAAATTGCCACCCAGTCCGAGCTTCCACAGCAGCCGCCAATTCTGGTAGTTATATCCCTGCTGCTGGAGCGCAATACCGGCGTTCCCCGTGGTATCAACCACCTGCGCCAGAGTTTGCTGCCGGGATTTCTGGTCACGCACCGCCACGAACGTGGTGACCCCAATACCCAGCTTCGCGCCAAGCGTATGCGCCCAGGTGAGGCCGCCCCAGTACTCGTCCATGTTCTGGTTGAACACGAACCCGGCGGTGAACAGGTCCAGGCTGTCCGCCAACTCGGGCCCGCGAAGATCTAGTCGTTCGGAAACGTCGAAATCGAAATCTTGCCGGGTTAGAAACGAATAGGCCAGGCGGTGAGATCCCAAAAACTTGAAGCGGAGTTCGCCGGCAAAGAGCGAAGGGACACCGCCGATCTTGGTCGTATTGAGGTCGGCGCCGGTTCCGAATGCGTCCTCGACTGTAATAGACGTGTAGCGGAACACATTCCCAGCGAGCACCAGCCGGGGGTCGGTGACCAAGGCCAAACGACCAGGGTTGTAGTACACGGCGCTCAGATCGAAGACACTACCTATGACCGACCCGCCCAGCAGCCGGGCTTCGTTCCCGTACTGAATCGTCCCGTACTGGGCGTCCTGCGCAGCCACCACGCTCGACCAAGTCGTCGAGCAAAGCCCGAATACGAACAGGTGGCAGATCCGACGGGGCATGGGCTTGCGCACGGGTACCTCCGGCACGGGAGAGGAGAACCTGCTTCAGACTACGCCGTTTGTGACAGACGGCAAGGCCGGCGCCTGCGGAAGGGCCGAGGGGCATGCTAGAGCGAGACTGTCCGCAACCGAAGCGCGTTGCTGATGACCGAGACTGAGCTGAAGCTCATGGCCGCAGCGGCAATCATGGGACTTAGCAGTATCCCGATGACCGGGTACAAAACACCCGCTGCGATGGGGACCCCCACAATGTTGTACACGAATGCCAGGAACAAATTCTGCCGGATGTTTTTCATCGTGGCCTGGCTCAACCGACGGGCTCGCGCCACCCCCCGCAGATCTCCCTTGAGGAGCGTGATGCCCGCGCTCTCGATGGCGATGTCGGTCCCGGTTCCCATGGCGATGCCCACGTCGGCTTGGGCCAACGCCGGCGCATCGTTGATCCCGTCACCCGCCATCGCCACCACCTCTCCGTCGGCCTGCAGCCGCCTCACGATGGCGCTCTTCTCGTCCGGGAGCACCTCGGCTTCGACCCTGTCGATACCCAGTTCCCGAGCGAGCGTTTCCGCCGTGGAGCGATGGTCGCCGGTCACCATCACCACCTTCACCCCGGCAGCGTGCAGCTGGGCGATGGCCTCGGGCGTCGACGGCTTTACCGGATCTGCGATCGCCAGCCAGCCAGCCACCTCGCCACTGATCCCCACGAAAACGACCGTGCGGCCACGGGCCCGTGCCGCCTCCACATCCTCCGCCACGGACTCCACAGAAATCCCCAACGCCTCGAACAGGGCCGCGTTGCCCATCGCCACCACCTGCCCCTCGACCGTGCCGTGCACGCCCTTCCCCGTCTCTGAAGTGAAGTCGCTGGCTGGGTTGATTGCTATCCCCCGCTCCCGCGCGCCCGCCACCACTGCGGCCGACAACGGGTGCTCGCTGGCCATGCCCAAGCCGGCCGCGGCGCGCACCAGTTCCGCTTCCGGATACGCGCCGGTCGTCACCACCTGTTCCAACACGGGCCGGCCCTCGGTGAGCGTACCCGTCTTGTCCACCACCACCACGGTCACTTTTTCCATCGTCTCCAGCGCCTCGCCGTTCTTGATCAATACACCAGCGGACGCGCCCCGCCCCACACCCACCATGATCGACATCGGTGTGGCCAGACCGAGGGCGCAGGGGCAGGCGATGATCAGCACGGCCACCGCTGCCACGATGCCGTATGCCATCCGCGGTTCCGGTCCAACCAGACTCCACACCACGAATGCCACAACGGCCACCAGGACGACCGCCGGCACGAAATAGCCGGACACGACATCGGCCACACGCTGGATGGGGGCCCGGCTTCGCTGGGCCTCACTGACCAACTGGACGATCTGCGCCAGCACGGTGTCCCGCCCCACGCGCTCGGCTCGCATCACGAACCCGCCGGTCCCGTTGACGGTACCGCCAGTTACCTGGGAATCGACCGTTTTCTCCACCGGGATCGGTTCGCCCGACAACATCGATTCGTCGACCGCGCTGGTGCCCTCGATAACCACCCCATCGACCGGCACCCTCTCACCAGGCCGGACCCGCAGCCGGTCGCCCACCTTGACCTGATCGAGGGGCACCTCCTTCTCATGGCCGCAGTCAGTCAACCGCAGAGCCGTCGGCGGCGCCAATTCCAACAGGGCCCGGATGGCGCTGGTGGTGGCCCCGCGGGCTCGCAATTCGATCACTTGCCCCATCAATACCAACACCACGATCACCGCGGCCGATTCGAAGTACACCCCCACGGACCCGTCCAGCTGTCGCAACGCATCGGGGAACACGCCCGGCGCCACCACCGCGACGACACTGAAGCCGTAAGCCGCGCTGACTCCCATGCCGATCAGGGTGAACATGTTGGGACTGCGGTTGATCACCGACGCCCAGGCCCGCTCGAAGAACGGTTTGGCACCCCAGATCACCACCGGCGTCGCCAGCAGCAACTCCAACCACCCCCGCAGCTCGGCGGACACGAGGCGATCCACCGGCACCCCAACCATCGAGCCCATGGCCAGCACTACCAAGGGAACGGTAACAAGCAGGCTGACCCAGAACCGGCGCGTCATGTCCACCAGTTCGGGGTTCGCTTCCTCCTCGATCGCGACCGTGGTGGGCTCGAGCGCCATGCCACAAATGGGGCACGCACCCGGTTCCGACGCCACCACCTCCGGGTGCATGGGACAGACGAATTGCGTGGTGGGTCCGGGGAGCGTGTCGAGCACCTTGTCGAGCCCCATGCCGCAGTGGGGGCAGGAGCCTGGTTCGTCCTGCTGGACCTCGGGACACATCGAACAGGTATACATGATCTCACTATCAACTGGAATCGGTTTGAACTCGTATGCGGGAGTATAACCGAGGGAGCAAGTCACCCTGCATCCCTGCTGGTCACGGGTGCCCTCTTCCCGTATCCTTCAGGTACGCAGACTGATCGGAACGCCACCGTGCCGGAATTGCTGTCCCAGATTGCCGAGGCACTCCATGACCGCTACACCATCGAGAGGGAGGTGGGGAGCGGAGGCATGGCGACGGTCTATCTGGCCGATGACCTCAAGCACCACCGGAAAGTGGCCCTCAAGGTCCTGCGTCCCGAACTGGCGGCGGCGCTCGGCGCGCAGCGGTTCCTTCGCGAAATCAAGATCATCGCCCGGCTGCAGCACCCACACATCCTCCCGCTGTACGACTCGGGGGAGGCCGATGGTTTCCTGTACTACGTCATGCCGTACATGGCGGGACCGTCGCTGCGCGACAAGCTGACAGCGGGCCCCCTCCCCCTCACTGATATCATCCGTATTCTGCGCGACGTTGTCGATGCCTTGGTCGTAGCCCATAGCCAGGGGATCGTTCACCGCGACATCAAGCCCGACAACGTTCTCCTGTCCGGGCGATCGGCGGTCGTTGCCGATTTCGGGGTCGCCAAGGCGCTGAGCGAAGCGACCGGCACGCGCGGCGACGGCACCACGGCCGGCATGGCACTGGGAACACCGGCCTACATGGCACCGGAACAGGCTGCCGCGGACCCGGATATCGACCATCGGGCCGACATCTACTCTTTCGGCGTACTAGCGTACGAACTCCTTACCGGACGCCCGCCGTTCACCGGCATGCCGCCCCAGCAGATCCTAGCGGCTCAGGTCACAACACCCCCAGAACCGGTTTCGCACCACCGGGATGGCTGCCCCGGACCGCTCCAAGACCTGGTCATGAAGTGCTTGGCCAAGCTCCCCTCCGAACGGTACCAAACCGCCGAGGAGCTGCTCGCCGACATCGAGGCGCTGGCAACTCCCAGCGGCGGCATGACAGCCGCCAGCGGAGCGCGGCCATCGATCACGCCCAGGTTTCGCGTGGCAGGCCTGGTTGCGGCAGGTGTGGTATTGATCGGTGCGATCGTGGCCATCATAGTTGGCAACCGGGGCGGCAACCAGCTCGACAGAGATCTCATCGCAGTGGCTCCGTTCGACGTCCTGGACCCCAGTCTCGAATTGTGGCGCGAGGGACTCGTCGACCTTCTGTCGGCCAATCTCGATGGAGCCGGCCCTCTTCGCACGGTGCCGCCAACACTCGCCGTCGCACACTGGACGGGGCGGGCCGACGCCACTTCCGCCGCGGAACTGGGCAATCAGCTAGGCGCCGGGTTGACTATCTTCGGCCGGCTGCTGCTGTCCGGGACGGACTCCGTGCTACTGTCCGCCACGCTCATGGACGTCGCCACTCAGACGACCATAGGGCAGGTGGAAATCCGGGAAGAGGTCAACCGTATCGACCGGTTGGTCGACTCGCTCACCATGCGCCTCCTGAGCGACCTCAGCCAGCGGCGACAACTGGGAGCGATCCAGTTCACCTCTTTCGGCGCATCGTCGCTTGCCGCCCTCAAGGCGTTCCTGCAGGCAGAGCGGTTCTATCGGCGGTCGGAATGGGACTCGGCTCGGTTCCACTACGGGCGAGCCATGCAGCAGGACCCCAACTTCGCCCTCGCCTACAGCCGCATGGGCAAAGTCGTCGGCTGGCGGCGGGGCGGTCAGGGGTCCGCCCGCTTTGCCTTACAGGCCGGAGAACTCAATCACGGCCTGGCTCCACGGGAGAGCCTCCTCGTTGCCGCCGATTCCATCGACGCGGCGTTGGAGTTCTTCCAGGGGACCGATGCTGATTGGGCCAACATGCGGCGCCTGTTCCCCACCCTCGACCGGGTCATCCAGCTCTACCCCCAAGACCCTGGCGCCTGGTATCAATTGGGCGAGGCCCGGATCCGCTGGGGCCCATACAGCGGAGCCACCGACCACGAAACCCTGCTACCGTTCAACCTGGCCGTCGAACTCGATTCAGCGTTCACGCCGGCCTACCTCCACCTGATTCCGCTCAGCCTGGAGATCGAGGGAATCACCTCGGGCAGGGACGCGATTACCGCCTATCTCGCCCGCAACCCACCAACCAACCTGGCCGGCGGCATGGCCCTGGTGGGGATGTTGCTCGAACAGGCCCGGCCCGATAGCGCAAAGCTTCGGGCCACACTCGACACCGTCTCTCCCAAGGTGCTCGCCGCTGCCGCACGCACCTTGGTACGGATTCCCGATACGCTGGAAGCGGCGCTCCGAATCAGTCGGGAGCGGTACGCCCGCCAGGAAGGCAGAGCCCGCCAGCTCACCTGGGCTCTCGCCTACCGCGGCCGGCTCAGGGAGGCTCACGCCCTGGCGGACTCGACAGACATCGAGTTGTTCGCCGAGTTGGCCATGCTCGAGGCGATCGCCAAAGACACCGTGGCGTTGGTTTGCCGTGCATGGTTGGCCGCCGACAACGGATCGGGGATGTACCATGCCCTCCCCTGGTGGGCAGCCCAGCAGGACACGGCTTCGATCAGCCGAGCGATTGAATCCTGGCGCACGCAGCTCTCCTCTGGATCCATCATGCCGGAGGACGAACCGATCACCGAGTACGCCGTCGAGGCGGCGGGTGCCTACCTCGCTCTTGCCCACGGCGATTCCGCCATTGCGCTCCGGCTATTCCAGGCGTTACCCGTCTGGCCGTGGGGTGACCTCTATCGGGAACGGTTGACCTTGGGTCAGCTCTTGGCCTCGGTCGGACGCCACGGCGAGGCCGTCGCGGTCCTGGATCAGGCGCCGGTGCCCAGGACGAACCGTCCCCGTCCGGGGGAGATCTACTGGATCCTGCAGCGGGGCGCGTCGCACGAGGCCCTGGGCGACACGGTAGAGGCCCTTCGAGCCTACCGCTTTGTCTCCAACACGTGGCACCATGCCGACGGATCCCTGCGATCCCTGGTGGATGACGCCAGGCGGGGGCGCGACCGCCTGTCCCGTTGACCGTAGGCCTAGCCGTCCTGGCATCGGCTGGAGTGCCATGGCGATCATCACCATGATCGGCTTCTTCGCTGCTCCGGCCGGCATCCTGCAGGCTGACGCTCAGCTTTCAACTGCGAAGCCTGGTCAGGGAGGTCGCAGGAGACCCCTAGCCCCCACGGGGCAGTCAGCCCCATATTGAAAAAGTTCCGATCGGGAGTCGTCATGGGCATGCATCTGCAGAAACCACTCCGCCGCTCCAGCACCAACAAGGTCTTCACCGGCGTCTGCGGCGGTCTCGCCGAGTGGCTCGGCTGGGATCCGACCATCGTGCGCGTGGGCTATGTGGCCGTTTCACTGTTGTCGGCCGCCTTCCCCGGGTTCATTCTCTACGTCCTGTTATCCTTCATCATGCCGGAAGAGAATACGTACTAGCGCTCCAGGGAGGGTGCCATGGCCAGTCGAACCGCTCGCGCCGCCAAGCGTGCAAGACGGACGATGAAACGCGTCAAGAAACGTATTACCAGGCAAGCCAAGACGGTCCGCAAGAAAGCCAGGCGCGCCCTGGCCAAGACGAGCAAGCGCACACGAAAAAAGGCTGCCAAGCAGGTCAAGCGCGGCAAGAAAGCCCTGAAACGGGCCCGGAAGAAAGCAACCCGAACCGTGCGGCGCGCCAAGAAGAAGGCCACCTCACGCCTGAAACGCCTTCGCGAGACGGCACGCAAGAAGTAGCGAGGACCACGGATCATGCCCCCATCCCCCACGGATGCGACATCCACCGCCGGTGCCCGGCCTGATGTCATCACCCACTTCGAGGAGATTCCCTGGGGCGCGAGCGCGTCGGACATTCGGGCGCGCCACGGCGAGCCATTGGCTGAAGAAACCGTCGTCCACGGTGTCGAACTGGCTTACCACCGATCGGTCAACGGTCAGCAGGTCGAGGCCGAATTCACCGTCCACCGCGACCACGGTCTCATCGTCGGCTCGTTCGTCGTCCCCTTCAAGAGCCCGGAGGAGTGTGGCACTCTCTTCACCACCTGGCGCGACGCCATCGACAAGCGCTATCCAGACCTCACAGCACGGGAAGAGCAAGAGGTCGAGGAGGAGGGCCTCAGTTTCGACGAGGCCTTTGCCCGCGGCGAGGCAAGTTGGTGCGTCGAGTGGGACGATCCTTCCAACCTCGCCCGCATCGAACTCCTGGTGTGGCCCTCGGCCGAGGTGTTCTGGGCGTCCTACTACGGCCCCCACGCCGATGCCTGGGAAGAAGAACGGTTCCAGGCCGAACTGAAGAACGGCGACGAGGGCGGCGCCAGCTAGCCGCCCATCCAACCCACCAGCCGAAGCTCTTCGACCCCCACCCCTGCCGCACCCGGTTCCCCTAAGCCACCTGACCCAACCTGGGCATTGGTTCTTGGAACCGGTATGCCATAATTCTTGACTGATTAATCCATAATAAGTATCGTGAACCTGGCTCACAGCCCAGGAGGACAGCTATGGCACGGCCCAAAGCGTTCGACGTCGACCAGGCACTCGAGCGCGCCATGGAGTTGTTCTGGCTCAAGGGATACCACGCGACCTCACTGCCCGATCTGGTGGAGCACATGGGGATCGGTCGCCAAAGCCTGTACGATACCTACGGGGGCAAACGGCAACTCTTCTTGCAGGCCCTCGACCGCTACGCCACAGTCATGATCGGCGGCGCCCTCTGCCGGCTGGAGCAGTCCGGCGCTTCCCTCGACGACCTGACCGCGTTTCTCGAGGCCGTCGTTGCCTACCAGACCGGCAAGCGGCTGCGTACCGCCTGCCTCATGATCAACTCGGCCATGGAGCTGGCTGTCAGGGACAAGGAAGTGGCCCGCAGGGTCGGTGCCCACCACCGGCGCATGGAAGGGGCCTTCCGGCGGGCTCTCGAGCGCGCCGAGTCGCTGGAGGAAATCCACCCGCTCCTCCCGACCGACGTGGTGGCCCGCCACATGGTGGCGACCGTCCTGGGTATGATCGTGGCCGCCAAGTCCGGCGCGGAACCATCCGTCCTGAGGGATATGGCATCCGGAGTCCTGGCCCTGGCCGGCGCTCCCACCAAAAACAGGCTTACTTCATTTGATTCTGGATCGTACGATCCAGAATAGCCTGTCAGGCAAGTTGGAGTACCGGCTCAGTTTTGCGCCCGTTGGCTGTGTGGCTAGACCAGCTGGTCGTTCGTCGCCAGTTAAAGAGGGTGTGATCCCGACCGGCCTGTGTAGCCTCGGGGCCATCCGAAGAGAAGTTCGAGACCAGAGCCATGTTACGTTCAG
>Ga0209988_10003070_pt1 | contig 11045 bp, 9 predicted proteins | sample N075metaG_FD_183115 | JGI IMG/M metagenome (GOLD analysis project Ga0209988, IMG submission 183115) | Deep subsurface microbial communities from Kermadec Trench to uncover new lineages of life (NeLLi) - N075 metaG (SPAdes) (version 2) | ecosystem: Environmental > Aquatic > Marine > Ocean trench... | reverse complement strand
CGGGAACCGTACGTACGGTGGTGCGAGAGGCGTACTTCGGTTGTTCGCAACCGGAGCCGCCTACTCGATTAGACATTTCGTTTGTGGTGGGCGCCACTCATTGCGAAGAGACCGAGCAGAAAAAGTGAAAATATTGCATTTCATAGTTCTTCCCTTCAGAAGTTCGATTTCATCTGCGGTATAGTGCTCAGACGCAAACTGCTACGGTAACCGACCGTGGGCTGCTGAGTTATTGTGCCCGATAACTTAATCAACCTTTATGCGACGGCGAATGCTGTTGCAACTTCCGGATCACGTCCTCCTCGTCCGGCCATCCGCCGCCCATGAGTTTCTTCCATAATCCGCCGGTCCGACTGGCCACCACAGCGCCGTCAACCACAATGTCAAACTGACCACTACCGCCCTTTTCGAGCTCTGTGTCTATACCGAGACGATCTTTGATCTTGGCAGCGAGCCTCGCTGCCCGATTCTTGTAGCCTCAGGTATCGCAATACTTGATACGTACGTCCATAGGTTGTTCCTTCCGCCTTGGCTTCGTCTTGAGGGCGTCTTGTGTGTCTTCCTAGGTGATCTGGTCGCCCATTGGACCATGTCGGGACCTCGTCGATTTGGGCCCTCGTTTCCTTGTCCTTTGCCAGAACAATGACTGCCCTCCGGCAGGCCGTCGGTGATTCAGCGAGCAAAAAAAGTCTTTTTCAGGTAATCATTCAGCATCTCTGCCCTGTGAACGCAAGCATCACTTGAAACGCCACACTCGCGCACATAACTTTAATTCTACTCATGACTTATGTTTGCGGCACAGACGTTGTTCCAAGCACAATCTGTGGCGTTTTCAAGTGCATGCATTCGTTATGTGTTTTTTCCCTTCATACCACTCTCAACGGTATTGATAAGATGCGTTTTAATGCATTTTATAGCATTTTATCTTTTGTTATGACCTCTTTAAAGATCTTTGAGTTCATTCTTTGCCTTATCCAGTAAACCACGCAAATTCCAACCAATGTCAACTATTTTCTGGAAATAACGCTTCGCCAGCTCGGGATTTTCTTGTTGTAGTATTCTCCAACTAAATCAAGCGCTTCAACCCAAAACCAGGCTCTTGGGTTGTAGTTATCAACGTCTGCGATTCTCTTATAATATTCTAAGGCTTGTGCTTTTTTATTTTTGTGATTGTAATAATTACCCAAATATAAATTGGTGTAAGGGTCCAAAGGATTTTCTTCAAGAAGCCTTTCTCCCAAGTTTTCAACTATTTTATCAACTTCATTGAAGTTCGCGTGAATTGAAAGATTCGACAAAAGGAACATTAATGGTTGGTCGCCATAATTTTTATAGTCCGGGAAGTTTTCTAATGCAAATCCTGCAAGGTCCTTACTTCTACTAATTTCCACGCTATCGCTATAAGTGAATCCGGTGAAAACTGCGGCTATTGCATTTGCCAAAAGCTCCTGACGATAAAATGGCCCATACTTTTTCTGAGTAATTGCAATAGCCAATTCTTCTTGATTATTCAAATGGCTCCAATCTAATTTTTGTGGCAAATCAAAAACAAAGTGTTTCAAAAAGCTTAAGGCGAATAAGGAATAAGTGATATCACCATTTAGCAATCTGGCAGGGTCACTCATCTGATTGTTGTTTGCTTGCAAAATCAAAGTGAACTCATCCTCCGGAACTTTCAGTAGTAGACTTGAAGAGTACTCTCCCTGACCGTAACCCCAAATGAGTTGCTTGCCGAGAAACGCTTGCGAGAAAATCCCATATCCATAAGGGCTGTTTCCATTTGAAGTAGGGAATGGGGAGAACATTTCTCTTTTGCTTTTATCAGAGATCAATTTTCCTGAATTAAGGGCATTATCAAACTTGGCAATATCTCTTGCTGTTGCCACCAATCCCGTTGCAGCGCTCTTATAGGCTTCATAGCGGCCATCTTCAATTTTACCGGAATAAGTGTAAGGTTTAGCAATTCTATTTTTTGTTAAAGAATCCAAACTTGCATGGCTGAATGGTAAAAAAGTATCGGACAGCCCCAGCGGATTCAGGATTTTTTCTTGCATGAGAACATCGTATGGTTTTCCGCTTACTTGCTCCAGGACTTCGGCCAAAAGATGATACCTGTAACCCGTATAGTTATAAAAACTGCCGGGTGTTGCTTCTGAAGTATGGGAGAGGACGTGTTTTATTTTGATAGCGTCTGACAGATGTGAATGATGCAAATAATGGTTAATGGATTCATTTAAATCCAGTTCACCCGCCTCAACCAGTTGCATAAACAGAACTGCTGCATAAGTTTTGGTGATGGAATTAATCGGAAAAACAGTCGTTGAATCAACCAGCCTATTGGTTTTTAAATCAGCATAGCCGGAATAATTTTCGTAGATGATTTTTCCTTTTTGAGTGATGATTGCTGCCATTCCAGGAATGTGAAAGTATTCTTTAAGTGCTTCAATATCTTTCTCGAAACTTAGAGAAGGTGATTCCGTTTGCCCTTGATTACAAGAAAGGAGTGATGCTGTAATAATGATTAAAAATAGGTGTCTCACTTTTAATTGGTCATAACGGTTGTGTATATTCATTGCTCTTACACCGCCAATTTGGTGGGATAAACACAATTGTGTATATTTTTCTTTTTATATTTTCTCAAAATTTCATCATTACAGTTCTCTTTTACACATAACTTATATTTGAATCACCATTTCCCAATTTTAAATGTTTCTGTTATCAGGAATAAATTTCTGCATACAGAAACAAATGTTGAATGTTCCTGGTATGAGGAACTTTGAGGTCGGATTTGGTTGCAGAGACCGGTTTGCCTGCTAATATGTTAAAATCTTGTGAGGGAGTCAATAAAAAAGTAACAGGAATTTAGTTTCTTGAGCACTTATCAAATTTGAGCTAGGGTACAAAAAACGCGACACTATAAAACGCTTGATTTTCTTAGATTAAACGGTTACTATTTTTAATTAACTCTACTTGAAAGAAACATTCTTACTAAACCGAATGGCCCGGGTTCTGATAGGGTCGGAGATGAGCCCTTCGACATGCTCAGGATAAACTCCGCGGTCTGAGAGACTTGCCTGGGTTGCGGAAACCGCTGCGCTAATTTCCGCAACCATCTATTATACTTACGCTAACTAGATGAGGAAAAATGAATTTAGAACAGCTCAAATACCCGATCGGGCAATTTGAACATACCGGAAACATATCCCACGAGGATGTGCAAAACTGGATCAATGAAATTGCGGCGCTGCCCCAACAACTACGCAGCACAGTTGAAGGCTTAACCGAAGAACAGTTAGACACACCGTACCGCCCGGAGGGCTGGACCGTAAGGCAGGTTGTTCATCACATCGCGGACAGCCACTTGAACAGCATGATTCGGTTTAAATTGACCTTGACCGAGGATACACCAACTATAAAAACATATTTTGAGGATCGATGGGCTGATTTAGCCGACTACCGTTTGCTGTCTTTGGAATCCAGCTTGAGTTTCATTGCTTCCCTTCATGAGCGCTGGGTGATTTTACTGCGCTCACTTGACAGGAATGATTTGTCAAAAGAGTTTATGCACCCGGACTCAGGCCGGGTAGATCTGGCGCGCAATATAGGAATTTATGCCTGGCATGGCCGGCATCATTTGGCTCATATTACCAGCTTGATTGAACGAATGAGCTGGAAATAAAATAGCGCGAATCATTCATTAAGGAAAGAGACAGAGATTTAAGAGGATCGAGGATGGAAGATTGAGGATGGAAATAACTAATCAAAAACCTCAATTCTCTATCTTCTATTCTCTATCTTCTATTCTCTATTCTCCTGATTTTTCTTTTGAAACAATCCTAACTATTTCAAGCTGGCTTCCGATTCCTGTAATAAACTTATTTGTAGGGATCAGATCTAATGAATTGGCAAGGACGCCTTATTTTCTGCCTGGTTTTCGGGTTTACAGTTTTGATGGGTAAAAACGGCTTTACTCAGGAAGAATTCAGCCAGAAAGTTTTGCTGAAAGACTCGAAGAGAATACTAAAATCTCGAAAGCAATCCAGCGATTGGTTATACAAATCGCTGGCCGTAAATTACGTTGCCTTAAACACATTGGATTTGATCACAACATTCTATAGTTTGGACCGCGGGGCGAAAGAAGCGAATCCAATCGCGAGGGCTTTTATTAAAAATCGACCTTTGGCAATCCTTATCAAAGGAGGTGTTACAGGTGGAGTATTGTTTGCCCTGGCGCAAGTTAAAAAAGAAAATAAAAAAGCCGCTCAAATTACGCTTGGGGTCTTAAATATAATGTACGGCCTGGTGCTGCGAAACAATATCGCCGTCATCTTGACGCTGGAGAAATAATCAACCCGGCAGCATTCGGATGTACTGCATCTTCACCGGATAATTCCACTCTCTAAATCTTCTCATTTCAGCCAGTCTTTGATGAGACGGGATAGCATCAAGGTAACGAACATATTTTTCACCTAAGCAATTGGTCTCCTTGTAGCGGGTGCTTAGCCGTTCGGAATCGTATGTAAAATTAGCGCGTTCAAAAAGATGGTGCCGCAGCCAGAGTTTGTCGAATTTTTCCAGTTTTTTTGAAGCGTTGAAATAAGCCAAAAAGAATTTGAGAATCTGGTAGGTATCTATTTTGGCTAAAAGTTCCAGGTCTCGGATAAATTCCTCGGTCTCGATTTCTTTTTCTCCTGCCAGGAATTTTAGCGCGGTGTGAGTTCCGTGATTGATTTCTTCAATGAAAACCATGAAGGGGTAGATGTTTTTTTCATGTAATCCTTTGCGCGGATCATATTTTTCTAATCTGGAAATGATGGTTTTGGAAAAATAAATAGCCAGATAAAGTTTTCCTTCTAAGATTCTGAAAAACAGTCTGGCGTTGTCGGATAGCTCAAAGCTTTCTTTGCATGAGACTTTTCGGAGATCCTGGAAACGCCCGGTGCCGATGATGAACTCCTCAAGGTTAATCCCGCTTGATTGCCGGTAAGTTCGTTCCGTGAGCTGTTGTAATTCTTTTAACAGGGACATGGATGGTCTCAAGCCCCATAAGTGTTGTTATTCTGCTTACCAAAGAAAATTTGCCGAAGCATTTTGTCCATACTATCCCGCCCGTTTTGAATGTCAACATAGTTATCCACCAGGTTATTCAGAGCGATTCTGACATGCCGAAATCTGTCAGCTAAAGTCGCCAGAATGTTAACCTGGCTGTATTTAATCGCCAGTCGGTGTTGGGAAGCCCAACGATAACTGCTTTTGCCCATTTTTTCGTAGTATTCGAAACCAGGCGCCCTTCTGCCGTAAGTTGATTTTTGATAAATAGCGTCGGGAAAGAACCCGGTCATAAAAAGCGCATAATTTCCCAGATGACTTCGAAGGAAGAATGCTTCGAATGAGGATGCTTCCACAAAGTCGCTCATAATATCCACCAGGTAATCATACGACTTGGAGTGATTTTGTGAGATGGTATGGGAACGCTTAGCGCTGCAAAATGTGGCTAACATGCAGGCAATGTAATCGGTAATCTCGCGATCGTCGATATCGTTTTCCAAAAAGGTTTTTCGGGCTAAAACATAAAAATAGAGGTAGGGAGAAATTTTGCTGATGCCGGACTTGCGGACAACATTCTGAAAGAGCTCTTTTTGATCAAGAATCTGGTCGCGGCTTTCCGCATCTGTTAAAAGCTCTGCGAGGGCAACTTTGTTTTTAGAGTCCTTTGCAAGTGAATTAACGATAAAAGCAAAATCATCAGCATTGAATTTGTCTCGACAATTGGCTCTAATCACTTGAATCACCACCTTTGGTTGATTAACAGTTCAGAATCTTCGTGGCCTTTTTAGTTATAACAACACTCTTGCCCGGAGTATAATTGCAATTTAAATGGAGTTATTGCCTCCTGGTTATATTATCGGCCACTTCGACTGTGAACTTACTTTAATAATAAACCCAAACGGAGATAAATGCGAAAAAAGCGATGTTCGCCTTGAAATATCATAAGTCATAAGAGGGGGTACTGGAATATCTTGATTTTTCTGAGCCATATTCCTATATTTGTGCGATTTTCATAAAATAAATAACCTTCAAATGCTCGCAAGTCTCAAACGCCTAACCAAACATTCCGCGGTTTACGGTCTGGGGAATATCGTCACTCGGCTCGTGACATTTCTTCTGCTTCCGCTTCACACCAACCAGCTCAACACAAACGACTTTGGCGTCCTGGCAATTGTCTACATGTTTATAGCGCTCATGACCATTGTTTACACCTACGGAATTGACGCGGCATTTTTACGCTATTTTATTTTGAGCGATGACCCGAAACAAAGGAAAAGAGTCTTCAGCACCGCCTTCTGGGCAGTACTCGTTGTTGCAGGCGCTTTGACACTATTGATTTACCGCAACGCGGGTTTTTGTTCAAGTGCGCTAATTACACAAGGCAATTACGCCCACTTGATTCGACTGTCCAGTTTTATCCTTTTGTTCGACGCCTCGGCATTCTTACCCTTTTTATTTCTGCGGGCTGAAGAAAAATCCGTCACTTTTATTCTGCTGAAGTTTTTAAATGTGATCACCAGTGTTTCATTAAATGTTTATTTTGTGGTGATTTTAAAAAAAGGGCTCACCGGAATATTGCTGGCGAATGTCTGGACCTCCGGCGTGACTTTTTTGATGGTTATGTTCATTCTAATCCGGCACGTCTCACTGCAATTTAGCTGGGCTGATTTTAAAGAGCTGCTCAAGTTCGGGCTGCCATACCTGCCTTCCGCTTCATCCGTTGTTTTGCTGGATTTAATTGATCGATACATTTTGGAAAAACTGGTTGGACTTGGAGAAACCGGCATTTACAATGCTGGCGTAAAACTTGGGTTGATAATGACCTTGCTGGTCGCTGCTTTCAGGTTCGCCTGGCATCCGTTCTTTCTCACCACTTCCAAACAGGAGGATGCAAAAGAAATATTCGCTAAGATTCTAACTTACTTTGCCACAATTGGCGCCTGCCTTTTCTTAACCGCCTCATTTTTTATCGATCAGCTGGTGCAATTTGATTCTTTTGGCGTTAGCCTCATCGATGAAAAATATTGGCGGGGTACAAAGGTGGTGCCCCTCATTTTACTTGCTCAGCTAATTTATGGCGTTTATGTGAATTTTGTTGTGGGCATCCACTTGAAAATGAAAACAAAGTTCCTGCCACTCATAACCGGGGCCGGACTTGCAGTCAACATCGCGGTAAATTTATTCTTAATTCCAAAATTCGGCATGATGGGAGCCGGTTATGCCAAGGTCGCCGGCTACATTGTAATGAGCGGGTTTCTTTATTTCGTTGCGCGGCGCTATTACCCGATTCCGTATGAATTTGGCCGCCTGCTTAAATTGATAGCGGTGGCTTCCGTGGTGTTTTATTTTGGATACACGGTTCAAGGTTCCTGGGAAATTTTATTAAAGCTGGGACTTCTGTTGAGTTTTCCAGTCCTGTTATTTTTGACTGGGTTTTTTGAACGCCGGGAATTGAATAAATTGAAGATGATTTTGAGCCGAAAAAAATCTATTTAGTTGGCTTAATTCATAAATTCATTCAAAAAAGAGCTTGATTAAGTCATAGAAATCGCTAAGACGCTAAGAATATATAAGATATGATAAGTTTTGTTTTCAAGCAGAGTTTTACTGAAATAACTGAAGAATGAATTAATTTTCTACTTCTTAATACTTTGCCTCTCTTGTCCTTGCGGTTTATACTATTACTCTGAAAGACTTTGTTTTTTTAACAATAATATTGCAAAGCGTTCTCTACTAAGATTCCTGCCAAACGTGAAAAGAAAAACTTGAAAGATGTGTGTTTTTCCGTTTCACGTTTTACGTTTTACTTGCGCTCTAGTGCTTTTAGGAATGATTCAGGTTAATTAGAAAATGCAGTTTTTCTCAAAAATATCACCAGACAAATATATTTTTGCGATCTTAGGATTGGCATTTGCCCTCAGGTTTGTTGGAATTTGGTACGGCCTGCCGTCTCTTTATAATTCCGATGAACCGACGATAGTGAGCCAGGCGCTTAGTTTTGGCACCAGGAAGTCCCTCGAACCCACTTTTCTTCAATATCCGACCCTTTATTTTTACTTTCTGTTTTTTATTTATGGGATCTATTTTGGAATTGGTTTTGTCCTGGGGATTTTCAACTCGATTCTTGATTTCGGAGCTTCGTTCTTCCTTGATCCCGGCGGGTTATTTTTGGTCGGGCGGTTTCTCAGCGTAGTACTCGGGACTTTTTCAGTTTGGGTAATTTTTCGTCTGGGTCAACGCTTTTTTTCAAAAAATGTGGCTTTGATTTCCTCCCTAATTCTGGCCGTAAGTTTTATTCACGTCAGCCGCTCCCATTGGATCTTGGTCGAAGCGGGTTTAGGACTGATGTGCGCATGGGCGCTTTATTTGATTTTAAAATATTATGAAAAGCCAACCATCAAAGCGAATGTTTTTGCCGGCCTGGTTTGTGGACTGGCCATTTCAACGAAATATAATGCCGGATTTATTCTCATCCCTTTGCTGCTGTCTTCAATTTTCATTTATAAAAAGAACGTTCCAAAATTATTTAAGAACCTTTGCCTCAGTGTAGTTACTCTTGTCTCTGGCTTTCTTTTAGGCTCCCCATACTGGATTTTTTCTTTTTCATCTTTTTTTGATTCTACTTTTAAGTATACATTTTCTCATGTGACTCATGGTGTTGTCGGGCATATAACCGACATCCCTTTTGTCTGGCCCTTTTGGGAACTCGTTTCTAATGATTGGACTCTTGGCTTTCTCTTGATCGCAGGATTTGTTTATGTTTTATTTACAAAGGAGAAGAAACAGATTCTCCTCGTATCCTTTGCACTGCCAACATTTTTATACGTTGGCAGCTGGAGCAGCGCCGATGTGCACTATCTGATTCCAATTTTCCCCGCTTTGGTTCTTCTGGCTGCGGTTTTCTTAAACGACATTTTGCGTTCTATTCGAAATAGAAATTTAAAAATTTTATTTGTCATACTTTTGTTTGGGTTGCCATTTGCAAAAATCTTGTACTACGATTTTGTTCTGACTCAAAAGGACACCCGCGCCTTTGCCGAAGATTGGTTTGAATCCAATGTTGCAGCAGGGAGTGTTATTGGCTATGAAAATTACGTCTACGGCCCGAACCTTTTTGATCCGGCGCGGTTTTTTAAAAATAAAGCACACAGCCAGTTCCTGCCTTTGGAATTGCGGGAAAGATTAGTTGAAGCAAGTTTGCGACGCAAAACTTACAACTTGTTTAATTTTCGTAAAGATGTGAAGCGGGCCGGCCTTTCAGAAAACATTAAATTTAAAAATCCCTATTTTCGGGAGCTATTACTGAACCGCTTGCCGAAACTCTCGACGTTGAAAAAACAGGGAGTTGAATTTATTATTGCCTCCAGCGATACTTACCAACATTATTTCAAAAAGCGGCCGCCGAAGAAAGGCACGCCGGTTTGGCTCAGTTTTCAAAACGGGCGCGCTTTCTATCAAAGCATTTTCACTTCCGATGAATTGGTTTTAGTCAAGGAATTTCAACCGGAATTCCCGAATTTAGGGCCCACTATAAAAATTTATAAATTTAAAGTTGAATGACCAGTTTTGCCGTGGTAAAATAATTTTCGCTGAGTATGCCGAATTCACCGGCATCAAATATATTTAAATCAATACCCTATGGGAATTGCTGAATGATGAAAGAATATTCTCTATAAACGGCTCTTGATGAGACCATAAGGTGTTTTGGTTCTAAATGCACAACTGTATAGTGAAAATGAATTCGGCGGGCTTCGGTGACTTGGGCGCCATTCGATGGGAGAATTATTTTGGTTTTTGCAACCCGCAATCAAATTAGACTGTGAAAAAACAGACCCTGCCTTTAGCTTACCCTTTTGATTGGAGCGGGCTTGAAAACTTCGATTATCCATTAGACGCAAACGGCATTCCGCAAGTTTATATGGGTAAAAAGCTCGGCCTAAAGTATAATCCCATCACCATCGCCCAGTACGGTTTGTCCCATCTACAAAAGTATGGCGCTTCAAATGATGAAAGTGAGTTAAACATTGCTCAATCTGCCGCGGCCTGGCTGGTTGAAAATTTCAGAGATTGGCGAAGAGATATTGGCGCCTGGGTTTATGACTATGATTTAGAATTTTACGGCCCCAAAGCGCCATGGGTTTCCGGAATGGCTCAAGGCCTGGGCATTTCACTTTTGCTCAGAATACACCAACTCGCAGCGGATGATCAGATTCTTGAAATTACCCAAAGAGCGTTTCGAGCTTTTTTGCATCCGGTTTCAGAAGGCGGCGTGACAGCCTGCTTCCCGGATGGCTCACTGATTTTTGAGGAATTTACCACGGAGCCGCCGTCTTTGGTGCTAAACGGTTACATCTTTGCTCTGTTAGGAATTTTGGATTATGCCATCTTCTGGCAGAATTCCGAAGCGCAGGATTTATTCCAGGTCGCGACTCGTGGCTTGATAAAAAATCTCCATCGCTACGACACCGGCTATTGGAATTTATATGATCTTCACCTGACTCGCCGCCTGGCTTCTCCGATGTACTTAAAAGTGCACGTGCAATTGCTGCGGATTTTAGCAGAACTGACCGGCGAGTCAGTCTTCACTGCGACCGCTGAGAAATGGCAAAGATACTTGTCGAGTCCAATCTGTCGGTTCAGGTGGTTGACAGGTAAGGTTCTGGAAAAGATCCGGCTATATTTTTCATAGGTTCTGAGTTTTTGCAACAGGCTGTACTCGAGAGGTTACTTCACCGAACCCATTAAGTTGCGGAGACCCCTTCGTTAACCTCCGCACCGATCTGATTTTTGCTAACTTTCATCAATAAGTCAATCCGGAAACACATCTTGCGGTTTTTTAAGTTGTAAATGTAATGAAAAGTCTTAACTTATTTAACCTGTTGTGAGATTTCTTAAGAACCAGTGTAATGATTCCTAAACAACCCTGGCAATATCACCCAGTGTTAGCGTGTTCAGGGGTTAAAGTGTTAAGGGTGTTTGAGTGTTCAGGTGTTAAA
>Ga0209988_10003068_pt1 | contig 11055 bp, 8 predicted proteins | sample N075metaG_FD_183115 | JGI IMG/M metagenome (GOLD analysis project Ga0209988, IMG submission 183115) | Deep subsurface microbial communities from Kermadec Trench to uncover new lineages of life (NeLLi) - N075 metaG (SPAdes) (version 2) | ecosystem: Environmental > Aquatic > Marine > Ocean trench... | reverse complement strand
AGATTCCAGAGAACAAGCGGCGTACCTCCAAGCGGCAACAACGGCTTGGGAATGGTATCGGTTAGCGGACGGAGACGAGTTCCCAACCCCGCCGCGAGAATCATAGCTTTCATGAGGAGGATCTTATTGCCATTCAGAAATGTAGGGGGAGAGGTGTTTGAGTAACCGGCTCAACTCGGGATATTTGATCAAGTTTGCATGAACGTTGGACAATGTTCGGGGAATCGATGCCAAAAAATTCGGATTGCCTTTTACACGATCAATGTAGACAAAGCGTCCGGCTGCCTTCAGGTTTCGCTGGATGCTCGTGAAATCAAAAAGGCGGCGAAACGTATCGGCGTCGCGTAAAAACATCGGCGCATGTTGAGAGACAGGAAGCGCCTGACACATCTGCTCCCGGTAGTAAGCCAACAACGCATCAACCAACGATTCATCCAGCGTAATATATGAATCCCGAAGAAGCGACGCCACATCATAGGTGACCGGCCCCAGTAACGCATCTTGAAAATCAATCACCCCCAACCGTTCACCATCCACCATCAGATTGCGAGAATGAAAATCACGATGGGTCAACACAGTGGGTTGGCTAGCCAGCCATTCAGCAATCTTCTGGAATTCTTCCCGGATAGGGAGATAGTCTAAAGAACACATCAGTTTTCCCCGGCGGGCCACAATGCCATATTCCAGAAAATGATCGAATTCCCACATATACAGCGGCACATCAAAAGAACGGGAAAACGCCAAGCACGAAGAATGGGATGAGGCAGAATCTTGCGTATGCATGCGGACAAGCACATCAAGAGCCAGCCGATAGAATCGTTCAATGGTCGCGGTAGATGCCTCGTGGCAGGCCTGAGCCAACGGCACATCACCAAAGTCTTCTAAATACAGAAGGCCGGCTGATTGATCGTAAAAGTACAAAACCGGCACAGTGACATTGATCGTTTGCAAATACTTCAGAATATTCATAAACGGCAATTCTGAAATCTCTGACTCTTGTCCGCTGACGGCTTCTTCAGAAGCCTTAAACCCTTCAGGGTCGGCTAACTGCATAAGAATGAGCGATCTCACCGGCGCACCGGAAATATGCAAACGATAATACCGCCGATTAGACGCATCCCCGGCCAACGCCACGCAACGATCAAGACAAGCTGAAAACGGAAGCTGATTCTGAAGGGTAGAAGAAAGACGTGAAAGGTCCAAAGGAATCGAGGCCTGAGAATTCTGAAGTCCCATCCTGGCCGATTATACGATCACCCCCACGTCTTGTCATCTCTTAGTAATCATTCAGGTGGATGACTGAAGGCCGAAGGCTTGTACTGGCTATGCACGCATGATCATACAACAGGATTCGTCACTTTGAACAAAAGATTGTCGAAATGGAGAAAATCTTGCCTGGCTTGATCCGAGTATGAAGTACTGAGTCAGAGTCTTCAGTCTCAATACCCGTATAGACTTTCTTACTCTCTTAGCCGTTGAAGACCAACAATTTCAAACAGCTTGATATGGTGAATGAATAGAGCGAGTCTGACCCTTTAAAATGCCTGCTATTTTGAATAATCAACAACCCTTCTATTGAAAAACCCACGAAAGGTCAATAATGAGCCCGGGCAGAAGATCAGTTGAACATTGATCCGGGCTGATAACGGAAACCTGGTTCATCAACTGCCCGCCTTGGAGCCGGAGAATTTCGAAACAACGAGTGGACGGATCGACAAGCCAGTACTCACGCACACCAAAATACTCATATCGCTTTCGTTTCAGGTTACGATCTCGTTTAGCCGTTGATGGGGAGAGAATCTCAACCACGACATCCGGTGGACCTTGAATATGTTTCTCCGTTATGGTTGCCAAACCACCTGGTAACACCACAATCAAATCCGGCTGCATACATCGGTTTCGCTTAACAGCACATCGCAAGGAGCCATCAAAACAGTGCCAGAGGGCTGTTTCTCAAAGTAGGACATGAGTAGGTGATGAAGACGTCCAGCAATAATTTGATGACGGGTGAATGAAACCGGCGTCATATAGAGATCGCCCTCAATGACTTCATATCGTTTCCCATCCTCGGGAAGCAGAAGATAGTCCTCATAGGTCAGTCTTGTCAGTAAAGATGTCATATGAACCTCTCAAGTTTCAAAAACGGAAAGCGCCCTCCCCCGAATGAAAAATACGGCGATTCTTTCCAGGATTGAATATCATATTATCGTATCAAGGAAGAAATAGAGACACAAGAAATGTTCCACCTCAACGATTTGCGGCGACTCATTCATCCGTTTGACTAAGAATGCGCGAAACAAGACCTTCCCGGAATTCGCGCAAAGATTTGTGTCAGATTGGGCCGATCTGAGGAAGCACAACCGCAGGCGTCGCAATCCTACTACGCAAAGGATTACACGAATGAAGTATCGGGGCAAGATGGCATGGGAAACCTCAAAGGAGGGGCAACTTTGCGAACAAGAAATATAAAGTCAAGCAATGACCCCAAGTACTAGGGCGGTGAGACGAGGGACGTTTGCACATTATTCAAGAAAGAATTGCTCAATTTAGGTTTTAGTTAACAGTAGGCCGTGAGGAATCCCACTCGGGCGGCTTTCCGACGTCCTTGCTCTAGGTCCCCACCAGCGCGAGGACGACGGACAAGGGAACCGAGCACGACTCAGCACTCGTAAGCGTGCGGCGCACCTGGACGATGGAAAGTGACATTGAAGTGACTGAGGAGGGTCTTTGAAGACGAGGACTTATCATACCTGAAGTGTTGGATGATCACGCATGCTGAGCCACTAACAGCCTTCAGACTATCCACCTGAATAGTGCCCTTTTTTTTAACATATTGAAGTTGAATGGTTTTTATGTGAAATATCCTTCATGAATTCTCTGACCTTGCCTATGAATTAACTGTGATATTTCATCACATCATTTCGATATTAAAGATTTGTGCAACATTGACGATAAGTCATCATAAGAGAATGAAAAGGCATGGAACCCACTTCAACTACATCCAAAAGACAATAGGTATTTTATGGAAATCACCAATTTTCCGCCGCCCGCGATTAGCCCTCGACGCTCAACATCTGCTGTCGGTGATGGAGATGTCGGACAGAATACTCCTTACTACCAACGGCACAAGAAAAAGAAAGAGACATCACAGGAAGAGATGCCCGAAGACCCGATGCCTCGTATGGAGGGCTCCACTTCGCACATTGATATCCGGGTGTAACATGCCTGGCCGACCCGTGATCTCGGCCCTCGCTCATTCATCTCCATGGACAAGAGTAGGGAGGCAGATCATTCACCTGCAATCCAACATCTTGTTGGGTACAAATAAAGCTATCCCTGTATATGGCGCTTTTCACTCACCTCGGGTATATTGACGGCTTACCTTCCAACCAAGTGGCCCACAGAGGAGTTTCATGAGTTATACACATATTGGTGATTACGGCATTATTGGAGATTTGCATACCGTTGCCTTAGTGGGGCTGAACGGGTCGATCGATTGGTGCTGCCTTCCCCGGTTCGATTCCCCGAGCATTTTCGGTTCCATCCTGGACGACAAAATTGGCGGACACTTTAAAATTGCGCCTGTCCAGAAAGGCAATACCCGGCAAATGTATTTACCGGAAACCAATATTTTACTCACTCGCTTTCTTCAGGATGATGGCGTCGGAGAACTCACGGATTTTATGCCGGTGGAATCGGATGAAGCCGGGCACCGCCCTCGCCGTCATCAAATCATTCGCATGCTCACCGTAGTCCGCGGCACCCTCACGTTTCGCCTGGAATGTTTCCCTGCGTTTAATTTTGGACGCGACACCCACGAAATCGATGTCCGGCCCAAGGGCGTGGTATTTCAGTCCGGCGATCAATCTGTTGGATTAGTCAGTCCCATCTCCCTCAAGACGCACGAAGGAATGGCCTTTCAGGAATTCACACTTCAACAAGGCGAACATCTCACGTTTTTCTTAGAATATCTGGAAACAAAAAACGGGCAACCACTGCTGTCTACTCCTGAATCAGGGGAAGAAGCGTTTCGCAACACATCGGCCTTCTGGCAACGATGGCTCTCGCAATGCCAATATGACGGACGTTGGCGGGAGGTCGTCCATCGCTCAGCCCTCACACTCAAGTTACTCACCTACGCTCCAACGGGAGCCATCGTCGCCGCTCCCACGACAAGTTTGCCGGAACATATTGGTGGACCACGTAATTGGGACTACCGCTATACCTGGATTCGCGACTCGGCCTTCGCCCTCTATGGCCTGTTGCGTTTAGGTTTTACGGTCGAAGCCGAGCGGTTTATGGAATGGATCAACGCTCGCTGTCATGACTTGAATCCCGATGGCTCCATTCAACTCATGTACGGCATTGATGGCCGGCGCGACTTAGATGAGCATGAACTCCCGCATTTGGACGGGCACCGAGGATCGCGCCCCGTCCGCGTCGGGAACGCCGCAGCTTCACAATTGCAAATGGATATGTATGGGGCCCTGATGGACGCGGTGTATTTATATAATAAACATGGCGCCTCCATTTCCTATGATCTGTGGATGAATCTGTGCCGGCTGTTAGATTTTGTCTGTGGAAACTGGGAGCAGCCTGATGAGGGCATTTGGGAGGTCCGTGGCGGGCGGAAACATTTCGTCTATTCCAAAGTGATGTGCTGGGTGGCATTGGATCGTGGAATTCGATTAGCCGACAAACGCGGGTTTCCCGGTAACCGCGCCCGGTGGATGACTGAACGTGACCGGATCTACCGCGAGGTGATGGAGCGTGGATGGAATGAAAAAATCGGCGCATTTGTTCAATCCTACGACAGTGACGCGCTGGATGCCGCCAATTTGATTATGCCGCTGGTTTTCTTTGTCTCACCAACCGACCCTCGTATGCTCTCAACCATCGATCGCACATTGGAGCAATTGGCTCTTGGAAGTCTGGTCTACCGCTACGATACCAAGCATGCTGCATCCGATGGACTGGAGAGCGAAGAAGGTACCTTCAGTATGTGTACCTTTTGGTTGGTCGAGGCCCTCACGAAAGCCGGTCGGCTGTCAGAGGCGCGACTGATCTTCGAAAAAATGTTAAGCTATGCCAATCATCTTCGTTTATATGCCGAGGAGGTCTCACATTCCGGTGAGCAATTGGGAAATTTCCCACAGGCGTTTACCCATTTCGGGCTCATCACCGCTGCATGCAATTTAGACTTGGCTCTGAATACGAAACGATCCGCCCATACGGTGGCACGAAGGAATCGACCGTCTTCTTATTCACCGATCTAAGGGCTCGCGAAATAAGACCTTCCAAGAATTCGCGCCCGGATTTTGGCCGGGTTGAGTCGAACTGAGGGAGCACAGGCGTAGCAAAGCCCACGTTGAGGATTGCGTGAGTAAAGATCGGCTCAATATGGCCTAAAGATGAGATGCGAAAATGGGACGTTCTTGTTTCGCGAGCCCTACATATTGACTATTCACGGACTGAATACGGCTCTAACCCAAGGAGGGATTTGATGGATATCGGATTTATCGGACTCGGCAAAATGGGCATGAATATGATAACGCGCTTGTGCCAGGGCGGGCATCGCGTCGTTGCGTTTGATCGCACCACGGATCTCATCACACAAGCTGAAGCGAAAGGCGCAACCGGCGCCACGTCACTTGAAGATCTTGTCGCCAAATTACCCAAACCGAAAGCCGTCTGGGTCATGGTGCCATCCGGCGATCCCACTGAAGACACTATTCGCCATCTCGGGACCATTCTCGATGACGATGACATCGTCATTGACGGAGGCAATACCAAATTCCACGATGATGTCCGCCGCGCAGCGGATCTCAAAAAACGCAGTATTCACTATGTCGATGCCGGAACCAGTGGCGGAATCTGGGGTCTGCAGATCGGGTATTGCTTAATGGTCGGCGGAGAACAAGGTCCGGTTTCCCGCTTAGCTCCTCTCTTCACCACCTTAGCTCCTGAAAACGGATGGGCCCATGTTGGCGGCCATGGTGCCGGCCACTACGTGAAGATGGTCCACAACGGAATTGAGTATAGTATGATGCAGGGATATTCCGAAGGTTTTGAATTGATGTCAAAAAGTGACTATAACCTTGATCTGGCGAACATCGCAGACCTGTGGATGCATGGCAGCGTGGTTCGTTCGTGGCTCTTAGAATTGGCAGCCGGCGCGTTGAAAGACGATCCCAAGTTAGAAAAGCTCAAGGGCTATGTGCAAGATTCGGGAGAAGGCCGCTGGATGTTGATGGATGCCCTGGATAAGGATGTACCGGTTCCTACGCTGTCAACAGCCCTGTTCACGCGATTCCGATCCCGGCAAGAAGAATCCTTTGCAGAAAAGATGCTTGCCGCCCTCCGTAATGCCTTTGGCGGACACAGCGTCCGGCGTTAACCCTCGGTTTGAGATTTCTATGACACCAACAACCTCATCCACCACTTCAGCACAAACGGCTCGAACGACCCTCACGCAACCCTGCACGGTCGTGATTTTCGGCGCCTCCGGTGATCTCACCCGTCGAAAACTGCTCCCGGCCTTGTACAACCTGATGTTAGACGGGCTTCTGCCCGAAAATTTTTCTGTCTTGGGGTTAGGACGAAAAGAACTGTCTGCCGAAGATTTTCGTGACATTGCCCGGGAAGGCATCGAACAATTTTCCCGGCAGCCGCTTCAAACAGAAAAATGGGAACTCTTTCGCAACCGTCTCTTTTATTGTGCCGGTGAGATTTGCGCATCAGAATATTATGCCACAATACGGGATCGTCTGAAGTCTATCGAAACACCGTTCAACCTGTCCGGCAACCGAATATTTTATTTGGCCATTCCTCCAGACTCTTTTGCCCAGGCCTGCGAAGGACTGCACCAGGTAGGACTTATTACCCCCATCAGCTCCACCGGCATCTATTCCCGGGTCATTGTGGAGAAACCCATCGGTCATGATTTGGCTTCCGCCCAAACCATTAATACAGCCATTGGCAATGTCTTTGATGAATCACAAATTTATCGGATCGACCATTACCTCGGGAAAGAAACCGTGCAAAACATCATGGTCCTGCGGTTTGCCAACTCCATCTTTGAACCCTTATGGAACCATAAATATATCGATCATGTGCAACTCACCGTCAGTGAATCCGTGACCCTGGGAAGCCGTGCGGCCTATTACGAGGGCGCAGGCGCGCTCCGGGATATGGTGCAGAACCATATCTTACAATTGCTCTGCCTCATTGCCATGGAACCACCCTACTCGCTTGACCCCGATGTGGTGCGCAATGCCCGTATGGATGTCCTGCGAGGCTTGAGACCCATTCGAGGGAAAGACGTCGAAACGATGACGGCACGAGCACAATATGCACATGGCACCATTAACGGTCAGGAAGTTCCAGGCTATCGGCGAGAAGAAGGTGTCCGGCCTGATTCCACGACCGAAACCTATGTGGCCTTAAAAGTCTTTGTAGAAAATTGGCGTTGGGCTGGAGTGCCGTTTTACATCCGCACCGGAAAAGCCATGACTAAGCGGGCCACTGAAATCGCGGTCCAATTCAAAGAGATTCCGCAAATCTTATTCAATGCCGATCCGCAGACTCCCCAAGCCCCGAATTTATTGAAACTTCGGATTCAACCCGAAGAAGGCATGTCCATGCGAATCGTCTCAAAAGTTCCCGGAACCAAAGCTCACACTCATCCGGTGGAAATGGATTTTCAATACGGTGATGCGTTCGACGCTCCTTCACCTGAAGCCTATGAACGGCTCCTACTCGATGTCATGACCGGAGACACCTCGCTGTTTATGCGACGCGACGCAGTCGAAGCCTCATGGAAATGGGTGACTGATATCTTAGATGGCTGGAAGGAACATGGAACAAAGTGGTTGCCGGAGTATTCCGCCGGCACATGGGGACCGATTGAAGCCGACCGCCTCATCCAAACCGACGGCCACCACTGGCGAGAAGTGTAAGACTTTATCTCGCTTTACGCCTCACACTTCACGTTCTTTTCCCTTCTAACTTTTCCCTTTTCACGCTTATTATTGCTTACCGACACAAAGCGCTGCTTCAATAGCTTGCTCAAGACGGGCAAGACCCTTCATTACATCCGACCCCACATGAACTCGTATCACGCGGCGTTGGCGACTGGTGAGACTTTGCAGGTCACCAAGGGCTTGTGCGGATTTGAGGACACCAAAGGAATAGGGTTCATCCGGAATAGCCAGGTCTTCCGCATCATCGCAGGTGACTTGAATAAAGACGCCGGAGTTAGGGCCGCCTTTATGGAGTTGCCCCGTGGAATGAAGAAAGCGAGGACCATACCCTAGCGTTGTCGCAACCTGTTTGGTTTCACGAATTTTGGTGCGAATACGGTCAAAGATCGTATGCACGGCATCGGTTCGTTCCACATAGACATTCATGGCAAAATAATCTCCTGGCTGGAGACGCGTGACATGCGCTGCAACCAGATCATCTAATGTGGTTTTCCCTTTCAGCGCCTTCTGGTTGGCCTCATCGGCAAAAACCTGAACATCCCCGTCAACCAGAAGCGGTGAGGATTCGGCAAGGCTCCCTTCTTTTTTGAATGTTTCAAGATGGGCTTTGGTGTGGTCTTTGCTCTCTTGGACATTCGGTTGATCAAAGGCATTGATGCCTAACATGGCTCCAGCTACGGCGGTCGCCATTTCCCACAAGAAAAATTCCTGCCCGAGATTCATTAAATCGGCAACATCGATGCGAATGACCGGATGTCCAGCTTGCTCCAACGCCTTCACGCTGGCTTCTTGTTCAGGATCGATTCCCTGTTCATAGCGGATGTAAGCAAAGACTCGATCAGAACCATAGACATCGGAAACCCCTACCGCTTCTCCTTCAACTGGAATAATGCCTTTACCTTCTTTTCCCGTGCTTTCCGCCACCAATTGTTCCAGCCAGGCGCCCAGATCCCGTAATGCCGGTGATATCACAAAGGTCAGTTTGTCTCGACCGGCTTTCGCCAAACATCCCAACACCGTACCCAATACGACTCCGGGATTTTCTTGTGCCGGAACTGACGCATCACAGGAATGCCGCATGCGTTCAGCCTGGTGCAGGAACTGTTCAATATTCAACCCCATCAAGGCTGCCGGCACGATGCCAAAATTAGAGAGAGCGGAATACCGGCCTCCGATTTCCGGCACACCTGAAAGTATATGTCTGAATTTCAATGTGGTTGCCACGCCTTCCAGCAACGACCCGGGATCGGTAATGGCCACAAAATGTTGACCGGCCTTGTCACCCACTGCCTGCTGCATGTGCTCAAAGAAATATTTCTGAAACACCAACGGTTCCGTGGTTGAACCGGACTTGCTTGCGACGATACAAAGCGTGTTTGATAAATCCGCATGCTGTTCGAAGAACCGAACCTGGGACGGCACCGTACTATCCAACACATGCAATTCGGGATAGCCATCAATCACGCCATAGGTCATCCGTAACACTTCCGGACACAGACTACTTCCCCCCATCCCCAAAAGCAGGACATGCTTGAACCCTGCGTCCTTGATGTCTTGGGCCACCGCTTGAAGCCGGGCAATATGAGGCAATTGTTCTTGAGAAATCGTCAACCAGCCTAATGCGCTGCGGATGATCTTCTGAGCCTCAGGGTCCTGATGCCACACAGTAGGATCCTTCGCCCAAATCCTTCGAACAAGGTTATTCTGTTGCGCCTCTTGAAGAGCCTCATCCACTTGACTCTGGATGGCGCCAAGAGAATACGTCACACGATCCAGTTGATCTCCAAGGGCCACAGCCCGTTTGCGACTGATCACGCCCATTAACTGATCGAACGCATCCACAAACAATTTCGCCCCGTCTATTAAAAGGGTATCGGTGACTTCATCGATAGAGATACCCGCATCTGCCAACCGCTGCATGGTGGCTTTGGCTTCGTCCAAACCTTCTTGAATCGTATTCTTTGCCGTGCCATGATCGCGAAACGCCGCAAATGTCGCTTCGGGCATCGTATTGACCGTGTCCGGACCGATGAGTTGATCAACATACAGGGTGTCCGGATAGTTCGGGTTTTTGACGCCGGTACTCGCCCACAAGACTCGCTGAACTCTGGCGCCTTTCGATTTCAAGGACTGAAAATCCTGACTCGCAAAAATCTTCTCGAATGTCTGGTAGGCCAGCTTGGCATTCGCAATCGCCACTTTGCCAAGCAATCCTTCCAAGATCGTTCGCTGACTCGCATTCGATTCTGTTGTAATTTTAGCCTCAAGCTGCTTATCGATAAAATTGTCGATCCGGCTCACGAAAAAGCTCGCAACCGAGGCCACCTGACTGACATCTCCTCCATTTGCGGCCAATCGTTCTAGCCCACGAATGTAGCGCCATGCCACTTGTTCATACCTCGCTACACCAAACAACAAGGTCATATTGATATTGATGCCGCGTGCAAGAAGCTCCTCAATGGCTGGCAAGCCCTCAAGCGTGCCCGGCACCTTAATCATGACATTCTTTCTCGCCACCGCTTTGTGGAGCCGAATCGCTTCCTCAATTGTGCCCGGCGTGTCAAAGGCCAAATCCGGGGACACTTCCAAGCTGACATACCCATCGCGACCATTTGACGATTCATACACAGGCCGCATCACATCTGCGGCATCCTGAATATCTTTGATGGCCACCCGCTCATAAATGTCTTTCACACCAATAGGCTCAGACGCGGCTTGTTTGATGGCATCATCATAATCCGTGCTTCCGGCAATGGCCTTCTCGAATATGGCAGGATTGGACGTCATCCCCATCAGACCATCTTGATCGATTAATGTTTGCAACTGTCCCGACGTGATTAACCCGCGACGAATATAGTCATACCAGGGGCTTTGTCCACATTCACGAAGTTGAACAAGAGGATTCATGGTGATACGTCTCCTTAGCTCTTTAATCAGTTATAACGACTCAGGTATTTAGGCTGAAGACTGAAGGTTAGGACTCATTATACTCAACGTGTTAGATGATTACGCATGATAGGTATTCAGGCTGAAGACTGTTGGTGAGCCACACAAAAGACTTGCTGCTATTGCT
>Ga0209988_10003067_pt1 | contig 11057 bp, 10 predicted proteins | sample N075metaG_FD_183115 | JGI IMG/M metagenome (GOLD analysis project Ga0209988, IMG submission 183115) | Deep subsurface microbial communities from Kermadec Trench to uncover new lineages of life (NeLLi) - N075 metaG (SPAdes) (version 2) | ecosystem: Environmental > Aquatic > Marine > Ocean trench... | reverse complement strand
GCGATGGTGACCGTGGATGTCAACACGGCGGGCGAGTTCGGCGGCGGCGCCGCGCTCACCGCCAATCTGGAGGCGGCGAGGGAGCTGCCCCGGCAGCTGCGGCTGCGTGGGTTCGGCGGGCAGGTGATCGTCGACTTCGCGCCGCTGCGGAAATCCGACCGCAAGCGCATCGAGGAGGCGCTGAAGACCGCGTTCCGGCGTGACCCCATCGAAACCTCGCTGGCCGGCTGGACGCCGCTGGGGAATTTCGAGTTGCAGCGCAAACGCGAGCGGCGGCCGTTGAGCGAACTGCTGCCCTGACCGCAGCCCCCCTCGGCGACCCCATCTCTTCTAAGGCGCGTTGCGGCCGATCTGATTCACGTTTGCCTAACCATAACTCGCCTTTTTTCGATTTCTGTTATCTTTCAATATGTTAGGTATGTGTGCACATTGCACACCTACACGCCGCTGGTCACATACCCTGCGAGGCGGTCTCATTGAGGTATTACTCCGCCGCCACCGGCCGCGTGGCGGGAGACGGGGGCGCGGGCTGGTCGTGATCAGGCCGCTGCGGAAAGGCCAGGTTCCGCAGATCTTCCACGATCATGTAGAGACACGGGATCAGGATCAGCACCACGACGGTCGCGAAGACGATTCCGTAGCCAAGGGAGACCGCCATCGGAATCAGGAACTGGGCCTGGCGAGAGGTCTCGAAGATCATCGGCGCCAGGCCGCCGAAGGTTGTCATCGTGGTCAGGATGATCGGCCGGAAACGGCGCTGCCCGGCGCGCCAGATCGCCTCGAAGGGCGGCGCTCCGGCGGCCCGGGACTTGTTGGCATAGTCGATCATCAACAGCGCGGAATTGATCACCACCCCGCTCAGCGCGATGATGCCGAATATGGAAATTATCGACAGCGACATGCCCATGATCAGGTGGCCGATCACCGCCCCGGCGAATCCGAACGGAATCGCCGTCATCACGATCGCCGGCTGCACATAGGAGCGGAAGGGAATCGCCAGCAGCCCGTAGATGATGATCAGCGCCAGCGGGATCGAGAAGGTCACGAAGCTGCTCATGGTGTCGCGCTGGGTCGCCTGGCGGCCTTCCAGCGAATAACCGAGGCCGGGATAGTCCTCCTGCAACCGCGGCAGGATATCGGCGGTCACCGCCGCCAGCACCTGGTTGGTCTGGTCGGAAGGCTCCACATTGGCCGAGACGGTGACGATGCGCATGCCGTCCTCGCGGGCGATCACCGCGTCTGCCCGGCCGCGCTCGACCTCGGCGACCTCGTAGAGCGGCACCTCGCCGCCGTCGGGGGTGCGGATCAGCAGGGTCTCGATATCGGCCTCCGAACGGCGCTCGGCCTCGGGCAGGCGGACCCGGACGGTGACCTCGTTGCGGCCGTCCTGCTGGGCCAGGGCTTCGACCCCGAAGAAGGCGGCGCGGACCTGGCGAGCGACCTCGTCCGAGGTCAGGCCGAGGCTCCGGCCGGCCTCGTTGAGGCGGAACTCGAGCTGCGCCTTGCCCGGGGTGAAGCCGTCGTCGGGGTCGCGGATCGGCCCGAACTCGCCAAGGCGCCCGGCCAGCGCCCTGGCGGCGCGGGAAAGCACCGCGACATCGGAGTGAGACAGCCGGATCTCGATCCCGTGGGTGCCGCCGGGGCCTCCGAAGGCCGACTCGTAGCGAACCGAGCGTACCTCTGACAGCGTGCCCACCGCCTGGCGCCACTTGTCGGTGAACTCGCTGGTCGGCAACGGCCGGATCCCGGGTGGCTGCAGGAACGTCTTGAGGCTTATTTTGGTCCCGTTGACAAAAGCATAGATGCCCTGGCCCAACTGCTCGCCGCCGTTCTCGGCGATGACCTGCTTCGCCGCGGCGACCATCCGGTCGCGCACCGCCAGGGTGGTCTCGAGCGGCGTTCCCACCGGCATGGTCACGGTGGCGCGGGAATAGTCGCGCGGGATCGACGGGAACAGGCCCCAGCCCATGCGCCCGGTCAGCGGCCAGGCGAGCGTGATGGCAAGAACCGCCACCATCAGCGCCGTCGTCACATAGCGCCAGTTCATCGCCACCCGCAGCAGCGGGCCGTAGATCCGGCGGAGGAACCAGGCAAGACCGCGGGACACGCTCTGCTGGATCCGGATCGGCAGGCTGGCGCGCTTGTTCGGGTCGCGCCGGCTGACACCGGCCAGATGGGCCGGCAGCACGAACAGCGCCTCGATCCAGCTCAGTATGAAGGCGGTCGAGACCACGAGCGGGATCACCACCCAGAACTTGCCGAATGCGCCCGGCACCAGCGCCAGCGGGATGAAGGCGACGATATTGGTGAGAATCGAGAAGCTGAGCGGCACGGCGATGTCGCGCGCACCCTGGATCGCGGCGTCGATCCGGCTCATGCCGCGTTCGAGATATTCATAGATGTTCTCGCCCGCGACGATCGCGTCATCGACGACGATGCCGAGGGCCAGGATGAAGGCGAACATCGACACCATATTGATCGATGCGCCGAACAGGGGCAGGAACAGCAGCGTGCCGAGAAAGGCCGTCGGAATGCCGATCGCGACCCAGAAGGCAAGCTTGTATTCCAGGAACAGGCTCAGCACGATCAGCACCAGGACCAGGCCGATGAACCCGTTCTTCAACAACAGGTTCATGCGCTCGCGGAAGTAGGTCGACCGGTCGTTCAGGGTCACCACCTCGATCGCCTCGGGCAGGGTCGCCATGGCGCCCGGGACCGCGCGCTTGACCGCGTCGGAGACGGTGATCGGGGTCTCGTCGCCGACGCGGAAGACATTCAGCCGGATCGACGGCTTGCCGTCGAAGGTCGAGACCACATTGCTGTCGGCAAAGCCGGGACGCACCTCGGCGACGTCGCCGAGCCGCAGCACGGTGCCGCGGCGGTCGGCGATGAGCGGGATCAGGGCGAACTCGCGCGCGGCGTCGCGGCGGTCGGCCAGCCTGATAAGCAGATCGCCGCCGCGGGTCTCCAGCGTGCCGCCCGAGCGGTCGAGCGCAGCCTCGCGGATAGTGGCGGCGACGCCGGACAGCGTCAGGCCATGGGCGCGCAACGCGGCGCGGGAAATCTCGACATTGATTTCCAGGTCGCCGCTGCCCTCGAGATCGACCTGGCTGATCTCGGGCTGTTGCAGCAAGGCGTTGCGCACATGCTCGGCCGCCATGCGCAGCGACCGCGCATCGACATCGCCGTAGAGATGCAACGCCACCACCTCGTGGCGCCGGCTGTCGAGGGCCACCCGCGGCTCCTCGGCGTCCTCCGGGAAGGTCGTCACCCGGTCCACCGCCTGCTGGATGTCGTTGTAGACCAGGCGCCGGTCGCGGTCGGTCGACAGCTCGGCGACGATGCGCGCGGAGCCCTCGTTCGCCGTGGCGAGCAGCTTGTCGATGCCCTGGACCGATCGCAGTTCCTCCTCGACCGCCAGGATGATCGACTGCTCGACCTCCTCGGGCGTCGCCCCGGGCAGGGCGATCGTGACCGTGACCGCGTCCCGTTCGTAGGATGGAAAGACCTCCTGCTTGATCTTGGTGGTCATGAAGAGGCCGCCCAGGATCAGCACCAGCATCAGCAGGTTGGGCGCCACCGAATGGCGCGCCATCCAGGCGATCGGCCCGGCCGAGCGCAGCCGCGGGCTCATCCCCCTGCCCCCGCGCCAGCCTGCGCGGGCAGGCGGACCTCCATGCCCGGCGCCACGACCGCGAGCGGCGTGGTGATCACCCGGTCGCCGGCGGCCAGTCCAGCGCTGATCAGCACCTGTTCGGCGCCGCGCCAGGCGACCGTCACCGAGCGCACTTCGAGCCGACTCGAAGGCGTCATCACCCAGACCGTGTCATGGTCGCGCAGATAGGCACGGTCCAGCGCGACCGCATTCTCGACCGTCCTGCCCTCGCCGATCGCCCTGAGAAAGCTGCCGAGCAGGAGCCGCGGCTTGCCCCGGTTTTCCGGCTTGCGGGCCAGCGGATCGTCGATGGAGACGACCAGTTCGGCCATCCGCCCGGTCGCGCTCAACCCCGCGGTCAGCCACTCGACGGTGCCCTCGCGGAAGCTGCCCTCGGGCCAGATGCCGGGTTGGGTCAGGCGCAGGATCTGGCCGGATTTCGGGTTGATCCAGTCGAGCGCCGACACCGGCACCGCCAACACCACATGGAACCGGTCGGCGGCGATCAGCGTCGCCGGGGCCGAGCCGGCGCTGAGCATGGCGCCCTCGGCGACCTGCTCCTCGATCACCAGGGCGTCGAAGGGCGCCCGGATCACCATATACGACAACGTCACCAGGGCGCGTTCGCGCGCCGCTTCGGCGGCGGCCAGCTCGGCCTGGAGCTGGGCCATCTGCGGTGCCCGGAGCACCAGCTTGCGCTGGCTTTCGGTCAGCTTGCCGGGCAGGCGTTCCAGGTCGCGCTTGGCCCGTGCCTGCTGGCCATCCTCGATCGCGATCCGGGCCTCGATCTGGCGGATTTCCGCCTCGGCCTGGACCACGGCGAGGCGCTGTTCGCGGTCGTCGAGGCGGATCAGTTCCTCGCCTTCCAGCACCAGACCGCCCGGGGTAAGCCGGTCATTGAGCGCAATGATGGTGCCGCCGACCTCGGGGCGCACCACCAGGGTGCGGGCCGCCACTACCTCGCCCCAGGCCTCGATCTGGGGGCCTTGGGTCGCGGGCATGACCTCGACCACCTCGACCAGGCGGGGCACCCGGGGCCGCGCCTCGCGATCGGCCACCGGCGTCGTCAGGTACAGGGACCAGACAATCTTGGCCGCGACGGCGAGAATCGCCAGCGGGATCAGGGTCTTCAGGATAAACGCGATCGCCCGGCGCCATAACGGCACCGGCCGCGAGCGGTGCTCGGGGCTCAGGTCCAGATCCTCGACTGGTTTCATCTGGGCGGTCAATGGGTTATCACCTGTCTGCATCTCTCCCGGCACCAATCCGGGCACCAATCCGGGCACCAAACCGGTGGCGGCCCCGGCAACTGCCGGGGTTTCGCGCCGATCGCATACCAAGTATAACGCATTAGCGTCGATTTCCCGTTTGTCATACCGGAAAACCGGCTCGTATCGCAGTTGGAGGCCTTGTGCAAATGCTGGACGACAGCCGCCCGAAGGGTTTCCGCCGCCCGCCCTGTCCGATCTGCGCCAAGGCCGGCGCGGAGGCGTGGCGGCCGTTCTGCTCGAAGCGTTGCGCCGATATCGACCTCGGCCGCTGGCTCGGCGGACGTTATGCGATCCCTGGGGAGCCGGCCAATGTGCCGGCCGGTTCGGAGCCTGACGAGATCGATTGATCCGGCACCCGCCGGGGCGGGATTGTCGCTGCCTCCGCCCGGCGTTCAGCCAGCCGTCGTTCCTCGAGGCGCGCTTTCTCCGCCATCGCCGCCGCCGCCGACTCGCGCCCGAAGGCGCGGGCGAGACGCGGGCGGATCGCCGCCGCCTCGACCTCCAGCGCCCCGGCCCGGGCTTCCTCGGCCCGGGCGCGCTCCGCCAGCCGGAGGTCCCAGCGTGACGCCGCCGCCAGTTCGGCCGCCGACAGCGGTCTGGCGTCCGGCGCTGTTTCCCGGCCCGAGACGCCGATTTCGCCCCGCAGCCGGGCGGCGCGGGCGCGGCAGCGGGCGGATTGCGCCAACACTCCGGCAAGACGTGCGGCCTCCGCCGCACTGGCCGCGCCAAGCAGGCGCTGGAGCCTGGCGAGAGCGGCGGATTTCACTCGACGCCACCGGGAACGCCACCGGGAACGCCACCAGGATAGCCACCGGGGGCGGTCATCCCTGCTGCTCCCTGACCTTGCGGCGCAACTCGTCGGCGAAGATGATCGCCGCCGCGACCGCCTGGTAATGCTCGGGGCGGATCTCCTGGCCGACCTCGACCAGGCCGTGGATCGAGCGCGCCGTCGGCGGGTCGGTCTGCACCGGCACCCCGGCCCGCTCGGCCCGGGCGCGAATTGCCAGGGCGATCTCGTCAACCCCCTTGGCCACGCAGACCGGGGCCGAGCCGTCATGGCGGGGCCATTTCAGCGCCACCGCGTAATGGGTCGGGTTGGCGATCACCACATCGGCCTCGGGCACCGCCAGCAACATGCGGTTGTTGGCGATCTGGCGCGCCCGATCGCGCCGCCGGGCACGGATATGGGGGTCGCCCTCGGCCTGCTTGCCCTCGTCCTTCAACTCCTGATGCGACATCCGCATCTTCTTCAGGTGATCGAACCGCTGCCAGATCAGGTCGAAGAAGGCGAGCAACCCGGCGACCAGCACGACACCGGTCATGACCAGCCGGAACTGATGCGCAAGCAGTTGGCCGGTGAAGCGGGCGTCGATATGGACATATTGGGGCAGCCGGTCGGCCTCGCCCCAGACGGTGATGCTGAGCGCAACGCCCAGCGCGCCCAGCTTGAACACGCTCTTGGCGAATTCGACCAGGCCGCGGATGCCGTATTTGTTTTTGGCGTTCTCGATCGGCGAGAGCCGCGAAAGCTTCGGCAGGATGCGCGAGGGCGCGAAGACGATGCTGCGCTGGGCGAAGAGCAGGGCGAGGATCATTACCGCCGGGGCCGCGACCAGCGCCAGGACGGGCGGACCGACACGGCCGAGGAGCGCCAGGGTCGCGTCGCCGGCGCCGGCGGAAGCGAACTGGCGGGCGAGGTCTTGCGGGCGGGCGAGAAAGGGCATCAGCGCCTCGCCCAGCTGGCCCGCCGCCCAACCACCGGCCAGCAGCACGGCAGCGCCGAAGCCGACGTAGGCGGCGAAGGTCTGGGCATCCTGCGAGCGCGGCAGGTCGCCCTCCTCGCGGGCCTTTTCCAGCCGGCGCGGCGTGGCCTCGTGGGTCTTTTCGGCGGCGCTGTCGTCGTCGCCGCTCACCGCAGGCCACCCAGCGGATCGGCCAGCACCCGCCCCAGCACCGCGCCCCAGCGGGCGAAGATCTCGGGCATCGAGAGATAGAGCACGATCAGGCCCAGCCCGATCAGCAGCGGTGCTCCGATCAGCGACACCAGAAGCTGCGGCATCGCCCGGCTGAGCGCGCCCAGCGCCAGATTGTAGGCGAAGGCGATGGCGATGAAGGGCAGGGCCAGGGAAAGGCCCAGCGCGAAGGTCTCCGAGACCCGGGTGGTCGACCACTCCGCCAGATCTCCGGCGCCGGGCATCTGGCCGAAGGGCAGGGTCTGGTAGAGCCCGGCCAGCGCCGCGACCAGATGCACATGCAGCCCCGCCGCCAGCGCCAGCACGATCCCGCCCATGGCCAGCAGCGTGGCGATGGTCGGCTCCGGCTCCGGCGCGACCCCGGCGCCGAACATCTGCGCGATCGACAGGTTCTGCGCCGCCACCGTGCCGGCGATCTGCAACGCGATCACCAGCAGGCGGAAGGCCAGGCCGATGACGAGGCCCACCGCCGCCTCGGCCAGGATCACGCTGGCAAGCGCCGAGACGGTGGCCGGCGAGCGGTCCACCAGCGGCGCGATCATCGGCGCCAGCAGCACCGCCAGCGCCAGCGCCGTACCGAGGCGCAGGCGCACCGGCACCGCCCGGTCGCCGATGCCGGGGACAAGGAACAGCGCCGCACCAATGCGGGTGAAGACGCCGACGGCGACAAAGGCCAGGTTTCCGGCCATCTCGAACAGTGGCGCCAATTCGTTCATGCGCGACCCTGGATAATATGGGCCCGGATAATGCGGCCCCGGGTCACGCGGTGCCGACCAGCGACAGCGTGGTGCGGTGACCGATCTCCTCGAAGGACAGGACCGGGTTCTGGATGCCCTTGGCCTCCAGCACATGGCGCAGGAACCGGCGCCGCCGGGCCGAGGTCGCCACCGCGGGGTAGATGCCCTGCTTCGCCGCGACATTCAGCGCATCGCCGACCGAGCGGGCGAGGCGGTTGAATTCCTCCGGCGGCAGGACGATGTCCGGGTGGCCGAGCCTGGTGGTGCTGGTGCTGGCGCTGATGGTGGTGCGCCCGATCCTGACCCGGCCGGTACCGGCCCTTGCCGCCGTGGGAGCGATTGCCGGTTTGGCGCCAGCGGCCGGCGGTCCGCCGCGCGTCGAAGCTCTGGCGCCGCCGGATCAGCCCGGTCTGCCAGCGCCGGAGGGTGGCAAGAACCGCCCCGCGTCCGATGGCGAGGCGCTCCGGCTCGCGGTCACGGAACAGCCGGAGCAGACCGTCTCGATGCTGCGGGAATGGCTCGCCCCGACTGAACTTGTCCCCGGTGAAGAGGAGGTCGCTTGATGACCGCACGGATTGCGCTGGAGCGGTTCGGCTCGCCCCGGCCGGAAGGCCAGGGCGCCCTGGAGGCCGGGATGGAGATGCCGGCGGCCGCGCTCGAAGACCCCGAACACGGTGACGCCGCCGAACTGCCCGAGATTGACCCGGAGGCCGAGCGCCAAGCCTGTCTGGAGCGGATCGCGGGGGCCCTGGAAATCGTCGCATCGGAGCAGGCGGGGCTGCGGGCACGTTGCATCGGAGACGCCGTCACGGCGCTCGGCGCGGCGGCCGAGACCCTGTTGCCACGGCTTGCCCGGGCCGGCTTCGCGGCGCTGGTCGCCGAGACCGCGCAAACCATCTCCCGGCGCGGCCAGTGGCCCGAACTGCTGTTGTCCGTGGCGCCGGATAACGCCGCCGCTGTCGCGACCGCGCTCGGCAAGACCGGGCCCGTGACCGAAGTCAAGGTCACCGCCGATCCGGCGCTCGGCCCCGGCGAGGCCCAGATCGGCTGGAGCCAGGGCGGCGCCGAGATCGACGTCGAAGCCATCGCCGAGGCGGCGCTCGAGCGCTTTCGCCTGCAACTTGACCACTGCTTGCAACCAGGAGCATGACGCATGACCGACCCCGACACTCCGCAGATCGAAACCGACCCCGACCCCGCCACCAACCCCGGGGACGACACCGGTGAGTCGCCGCTGCTGGAGCAGCGCGACACCAGTCAGGGCGGCAAATACCGCCGCGCGATCTTCTCGGTGCCGGTCGACGTGGTGGTCTCGGTCGGCCATGCCCGGCCGGCGATCGGCGAACTGCTGGCGATGCGGCGCGACATGGTTCTGCCGTTGTCGAGCCGGATGGACGATCCGGTCGAGATCCTGGTCGGCGACCGGGTGATCGCGCGGGGCGAGTTGGAGGAACTGGGTGACGAGACCGGGCGCCTCGGGGTGCGCCTGACCGAGGTGGTCGATGTCAGCGACCTGTTCTAACCCGCTCCCCCGGCGCATCTGGCTGGCGCTGGCGGCCGCCGTCGCGGCCGCCTTGGTGCTGCCCGATATCGCGGCGGCCCAATCGGTCACCATCGATCTCGGTGACGGCGCCACGGTGACCGGCCGGGCGGTGCAACTGTTCCTGCTGATCACGGTGCTGAGCCTGGCGCCGGGGATCGCGATCATGGTGACCGCCTTTCCCTTCATGGTGGTCGTGTTGTCGCTGCTGCGCCAGGGCATCGGGCTGCAGCAGGCGCCGCCGAACATGCTGATCGTCACCCTTGCGCTGTTCCTGACCTGGTTCGTCATGGAGCCGGTCTTCACCGAGGCCTGGGCGCGTGGTCTCGGCCCGCTGATGGACGGCGACATCACCACGGAACAGGCCTGGGAGCGCGGCATCGCGCCGTTCCGGGTCTTCATGGAGGGCCGGGTCTCGCCGGGGGTGATCAGCGATCTCGCCGCCGCCGCACCCGGTCAGCGCGAGCCGCTGGTCCCCGGTCAGCCGGCGCCGCTGTCGCTGCTGGTGCCCGCCTTCATGCTGTCCGAGCTCGAGCGCGCTTTCGAGGTCGGCTTCATGATTTTCCTGCCCTTCCTGATCATCGACCTCGTGGTCGCCTCGATCCTGATGTCGATGGGCATGTTGATGGTGCCGCCGGTCGCGGTGTCGCTGCCGCTGAAACTGGCCTTCTTCGTCATCGCCGACGGCTGGAGCCTGCTCGCCAGCGCGCTGATCCGGGGGTATGGCCAATGAGCGGCGCCGAGGCGCAGCGTCTTACCCGCCAGCAGAAGGCGGCCGTGATCATCGGGGTGCTGGGCTCGGAGGCCGCGGGCACGGTGCTCGAACAACTCGACGAGACCAGCCTGCGCCACTTCACCCACGCCATGTCCGGCCTGAAGCGAATCGACGCCACCCAGGTGCGCGCAACCATCGCCGAGTTCCTCGCCGAACTGGCAACCGACGAAGAGGCCATCCACGGCGGCCTCGACCGGGCCCGCGGGCTGCTGGAACAGCATGTGGCCGCGGGACTGCTGATGCGAATCCTCGACGACGCCGAATCGCCGTCCGCACACAATGTGTGGCAGAAGCTGGCCAAGGTCGGCGACGAGGCGCTGGCCGATTTTCTGGCTCGCGAGCACCCGCAGACCGCGGCCGTCGTGGTGTCGAAGTTCAGCCCCGAGCACGCGGCGCGCATCCTGAACCGGCTGGAGCCCGACCTCGCGCGCGATGTGGTCATCGGCCTCTCGCGCGCCGCCGGCCTCGACCCGCATGTCGTCGAGGCGATCGGCGACACGATGAGCCGCGACTTCCTCGCCGCCCATGCGAACGCGGACCGGAAGCGCGACCCGGCGGACCGGATCGGCGCGATCATGAACTACACCAGCCCGTCGATCCGCGACCACATCCTTGGCAGTATCGAATCCGATCAGCCGGAATTCGCCGAGGAAATCCGCCGCAAGATGTTCACCGTCGAGGACATCCCGGCCCGGGTGCCGCGGCGCGCCATCGCTGTCGTGGTCCGCTCGCTCGATCAGGAGACCCTGCTCAAAGTGCTCTTCACCACCAAGGAAAGCGCGCCCGAGACCAGCGAATTCATCCTCTCCAACATCTCGACGCGGATGGCGGATCAGCTTCGCGAGGAGCTTGGCGAGATCACCTCGGTGCGGCGCAAAGAAGGCGAGCACGCCCAGACGGAGATCATCCGCGTCATCCGCGAACTGGTCGCGCGCGGCGAAATCGAGCTGCTCGATGAGGACGAGAGGGAGGACGAGAGCTAGAGCAATTTCGAGCCAAATGGCTTCATTTGGCGACTCGGAAATTGCGCAAACAAAGGGACCAGGCAATTTCGAGCCGAATGGGTTCATTCGGCGACTCGGAAATTGCGCAAACAAAAGGACCAG
>Ga0209988_10003065_pt1 | contig 11057 bp, 5 predicted proteins | sample N075metaG_FD_183115 | JGI IMG/M metagenome (GOLD analysis project Ga0209988, IMG submission 183115) | Deep subsurface microbial communities from Kermadec Trench to uncover new lineages of life (NeLLi) - N075 metaG (SPAdes) (version 2) | ecosystem: Environmental > Aquatic > Marine > Ocean trench... | reverse complement strand
CAAGCAGCTCCAGTTCGTCATTATGATATTTCGGCTATTGATGTTGAAATTACCCTCAATCAATGGCTGGATTATTATCCAGGCTATATGTACGCCTTAACGGACAATATTGAAAAAATCCGTGAGGAAGAAGCTCAAAATGCCGAGGCTAGGGAATCCGAAGGACATCATGATCCAGGTGCCATCAAAAATGGCATTCAAGGTCAATGGATTCAACCGTTGGTCATTCGAGGTAATCAAGGGGACTGCGTGAAGTTTACCCTTCGTAACCAACTGGAATTTGGAGAAGAAGTGAGTTTACATATTCATGGGTCAAGCATGGTGATCAGTAAAACTGGTCAACCAGCGACGACCACGAATAGTGATTCGATTGCCGTTGGTGTCAGTGAGGATGAGGAAGATGAGGATGCGTCCGCGTTCGAGGGATCTTCGGTCATCGAAATGGAGTGGTACATCCATCCGGCCACCCAAGAAGGTGGCAGACAGTTCCATAGTTATAGTAATGATCGTGAATTGACCGTGATGGGTTTGTTCGGTGTGTTTGTTGTCGAACCCAAAGGCTCGGAATTTTTAGATCCTTTAGGAACCGGTCCAGCTCCGAAAATGGCTAGTGGTTGGCAAGCGATTATCAAAAATGGTACAGGACCCGATTTCCGTGAATTTGTCCTCATTTATCACGAGGTTGGTGATGAGGCGTTCCGTCCTGTGAATAAACATGGGGACTTTTTGCCACAACGTGATCCGTTAACGGATTCGTATCGACCTGGTGCACGGGCCTTGAATTATCGGAGTGAGCCATTTGGGATCAATAACATGCATGTGCAACATGAGTATTTTGGTTTCGAAGATGAATCGATGGCCTATAGTTCTTATACATTTGGGGATGCCTCTACCACGATTCCCCGAAGCTATTTAGGGGACCCCGCTAAGTTCCGTTTGGTTCATGGGGGATCGGAGGTGTTCCATTCTCACCATCCGCATGGAGGATCTATTCGTTGGGTGCGAAGCCCAAGGGCTGTCGATCAAATGCCAATGTGGCATGAAGGCCAGGGACCACAGAAGTATCCGGTAATCCGAACCAAATCAGATCGGGTTGACGTAGAAGTGATTGGGCCTTCAGAAGCTGTGGATCTGGAAACCGAATGTGGTTCAGGTCTTTGTCAGTATTTAGCTGGTGACTTTTTGTTCCATTGCCATGTTGCCCATCATTATGTTTCAGGGATGTGGGGTTATTGGCGAGTCTACAATACTCTTCAGGAAGAAGGGTTTAAAAATGATGTCATGGCGACGCTGAGGGAATTGCCTGATCGTATTGGGCGTATTACAAAGCCTGTTACCTCAGATAAATTGATTGGAACCACAGTAGATTGGTTTGGAAAGAAATTCCAAATTATTGAAAAAGGGAAGTCAGACTGGAAATCAAATCCGGCTGTTGTCACTATCTATGATTGGGTGGAGATGCAATTAGTGACCCGAGGAAAGCCCGGACACAAAGACGACTATGTTGAACAACTCAAATCCTATGATGCTACTGTGATGGATTGGGCTTGGGATGGCAATATGGCCGTCAGTGAGATAGAAGCGACTGCGGGTGAAAACCCGAAATATCATCCAGAATGGCAAGGATATAAAGCCGGAGAACGGCGGCCAATTTGGTTCGAACCATCTACGGGAAAGGTGGCTTGGCCATGGTTGACACCGCATTTTGGAAAACGGGTGCCTTTTTCCCCCGATAGAAATCCTTCTCCATGGTTGGAAATGATTCATTTGAATGAAGTAGGAACAACCTCCGTCAAACCAGCAAAGCCTGGGGAAAATGGTCGATGGAGCCTTTGCCCGGATCGTGCGGGTTCACAAAAATATAATATCCACTTTATTAAATTGCCGATTGAATTATCGGCAGCCCAAGGAGATCAACCGGCCATTGTTGACCCCAATGGGCTCTTGTTTGTGGTTCATGAAGAAGAAGAAGCTATTCGGGCGAATAACGATCTGAAAGTACCCTTGGTTTTTCGTGCCAATATCTATGATTGTATGGATTGGATTTTGACCAGTGAGTGGGAAGATGACGATATCACAAATTTCCAATCATCAAAGATCAATACACATTTCCATTTTGTGCAATTTGATAATCAGGCTTCTGATGGCGTGATTTCTGGGTTCTCCTACGAACAATCGATGCGTCCGTTCACAATGTTTGAAAAGAAAAAGAAAAAAGGGCTTCCTGTTCCGATGAATGCCAAGTTTACAAAAGCAGCTCGAAAAGGGGATCGAATAATCGAAGTGACGAATGCCAAGCAATATCATGTGGGTACCGTCATTTTGGTTGGTGCCGATAACGTGAAGGGCTGGGAGATTAAGCGAATTGTCGCGATTGGTGGGAGCGGTGCTTCGACCGCTTCTGTTTCAGGGACCAATGACTATACCGTGATCCCAGGTGATACCTTGGGGGGAATCGCCAGTTCATTAGGAACGTCGGTCGGTTCTTTACGGGATTTGAATGGATTAAATGACGAAAATCTTATTCTTGTGGGACAAACATTGAAAGTTCCTGGCGTGGATTCAGGTGATTCTGTTCCTACTACTCCATCAGGTGGAAATACGTTGACCTTTGAACAGCCTTTGGAAAATAATCATCCTATAGGGGATATTGTGACGGTCGAGTTTGTACGACAACGGTTCTGGGTCGATGCCGATGTCGGATCGGTGTTTTGCCATGACCATGCCTTTGGCGGGACGACCTGGCCACATGGCGCGGTGTGCACATTCTTGATCGAACCCTTTGGCTCTACCTACCACAACCCGGTGACTGGTAAACCTCAACGGACTGGGCCAGTGATGGACATCCATACGAATGAGCCGGTTGGTTATGGAGTGAGCGGAAGTTTCCGTGAATTGATGGTTCAAATCATGGATACCGTTCCACATACCGTAAATGTGGTGACCGCAGGAAATCCTCCTGGTCAACCGATTGAGGTTGCGTTGGAAGCTGGGCGGACAGTGTCATTTATTATGCCGCCAACCGAGATGATTAAAATGACGCCGATGCCCTTCCTAAATGGGGGAACCCATACGACAGGTGGCGCTTTTAATTTCAGAGCAGAGCCATTTGCTCAACGTTTGGCAAATAATCCAGATACATCTCAAATCTTCAGTAGTGCGGTCCATGGTGATCCCAGTACGATCATGGTCCGGGCTTATTTAGGAGATGCGATTGTCTTTCGATTAGTTGACGTGAGCATGAATGAAAGTAATGTCTTTACCGTTTCTGGGCACACCTTCTTAACCGAACGGTATGCCGGAGATGCGAACCGAAAAAATTCCATACACATTGGTATCGCAGAACGGTATGACCTTGTTGTTCCTCAAGCAGGTGGTCCTCGTCTCCAAGCTGGCGATTATATGTATTTTAATGGGCGAGACTCGAAGTTCTCTGAAGGTTCATGGGGCATTATCCGGGTGTTGGATAAGGAAGTGCCAGATCTTCAACTGTTGCCCAACGCGGCAGTTGGTGGTCCAGGCATCAAAAAATCTTTGCCGGTCTGCCCAGCAGACGCACCGGTAAAATCATTTAATGTTGTTGCGATTGATTTTCCATCCATGACTTTTAATCCTAATATTGAAGAAGCTATTGAGGTGGACTTTGAGCGAAAAATTCAAATTCAGAATCCAGATGCCAAAATTTACGTCTTAGAAGATGAGATCAGTAAAGTGTCTGGAGATTTCCATCCCATGCCTCTTACGATTCGGGCAAATGTGGGTGATTGTTTAAAAGTGAATCTGACCAATAAGATGAAAGAAAGCCGGGCGTCTTTTTCAGTATTTAGCTTGGCTTTTGATCCCAAAGATTCGCAAGGTATGAATATTGGTAATAACCCTGGAGATCAAACAATTGCTCCTGGGGAAAGCCGGACCTATACCTATTACGCAGATCCGTTCATTGGCGAAACGCAAGCTCTAGTTTGGGACTTTGGGAATGTGGCCATGAATCCACGCAACGGATTGTTTGGTGGCGTGATTATCGGGCCAAAGGGCTCTCACTATCGTGATCCAAAGACAGGCGCCGACATTTCCTTGAAGAACAGTTGGGTGGCTGATGTGATCATTGATCGGACCATCCAAGGAAATGAGATGCGTCAAAACTATCGAGATATTGCATTGTACTTTCAAGATGAGGACAATATCATCGGGACCAGTTTTATGCCCTATCTTCAAAATGTCGCGGGTTTGGTCGGTGTGAATTACCGATCTGAACCTTATCCCTATCGTGAAGAAATGGGATGTACATTGGGCCGCATGTTCCAACCTTGCGAAGTGGATGATCCAAAAGATCCGGTAACTCCGCTCATCGAATCCCATGCGGGCGATCCGGTTCGGATTCATGTATTCGGCGCCAGCAATGAACAAAATGGCATGTTTAGTGTAGAGAAACATGAGTGGCCCATTGAGCCGTTCATGGAAGGCGCTGATGATATCAGTGTCGTAGAGTTTGCTGGTTCTGAAGGAATTGACGTCTTTATTCCGTCTGCCGGTGGTCCGTATCAAATGCCTGCTGATTATGTGTATAGCAATCAACGGCTTCCCTATTCCCAATCAGGGCAATGGGGGTATTTCCGGGTGTTACCCGCCAATGATCGACGGATATTGCCGTTGCGCGGTGTCGCTCCTGGCGTTGAAGAAGCCAAGGTACCCGATTCGGACAAAGGGCAAATCTCGCCTGTAGCGTTTAAATAACGTTCGGTTAATTTGTCAGAGTCTGGAAGGTTTTATGCGGGGAGGCCGAGCTTCGGCTTCCCCGTTTTTTTTTAAAAAAGCGAATACGAATACCTGGTATTGTATAAAAAGTATGTCTTGTGTTTCTTGAAAATGTTATTACTTCTTGATTGCTGTGTTTCATGATTAGTCAATTTGAGGAGGATGGGAAAATGATTGCTTGGGTTCTGCTCGTGGCATTTTGTGGAATGTTCATTGGTACTCCAGCATGGTCTTACATTGAAATTTCTGTGAGCAACGGGGGAACGCTGAAGGGAATGGTGACTCTGTTGGGCGAAAAACCTCGACCTATGGCCATGAACTTAGTCACGATTCCCGATGCGGTCTATTGTGGAAGAATTTCAACGGGAACGGGATGGCGAATTGTCGAGGATTTTATCCTTGGACCAGATGGAACGCTCAAGGATACAGTGGTAATGCTGAAAAATGTTGAGAAAGGAAAGTCTTTCGATCTTCCCAAGGTTAAAGTTGAAGCCATTGACTGTGACTTTTTGCCTTTTGTGAATGTGTTGAAAGATCGTGATGAATTGACGGTGATCAATATGGATCCGATCGAACATGATATTCAAGGATATGAAACAGCTCGTAAACGAGGTGCAAGAATCCTGTTTAACCGACCCTTGCCGATGAACCCCTTTCATAAGGTCATGGGAATGTTTGGAGAAAATGTCCATACCCATATGCCGGGCAAGCCCATGGTGGAAAAGATTCATCTTAAAAAAAACCGGAATATTTTTGTAATGCAATGCGGATTTCATCCATATATGTTTTCATGGGGAGTTGTGCTGGACAATCCCTATTATTTTATTACCAAAGTCGACGGGGTTTTTGAAATTTCAGATATTCCTCCCGGAGAATATGACGTTGCAGTCTGGCATGCTGGGATGAAGAAATACCTGACGAAACGAGTGCAAATTGAAGCAGGAAAAACGGCCAATGTGGATTTTCAATATCAAGCTCCAAAAGGCCGGCGTAGTGTTCATGAAATGCTTGAAAATCCTCGTTTCGGGATGGAATTACTTGATGAAGGTGAAGTCATTATCCCTTCCCTTCGTCTCCAAATTCCGTAAACTCTATGAGATGCCTTTCTCTAGTCATTGTTGTTGCGGCGCTTCTAGTTGGCGAACGTTCTCTGGCGTTCGCCTATGAGGTGGTGAATGTAGAAGCTGGAGGCACCATCAGGGGGACGGTGACCCTTAAAGGGGCTGTTCCTATACCCAAAGCCTATAACCTCATTACCTTTCCCGACCCTGAATACTGTGGCCGTATTTCCGATGGAAATGGGTGGCGACTCCTGAAGGACTTTGTGGTGAATGACCGCCATCAGATGCAAGGTGTGGTCATGGTTGTGGAAGGAGTGACAGAGGGGAGACCTTTTACGCTTTCCATCCCCAAGGTGGAAGCCCGGGATTGCCAGTTTCTTCCGTTTACCACCATTGTACGTAGTGAGCATGGCATAGAAGTTGTGAACATGGATCCCGTCATGCATGATATTCAGGCCTATGAAACCTCGATTGCCCAAGGCGCACGTGTCTTGTTTAATTCTCCACTTCCCTTTAATCAAAAGCATCAGAGGGGTAATATACATGCCACGCATGAACATGTGCCGGGAAAGTCCATGGTCAGGCAATTTACAATGACCAAAGGCCGGACAACGTTTGTCATGCAATGTGGATTTCATGCCTATATGGAAAGTTGGGCGATTGCTGTGGATAATCCTTATTTTACGTTGACAAGTGAAACCGGGACCTATGAGATTGCCGGTATTCCTCCAGGAACCTATCGCTTGCGAGCCTGGCACCCCAGTGTGAAACAGGAACACATTCAAATGGTCATCGTAGAGCCATCGCAAACCATTCAGGTGGATTTCTCCTTGCGCTCTCCAGTTGGACGATGGACAGCCTACACCCGTCTAAAGCCCCCACGGTTTACTGCAGCTGTCTTGGGGCGTCCGATACACATCGAACCTCTGGTCGAACGTCAAAGTCCATGAAATGCCTCAGCGTATTTATTGGTAAACTCCCGTCGTACAAGTCAAGCCCTTGGTGCCTTCTGGCTTGTGTTCTGGCTGTAGGACTGGGGTCTCTTTCCGTGAATGAGGCTCTCGCGCAACCTGGAACCAAATGGGGCACAAGTCCTTTTGAGTTCTCAGCGAAATTATTATGGACAATCCAAGGACGAAAGGCCAAGGCCCAATTGTTTGTCAAATTCGACCGGTATCGTATTGAATATTTAGGGGGAATTCGAACAGATCTCGGCTATGCGGGTGTGACCATTGTTCGACTCGATGAGCAAAAAGTTTGGTATATCCTGTCAGAACGCCGAACGGTTGTGAGCGTTCCGTTGACCGCTGGTTATTTGTTGCCATTTTCTGTGACATTGGAAGGGGAGACGAGTCGGACCTTGATTGGCGACTCTGTGGTAGGTGATCGGTCAGCCATGCTTTATGAAGTGGTGGTACAGGATCGATTTGGCCAAACCGAGCGATTTTACGAGTGGGTTGATGCTGATCGCAACATTCTTTTGAAGCTCTTAAGCCAAGACCGTGATTGGTTTGTGGAATATGGACATGTGGTTGTATCCTCCCAGCCAGATTATTATTTTGAAACCCCTTTGGGATATAGGATGATTGAAGCTCAAGAAGCTCAAATCCCTAAAGGTTAACGGGGAATGGTAAAACGAACGATGCGTCGTCATAAGTTTTTTTGTAGCAAGGGTAGGGGACTGTTGAATGTTTTATCCCCAATTTCCGTCATTTATGTCTTCATGTTGGCCGCCAGCGGGCTGTTCCCGGTCATGGTCTGGGGGGATGTATCCACAAAGACAATTCTTGAACAAGCGAACATGGCTTTTGGCAAGGGTGATTTTTCAAAAGTGGTCGAGCTTGTCGAGCCTGTTCTTCAAGACGAAGCGAATTCCTCGATTCACATTCATCGGCTGCATATTCTGGCTTTGGCCAGAATGGGGAATTCGCCTGCGGCGATGGATTCTTATGAGAAGTTTGTTCATTCCATGAAACGTGAAGATGAAAATCTCTTACGACAGGCAGCTATCGCGGTCATTTTGTCTAAGCGGGCAGACATGCGGGTACAGATGCGAGGGGCAGCCTATACGGCTCTCAAGGAAATTGACTCCGATGAGATGGTTGGATTTTTGGAAGAAGGTTTGAGTGATGGGTCCGGGATGATCCGTGCGTTAGTTGCCGAAGCGTTGGGTCAACATAAGGCAGGACAGCGTTCCGCACGATTGCGGCAGGCTTTGAACGATTCGGCAGGGTTGGTCCGTGCGATGGCGGTAAAAAGCATTGGAAAATCAGGGGATCGGAAGATGATTCCCTTGATTGAAGAGTCGCTTCAGGATAAACAGATTTTTGTGCAAATTGCTGCGGCTCAAGTTCTTTATGAACTAGGGCAGAAAAACATGTGGGCACAATTGGAGCAGGGAGCGCAAAGCCAGGAAAGCTATGAGCGAGGAGGAGCGATCCGTGCCTTTGGAGCGATCAAGGACCCTCGCGCTCTTCCATTTTTAGAAAAGACTGCGCGGGATACTCAGCCCTCTATTCGTGCCGCAGCTATCGGGTCGTTGGGGAAAATACAAGCTCCGGAAAGCCTCCCCACGCTTCAATCGGCCCTTTTCGATCCTGTCCCCGGGGTACGAAATCAAGCGGCGTTTAGTATGGGGTACTATGAACTTCATCAGGTCTTATCCCCATTGACCAAGGCGTTGTTGGATGTTGATCCTGGAGTTCAAGCCGCAGCGAGTGCGTCGTTGTTACGTGCAGGTGCACCGTTTTCAGTGGTGGAGAGGACGCTTCATAAATTACTCCAAGATCAAAATCCTGCTCTTCGATCCATTGCGGTGAAAGCTTTGGGCAATGGGAAGGGTGGAAAAGTCATTGCCACGCTGAAGCTTATGTTGAATGACCCCATTCCGCGCCCACGGATTGTGGCTGTTCGTGCATTGGGGCGAATGGGAGAACATGAGCTGCTCCCTGTTTTAAAACGCACCCTTCGAGATCCGGATGACGCTGTGAGGGTGACGGCGGCTGCGGCGATCGTGAAAATTCTTGATGCGCAAACTGGCATCTGAGGGGAATGGGGAAAAGTAAGAAGTGAAAAGTGTGAAGAGAGAAGTAGGGAACATGCGGAAGGTTTGCGTTGTTGCACTTCCTCCGCCTCGCTCCTGACTTCTCACGGATTGTTGTTCTGTCGAACGTTTTTCCTTTCTTTTGCCGGTCGTCTACATTGTGATGAAAATTACCAGTATTTTCTGTTTGGTCTTTTCCCTTTTCTTGAGTGGGGGAAATGCCGCGTTATCCCACCAGTCTAAACCAGATCGTCAATCTGATATTCAATGGTATGAATGGGGACAAGAGGCCTTCAACCGGGCTCAAGCTGAAGATAAACTCATCCTTTTGGACCTTACGGCTGTGTGGTGTCATGCTTGCCATGTGATGGATCAAACAACCTATGCCGACCCGCAGGTTCTTGCAATACTCCGGGCCCACTTTATTCCTATTCGGGTTGATACCGATCAACGTCCGGATCTTGAAGCTCGCTATCGAACAGGCGGGTGGCCGACCACCAGTCTTCTGTTGCCGACTGGAGAAATTCTCTTTGAGGCAAATTCTCTTGAGCCGGAGATGATGGTCGAATTGCTCCAAGATGCCAAGGTGTTATATGAATCGGACAAAGAAGATTTACGTGAGCAAGCGGCTCAATTGTGGAACCAAGTGCGGGAACATGCCCACGTGAATCAATCCTCAGATGCGGTGCTTCGTCCTGTTATGGCAAGCCAAAGCGTGGATATGATGAAAAGGGAGTTCGATACGGTGAATGGGGGATTTCGCGATCACCCGAAATTCTTTGAACCCGATGCCATTCAGATGGCTCTGACTTATGGGTTTTTTGAACATGACGTTGAGTTGATCAGCATGGGTTTGACCACATTAGATAAGCAAGCCGTTTTACTTGATCCGGTCTGGGGCGGGTTTTATCGCTATGCCGAACAAGCTGACTGGAGCCAGCCTCATTTTGAAAAGATGCTGACTATCCAAGCTCAGAATCTCCACAATTATGTGCAAGCCTTCCAACTCACGGGGAATTCAGAGTACAAATACATTGCCTTACGCATTATTGATTACGTGGAAACCTTTTTGACCGACCACCGAACCGGTCAATTTTTTGAAAGCCAGGATGCCGATGTTCGGGCCGAAGATGGGAGGACCCTTGTCGCAGGGTCTGAGTATTTTTCTTGGGGTGCGATTCATCGTAAGGCCAAAGGGATACCTCTGGTGGATCGGAGAATGTATACGGGTAGTAATGCCGATATGGCCTGGGCGTATCTTCATGCCTCGCAGATATTAGGAAATTCCCAGCTTCAGGAAAAAGCCCTTAACGTTCTTACGCGGATGATGACTGAGCGGTTTGATAAAAAGAAGGGAGTAGCCCATGGAATGATCCAAGGCTCATTTGTGCTCTATGGCGAATTGTCAGACCATGTCCGATTAGGCAGGGCTCTGGTGAAGGCGTTTTATATGACGAGAGATCCGCAGTTTTTGCAGAATGCCGAAGCCATTGCCCAAACCAGTCAAGAGTTGTTGCAAGATCACAAAGGTGGAGGGTTTTTTGATCGCCCACCGTCGCCTGACCACATTGGCCTGCTCAATGTTCCCACCAAACCGGCGCGCGAGAATATTCAAGCGGCCAAGTTCTATCTAGATCTTTTTCACGTTACCCGCAATGATGACTACCGATCAATGGCTGAACGCACGTTGCTGTCTGTCGTGGGTACCCCACAACCACTTCCTGTTGCTTTAATGGGTCTGGCTGCTGATGAATGGTTTCGACATCCGGTTCATATTGCCATTGTCGGGATGCCGGAGGATGTGTGGACTCAGGCTTTGTTGCGGGAAGGGCAACAGCTGTATTGCCCCGGAAAAATTATGAGAAACTTTGATCCTCGTGCAGGCCAGGCGAAGTGGAGAGAGATTACGTTCCCCTATGATGGGCGTTCTGTGGCTTTTGTTTGTACGAATCAAATATGTTTGGCTCCCGTCTTTCAGGCCGAAAATATGAAAAGGCGTGTGGACGAATTACTCGGGATTCTCAGAAAGCAAGCTGCATGAGGTGAGGGACCGTCATGAGCTCTACCTGTGTCATTTGATAACTGGATAGCTTGGATGTTGTTTGACTTCATTTTTTTGTTGAGACGCTGGATTGAGATACAACGTTAAAAGACCTAAAGCATGGTCCAAATGGCCTAAAGTGGTCCTATGTTCTTGA
>Ga0209988_10003063_pt1 | contig 11059 bp, 10 predicted proteins | sample N075metaG_FD_183115 | JGI IMG/M metagenome (GOLD analysis project Ga0209988, IMG submission 183115) | Deep subsurface microbial communities from Kermadec Trench to uncover new lineages of life (NeLLi) - N075 metaG (SPAdes) (version 2) | ecosystem: Environmental > Aquatic > Marine > Ocean trench... | reverse complement strand
CCCTAAAGGCTCCGCTTGCCGTAAAGCTGTTCGGCGCGTTCCTCGAAGGCGCGCACGATGCGGCGCATGGCCTCGTGGAACACCACCCCGATGATCAACTGCAGGGTCTTCGAGCGGAACTCGAAATCGACGAAGAAGTCGACCTCGCAGGCGGTATCGCCCACCGGCTTGAAGCGCCAGTGGTTGTTGAGATAGCGGAACGGCCCGTCGAGATAGGCAACATCGATCTTGTAGCCGTCCGGGCGCAAGACCACCCGGCTGCCGAAGTGCTCGCTGAACACCTTGAACGAGATCACCATCTGCGACTCGACGATCTCGGAGCCGTCCGGCTGCGGCTTGCGCGAGCGAATGCGCGCGCCCGAGCACCAGGGCAGGAACTCCGGATAGGCGGCCATATCGGCGACCAACGCGTACATCTCGGCCGCCGAATAGGGCAGGCGGCGAATCTCGGCATGGGTGGGCATGGGGTCTCGATGCGCTCCTTCGCAAGGCTGGCAGTGGTTAACACCGGAGCGGCCCCCAAAGGCAAGCCCCGGGACGATAAACCCGATACAAACCTGCGCGAGGATCGGGCCCCGATGATTGGCGTTGACGACCGGGGCCGATCCCGGCCACCCTCGGCGCGGAGAGGCTGGAGCGTTTCCACCCTGACGGAATCAGGACGGACGCTCTATTCCTTTGTTTACGCAATTGCCGAGTCGCCAAATGAACCCATTTGGCTCGAAATTGCTCTACCAGGCGGGAGACCGGCCGTGGCGACAAAACGCAAGACCTTCGTGCTGCTGCACGGCGCCTGGCATGGCGGCTGGTGCTGGGAGCGGGTGGCCGGGCCGCTCCGTGCCCGGGGCCACCGGGTGACGACCCCGACCCAGACCGGGCTCGGCGAGCGCGCGCACCTGATGTCGCCGGATATCGACCTCGCGGTCTTCACGGCGGACCTGGTGAACCACCTGGTGCGAGAGGACCTGACGGAGGTGGTGCTGGTCGGACACAGCTTCGGCGGCAACGCCATCTCCGGCGCGGCCGAAGAGGTGCCGGGGCGGATCGCCCGGCTGGTCTATCTCGACGCGCTGGTACCCGTCAGCGGACGCGCGCCGTTCGACGACACCCCGGCGCACGTGGCCGCCCAACGGACCCGGCAGGCCGAGGAGACCAGCGGCGGGCTGAGCATACCCCCGCCCCCGGCCGCCGCCTTCGGCGTCACGGGTGCTGCCGACGCCGCCTGGCTGGAGGCCCGGCTGACACCGCATCCCCTGCGCACCTTCACCACGTCCCAGACCTTCCGCAGTGAGGCCGGCAACGGCTTGCCTGCGCAATACATCCTGTGCAATGACCCGGTCTACGGCCCGCTGGAGCATCCTGTGCAATGACCCGGTCTACGGCCCGCTGGAGGGCGCTCGCGCTCGCGCCCGTGCCCGCTCGCTCGGCTGGCCGGTGACCGAGATCGCCACCGGGCACGACGCCATGGTGACCGCGCCCGAGGCGCTGGTGGACATGCTGGAGGCAGAGCCGGAACGATGACCCGGGAATACACCATCAGGACGATGATTACCGCCGACGAGATCGCGGCGCGGGTCGAGGTGCTGGCGGGCGAGATCAACGCCTATTTCGCCGGGACCGAGAAGCTGGTGGTGGTGGGCTTGCTGCGCGGCTCCTACGTCTTCATCGCCGATCTGGCGCGCAAGCTGGACCTGCCGGTGGAGGTCGACTTCATCGAGGCGTCCTCCTACGGCGACACGATGGAAAGCTCGCGCGAGGTGCGCATCCTCAAGGACCTGCGCTCACCGATCGAGGGGCTGGACGTGCTGGTGGTCGAGGACATCGTCGACACCGGCCACACGCTCAAGCACGTGCTGAAGCTGCTGGCCACCCGCAAGCCCAACCGGCTGGAGGTCTGCGCGCTCCTGTCCAAGCCCTCGCGCCGCGAGGTCGAGATCAGGGCGAGGTGGATCGGCTTCGAGATCCCGGACGAATTCGTGGTCGGCTACGGCATCGACTACGCCCAGAGGAACCGGAACCTGCCGTATATCGGCGCGGTGGAGTTCGGGTGAGGAATGTCCCAGCTGACCAAGTGAATTTGTCTGTCCAATTTCATTCTTCTTCAACCTTCCAGTCCGCATGGAATATTTTTTTGGTACCAATTTTTGCATCAGGAAAGGAAATGGAAATTTTCGTACTTTGTTCATTTTCAGTTACGGCGAGAATTGCGCGATCACCTTTCACCGGGTCGATTTTCACAAACGGCTTTTCAATTAGTGCATGCGAAATCTTCGTTTTTAATAACTTACTGTGCTGCAATTCAATCTTGTTATCTCGTACCAAAACTTTTGCACGAACCTTTACGCAGTCAACTTCAAACTTTCTACTCTCCGCACGCGCAGTAAATAGGTTTTTTTCGGTTTCCAATTCACAGTTATTTCAAATTCTGTTTTTCCATTATCTTTTTTCTCTTGCATCCAGAGACTTATTAACAGTCGTCCAACTTCAGGGTTTTTCATAATATCCTCGCCGAGATCAAGGGGACCTAACTCAACACCATCCGAGATTCTGCGAAATACAACTTTTTCTTTATCAATTTTAAGATTAATAGACGCATCAGATTCTACGGGTATAACTGTAACATCGATTAGTTTAGCGATAAATCCAGCGGAGTGTAGAGAGTTATATTTTTGTGCGAATCGAGTCCAATCGGTCGCGTCCACTTCACTCAACGATATTGCTAACGCAGACCCACTTTCCTCTGCCAATCTCAGCGCAGGTTTCGAAAAACCGGATTCGGAAACGAGCACGAGTTTGTCAGTTGGTAGATACTTATGCTTACCGAGCATACTCTCAACCCACGGCGATCCGACTATTCTGTTTTGTGATGTGCACTCGAAACACAATAATACTGGCACGTCATTAATGCGTGTCTTAACGACAATATCCACTTCCCGTTTCTCACTTGTTATCGAATGGATTAATCCTTCGGATTCTGTTACTATAAAATCTGCATTACCCGCGAAATGCGACTGTATTTGATAAATTAGTGTTTGAAATGCATTCGAGCGTTTTGGCATGTTGCGACCTTCCAGCTTGCTTTCATCAGTGCCATTTAACATCGACGAAATTCATGCGGGCGCTGACTCTACCCACGATCCGTGACTGTTGACCTTGCGTGAACCGCCCTCACGCCCCGCCCAGCTTCGCCAACCTTGCCTCCCACAGCCGCCGGAAATCGTCGCCGGCGTGGTAGCTCGACCGGGTCAGCGGCGTCGCCGAGACCATCAGGAAGCCCTTGGCATAGGCCGCCTTCTCGTAGCCCTTGAACTCGTCCGGGGTGACGAAGCGCGTAGGCTGGGATCTGCGAACCCACCGTTCTTCATCATACTACCCGTGACGGTGGGTTGAAAGAACCCACTCTACTCGCAAACCGGGATGTCGTCCGTCCGATAGGGCTGCCCGATCAGATGTCCCGCCCGGGGGCACCCCCGGGCAGCGCCCGACCCGCCCCGCCCCGGTCCATGGTGGCGGGCGCTTCTCGCCCCCCCTCGGGCCGGGCGCTGCCCTCGTCTCTCCGCTCCAACGATGAAGAAGACCAACTCGACCCGGCGCAATATCATGGTGCCGTTAACGGCGGTGCCGGGTCGTAGGGCGGGGTTCACCCCGCCGTTCCGGCCCGGTCAAATGCGTGGCGGGGTGAACCCCGCGCTACAAATGCCCTTGCGCCCTGGCCATCAAATGGCAATGTTAGTAATCGTTAAAATATTGTGTTATCCTTTATAATCAATCACTTAACCCCATGCACAAATCTGTGCACCCCCCGCCCGCCAGCACATTCGCCGCCGCCCGTGCCCGGCGGTCCGCCAGGCGCCGCGCGGGGAGGTGCGCACGCCGGGCTCACGCCCCGCCCAGCTTCGCCAGCCGCGCTTCGCGCAACCGCTCGAAATCATCCCCGGCGTGGTAGCTCGACCGGGTCAGCGGGGTCGCCGAGACCATCAGGAAGCCCTTGGCATAGGCTGCCGTCTCGTAGCCCTTGAACTCGTCCGGGGTCACGAAGCGCGCCACCGCAATGTGCTTCTTCGTCGGTTGCAGATACTGCCCGACAGTCAGGAAATCCACATCCGCGGCGCGCTGGTCGTCCATCACCTGCAACACCGCCTGGCGCTCCTCGCCCAGCCCCACCATGATGCCGGACTTGGTGAACATCGCCGGGTCCAGTTCCTTGATCCGCTGCAACAGGCGCAGCGAGTGGAAATAGCGCGCGCCGGGGCGGACCTCCGGGTAGAGGCCGGGCACCGTCTCCAGGTTGTGGTTGAACACGTCCGGACGCGCCTCGACCACCGTCTCGAGCGCCGAGGGCGGGCATTTCAGGAAGTCCGGCGTCAGAACCTCGATCGTGGTCTCCGGGCATTTGCGGCGCACGGCGCGGATGGTCTGGGCGAAGTGCTCGGCCCCACCGTCCTCGAGGTCGTCGCGGTCGACCGAGGTGATCACCACGTGCTTGAGTCCCAGCTTCTCGACCGCCTGCGCCACACGCACCGGCTCGAACACGTCCAGCGCATTGGGCCGCCCGGTGGCGACATTGCAGAAGGTGCAGCCCCGGGTGCAGATCGCGCCCATGATCATCATGGTGGCGTGACCCTGGGCCCAGCACTCGCCCAAGTTAGGGCAACCCGCCTCCTGACAGACGGTCGCCAGCCCGTGCTCCTTGATGATGTTCCTGGTGCGGAAGAACCCGGGCGAGTTCGGCGCCTTGACCCTGATCCAGGCCGGCTTCTTCGGGCTCGGGTTGTCGGCGCGGTGCGCCTTCTCCGGGTGGCGCTGGGCGCGATCGGTGAGGTCACGGTCGGTCATGTAGGCTCCTGCTGATTGGCGTGCAGTATAGGGCGGGATCGCGGCCAAGTCTTGCGGCGATTCAGCACCGCGGGCCGGGTTAGAGCAAGGTGCGTGATTTCCAATCTGGGAAATTCCCCTTTTGTGCCGGGTGACAACGGCATCGGGATGCGTTATGGATTTTATCCTATAAGGCCGAAAAACCACAGGTTTCCGGCCCAAGTCTGGGGGAGGAAGCGGCCTGCGTCACGCAGGTCGTTTTCATTTCAGGGCTTGGCTCGGCCCTGGCGTCAGACCGGAACGGCATGCACTGCCCCGGCCACACCCAGTTCACCGGTCAGATGGCGCAGGCGCTTTTCCACCTCATCACCGGCCAGGTCCAAAGCCCTTCCCTCGAGCCGCAGGTCGAGCCGGCCCGGACCATGGACCGCCCGGCAGCCGGGCAGGATCCCCGGCGTCGAGCCCGACAGCACCGCCCCGAGACGGAAAGCCAGCCCGAGCCGGACCGCGCGCTCGATGGCCCCGGCATCCAGCAGCCCCGGCATCGGCGACTGTTCCAGCACCCGCCGGGAGCGCTTGTAGCGGGTCGACAGGATCACGCCGAGGAAGACCCGCCCGGCATGGCCGAGCGCGGTGATCGTGGGCCGGGTCACGGTCTCCCAGCTACCGGCGACGCGATAGTCCGGGTGGGTGCGCCAGTTCACATCCACCAGCCGCGCGGCGGCGTCGATCAGCCGGTCCTCGGCGGCATCCTTCGGCGGCAGCACGGTCTTGACCCAGGCGGCCAGTTCCGGGCCGAAGCCGGGGGCGCGGGCGCGCAGGTTCTCAGCCGCCTCGCAGGCGGCGATCAGCGGGTCCTGCGCGCGCACCGAGGCCGGCATGTGTTCGAGGCAAACCCCCTCGCGCAGGCCAAACCCCGAGACCATGATGTCGCCGGGCCGCAAGGCCTCGACCAGGTGGCGCAGGAGGCGCCCGGCCAGGGGCAACACCGGCGCCCGGCTGTCGGAAAGCCCCGCCAAACCGGCCATGGCCTCGGGTGCGGTTGCCGCCGCCCAGTCGGCCAGCTCCAGCGCCTGCCCGGCGGGGAGCGTGTATTCGTGCAGAACCCTGAGCGGATAATCGATGCGCTCCATATGCACCCGCGCCAGCGCCCGCCATGCCCCCCCGACCAGGTAGAGCCGCCCGCCGTCGAGCCGGAATCCGCTGGACAGGCGGCTCAGGCAGGCGGCGATATCGGCGCCGGAGGCATCGCCCGGCCCCGCGCCCCCGAGCCGCAGCGGGCCGAGCGGCGTCGTCACGCCGCGCCCCGGATGCCCGTCCTCGATACGGCAAAGCTCCAGCGAGGCGCCGCCGAGATCGGCCACGACGCCATTGGCGCCGGGATCGCCGAAGATCACCCCCTGGGCGGCGAGGCGGGCCTCGTCGGCGCCGCTGGCGATCGCCAGCCGGATGCCGGTCGCGGCCTCGACCTCGGCGCAGAAGCCGACGCCGTCGCTGGCGTCGCGCACCGCCGCGGTCGCCACCGCCGCCAGCGCCCCCACATGCAGCCCCGACGCGATGGCGGCGTAGCGGCGCAGCGCACCGATGGCGCGCCGCTTGCCCTTGGGATCGAGCCCGCCGGTCTCGTCCAGGCGGGCGCCCAGGGCACAGGTCACCTTTTCATTGAACAGCACCGCCGGGCTGCGGCAATCACCCTCGAAGACCACCATGCGCACCGAGTTCGAGCCGACATCGATGACGCCGATGCGGTCGGCGGGTGTCTCCGGCCCGGGGAAGGAGGGCTGCTGGCCGGGGAAGAAATCGCCCTGCCGGCCGGTCGCGGGGCGACGGCCCGGCGCAATGCCTGCCGAATCAGTCAGTTGCTTGCTCCCTATCTGCACGGGGCTCCGCGCCGGGCTCCGGGCCGGGCTCCGCACTGGGCGGGGCGGCGATGGTCAGGCGCGGTGCGTCCGCCGCCCCGCTGCGGCCGCGCCCCGAGAGCGAGGGATATTTCATGAAGAACTCGTGACAACTGAAAAGCTCCGCGCCCTCCGGCCCGGCAGCCCGGACATATTGCCCGTCCGGCATCAGAACCCAGCTCTGGGCCTCGTCGCGCAGGTTGGCGGCCATCACCTGATCGATGATCTGGGAATGGACGGTGGGGTTGTCGATCTCGACCAGGGTCTCGACCCGACGGTTGAGATTGCGGTCCATCCAGTCGGCCGAGGAGATGAACACCCGGGCGCCCGCGGACGGCAGGCCGTGGCCGTTGCCCAGACAGACGATCCGGCTGTGTTCGAGGAAGCGCCCGACAATCGACTTGACGCGGATGTTCTCGCTGAGCCCCGGCACGCCGGGCCGCAGGCCGCAGATCCCGCGGATCACCATGTCGATCCGCACACCTGCCTGTGATGCCCGGTAGAGCGCGTCGATCACCTCGGCCTCGATCAGCGAGTTCAGCTTGGCCCAGACCTGGGCGGGGCGGCCGGCGCGGGCGTGTCCGGCCTCCTCCTCCAGCCGCTCCAGCAGAGTTTTCTTGAGCGTCAGCGGCGCGACCTGGACCTTCTCCAGCCCCTGCGGTTCGGCATAGCCGGTGATGAAGTTGAAGATCTTGGCGGCGTCGCGGGCATGGGCCGGCGAGCAGGTGAACAGCGACAGGTCGGTGTAGTTACGCGCCGTGATCGGATGGTAGTTGCCGGTGCCGAAATGGGAGTAGGTGACCAGCTCGCCACCCTCGCGGCGCACCACGATCGAAATCTTGGCGTGGGTCTTCAGATCGAGGAAACCGAACACCACCTGCGCACCGGCCCGTTCCAGCTGCCGGGCGAGGCGGATGTTGGTGGCCTCGTCGAAGCGGGCCTTCAACTCGACCAGGGCGGTGACCGACTTGCCGCTCTCCGCCGCCTCGCACAATGCCTGCACGATTGGGCTGTCCTTCGAGGTGCGGTAAAGGGTCTGCTTGATCGCCAGCACATCCGGGTCGCGGGCCGCCTGTGCCTTCAACTCGCCCAGGGCGGTGACCGACTTGCCGCTCTCCGCCGCCTCGCACAATGCCTGCACGATTGGGCTGTCCTTCGAGGTGCGGTAAAGGGTCTGCTTGATCGCCAGCACGTCCGGGTCGCGGGCCGCCTGTTGCAGGAACTGCACCACGACCTCGAAGCTCTCGTAGGGATGGTGCAGCAGCATGTCCTTCTGGCGCACGGCGGCGAAGATGTCGCCGTGATGGTCGCGCACCCGCTCGGGGCTGCGCGGCTGGTGCGGGCGCCAGCGCAGGTCGGGCCGGTCATCGACGATCAACTCGGCGATGTCGGCAATGCCGACGACGCCCTCGACCTCGACCATCTCGGCCGGGCCGACGCCGATCTGCTCGCAGATCAGCCGTTTCAGCGCCGCCGGCGCGCCGGCGCTGAGATCGAGCCGGATGGCGCTGCCGCGGCGGCGGCGCTTGAGCGCGGTCTCGAACTCGGCCTCTTCCTCGACCTCCAGATCACTGTCGCGCAGCACCCGGAAGACGCAATGCCCGGCGGCGGAATAGCCGGGGAAAAGCTGACCCAGGAACAGCCCCAGCAACGCCTCCAGGGGCAGGAAGCGGATCTCGTCTCCAGGGCCGCTGGCGAGCCGGATGAAGCGGTCGAGTTTTGCCGGAACCGGGATCAGGGCGCGCATCGGCTTGCCGTCGGCGTCGCGCACAAGGTCGAGCATCAGCGCCAGCCCCTCGTTCGGGATGAACGGGAAGGGATGCGCCGGGTCCAGCGCCAACGGGGTCATCACCGGGAACACCCGGGTCAGGAAATAGTCTTCCAGCCAGGTGCGGTCGTCGCTGGTCAGTTCCGACCCTTCGACGACGTGAATGCCGGCGTCGGCGAGCAGACCGCGCAGGTTGGCCCAGGTCTTCTGCTGCGCCTGCTGCAACGCCAGCGAGTCGCGGTAGATCAGCTCCAGTTGCTGGGCCGGGGTCCGCCCGTCGGCCGACAGCCGGTCGACGCCGGCCCGCATCTGGGCCCGCAGGCCGGCGACGCGGACGGTGTAGAACTCATCGAGATTGGTCGCGGAAATCGGCAGGAACCGCAGCCGCTCCAGCAACGGCTGACCGGGGTTGTCCGCCGCTTCGAGGACGCGCCAGTTGAAGGCGAGCCAGGACATTTCGCGGTTCAGGAACCGCTCCGGGGTTTCGGGGTCGAAAACGGCGCGGTGCTCCGCGGGGACCGGTTGCGCCGTGATGTTCAGGAAATCGGCTCGCATCGGTCAGCCCTCGCCCGCGCCGCCGGCCCCGGTACTGGCACCGGTACTGGCACCGAGAACCTCGGCCGCCATCGCCCGGGTCACCGGTTTCTGGCGCGCCAGCGACAGGCGGTCGAGCGCGCCCACCGTGCCCTCGACGGCACTGAACGAACGCTCGATGCGCCGCGAGAGATACTGGATCACTCCCGGGGCCACCTGCAACTGACGGTCGGCGAACAGTTTGACCATCAGCGATGACAGCAATGTGTCGTCGGGCGGGGCAACCCGGGCGACCGGCAGCGCGGCCAGCCGCGAGGCCAGATCGGGCGTCTCCACCGGCCAGCGCCCCGGCGCCGCACGGCCGGTCAGCAACAGCCAGGCGCCCTCGGCGGCGGCAAGGTTGTAGAGGTGGAACAGCGCCTTCTCGGCGGCGCGGCGGCGCCCGGGGTCGAGTGAGGTCAGCGCGTCGACATCCTCGATCACCACCCCGCCGTGGCGAACCAGCCGTTCGGCGGCGGCATCGTCGAGGCGCGCGGCGGGCAGCAGTTCCGCCCCGCTCTCCTGCATCCAGACATGGGCCAGATGGGTCTTGCCGGCGCGGGCCGGGCCAACCAGCGCCATGTGGCGGCGCGGCCAGTCGCGCCAGCCGGAGAGCAACCGCACCGCTTCCGAATTCGAGGCCGAGACCAGCAAATCAGCCCGGCCCAGCGCCGGGCGGTGGTCGAGCATCAGCGGCATCTGGCGCGGGACCGGGTTCATGGCATCACTCCTGCCCCTCCTTCGTCCGGTCGCTTTCAGCCGCCGCCCGCTCCTGCCACTCGGCGCTGCCGCGATAGAGGCGGCCGTCCTTGTAGCGCTCGATCAGGAAGCGGCCGAACACCCCGATGCTCGCCGCCGCCGGAACCGCGACCAGCAGGCCGACAAAGCCGAACAGCGAGCCGAAGGCCGACAGTGCGAACATCAGCCAGACCGGATGCAGCCTGACCTTGCCCCCGACCAGTTTCGGGGTCAGGAAATTGCCCTCGACGGCCTGGCCGGCGACGAAGACAACGGCGACCGCGGCGATCATCCCGGGCTCATCCCAGAACTGCACCACGGCGACGCCGATCGACACCAGCCCGCCGAGGATCGAACCGACAAACGGGATGAAACTTATCAGCCCGGCGAAGGCGCCGATCAGCAGGCCGAATTGCAGCCCGATCAGGCTCAGCGCCACCGCGTAGAACGCGCCGAGGATGGCGCAGACCATAAGCTGACCGCGCACGAAGCCCGCCAGCACCCGGTCCAACTCGCCCATCAGCCGGTGGATCGTGGCGCGGTGCTGGCGTGGCAGGCTGTCGTCGATCCCGGCGATCATGCGGTCCCAATCGTAGAGCAGATAGAACGCCACGACGGGCGTAATGACGACAAGGGCGACAAAATCGATCACCGCAAGGCCGCCGCTCCACAGCCCTTGCAGCACCGAGACGCTCCAGCCCTCGGCCCGGGCGCGCAGGTTCTCCATCGCGCCGCGCAGGGCGGAGTCCTGGTCCGAGAGCGACGGCATATAGGCAGTGACGATGCCGCGCAGCCATTCGACATAGGACGGCGCGCTGGCGATGGCGTTCTGCACCTGCTCGATCAGCGTCGGGATGATCAGGATCAGCGCCAGAACCGCGGCCCCGAGCGATCCCGCGGTGATCACCACGGTGGCGAGAATGCGCGACAGGCCGGCGCGCTCCAGCCGGTCGGCCAGCGGATCGGTCAGATAGGCCAGCGCCGCCCCCAGCACGAAAGGCAGGATGGCGTCGGTCAGAAACCACAGCAGCACGATGAAGGCGGCAAAGCCGACCCCCCACCAGCGGAGCTGTTCGCCCATGGTCATGCTGTGGTGCCTTTCCTCATGCGCCGTCCGTTCAGCGTCGGCCGGTCCCTGCCCCGATTATCTGAGAGTCCGTCTGAAAAGCCAGCCCCCCTGCCCCGCCTCCCACCAAGAGTCTTTGCCCGTGACAAAATCCGTATGCACGGATTTTCGGCGCCGCCACCCACCCCGCCTCCCCGCCCC
>Ga0209988_10003062_pt1 | contig 11059 bp, 7 predicted proteins | sample N075metaG_FD_183115 | JGI IMG/M metagenome (GOLD analysis project Ga0209988, IMG submission 183115) | Deep subsurface microbial communities from Kermadec Trench to uncover new lineages of life (NeLLi) - N075 metaG (SPAdes) (version 2) | ecosystem: Environmental > Aquatic > Marine > Ocean trench... | reverse complement strand
AACGAGCGTCGGGTGATCGGTTTGAACAACATCGAACTGATTACAGACCGGCCTTTGCAGACCAATCTCGATGAAATTCGCCAGATTAAGAAAGACTGGCCTGATCGTGCCGTTATCGCATCGGTCATGCTGCCAATGGAAGAAAAATCCTGGGCCGAATTGATTCCTGTCATCGAAGACAGCGGCGTCGACGGCTTCGAGTTGAATTTCGGTTGCCCGCACGGGATGTCGGAGCGTGGCATGGGCGCCGCAGTGGGCCAGGTTCCCGAGTACATTCAAATGACGACCGAGTGGGCGAAGAAATATGCAAGCACGCCGGTAATCGTCAAGTTAACGCCAAATGTAACGAGTATCCTGCCGCCGGCAATAGCCGCAGCGGCGGGCGGCGCGGACGCTGTGTCATTGATCAACACCATCAATTCGATCATGCGTGTTAACTATGAAACGCTGACAATGTATCCAACGACGGATGGCATGGGTTCGCACGGTGGCTATTGTGGATCGGCGGTCAAGCCCATCGCGCTGCATATGGTTGCCGAAATTGCTCGCCACAAGGAAACTGAGAATATCCCGATATCCGGCATTGGCGGCATCGGCGACTGGCGGGACGCCGTCGACTTCCTGGCGCTTGGAGCATCCAATGTTCAGGTGTGCACCGCTGCAATGGTTTATGGCTTCAAGATTATCGATGACCTGATTGACGGGCTCAGCGACTTCCTGGATCAAAAGGGAATGAGCAGCGTTAGTGACCTGGTGGGTAAGGCGGTGCCGAGCATCACCGACTGGCAATACCTGAATCTGAACTACGTGGAAAAAGCCGTCATCGACCAGGACTTGTGCATCAAGTGTGGTCGCTGTCACATCGTCTGCGAAGACACAGCGCACCAGGCAATCACCCATACCGTCAATGGCGAACGGCGTTTCGAAGTCATCGATGAGGAGTGCGTAGGCTGCAACTTGTGCGTCAGCGTTTGCCCGGTGGACGGTTGTATCAGCATGCAACAACTCACTGAAGGCGAGGATCCGCGGACCGGGAAGGCTATTACGACCGAAAAAGCAGACTGGACCACACACCCCAACAACCCGATGGCGAAATAGAGCACAGCGGAACGAACATCACGATCATTGCAGAGAAATACAGGCTGTCACAAGAAATATGAATATTGATTCGGACGCGCTATTTGCTGCCGCCAGAAAAGTCCAGGCGAATGCCTACGCGCGCTACTCAAATTACTTCGTTGGCGCAGCCATTCTTGACGAAGCAGGAAAAGTTCACGTCGGATGTAACGTCGAAAATGCCTCTTTTCCCGAGGGTAATTGCGCCGAGGCCAGTGCCATCGCTGCCATGGTATCTACCGGTGCGCGAAAAATCGTAGCGATCGCCATCGTCGGTGATCCCGACCCGGACAAGGACTGCGCTGTAACCAATAGCAGTGGCAATGTCGAAAACTGCACGCCGTGCGGTGGCTGTCGTCAACGGATTCGTGAATTTGCCGATGGCGATACTGAGATATTGCTGATCAACAATGACGGTGCGATGAAGACCTACCACATCGATGACTTGTTGCCGGAATCCTTTCGAGTGCCGTGGAACGATTAACGACAGCGCTTGTTTGAATCCGGTCGCGCGACAAGCTAACCAGAACCAAACCGCCCAAGCCTGTCGATCAGCAAGTCATAAAAACCGTCTGCATCAACCGAATAAATCCACGTCGCATTCACGTCGCGACCACTGATACCCCAAAAATCGATTGCGGTATGCCCCATCGTCAAAGGAGATGCGGTTTCGATCGCGATATTGCATTCCTTGCCTTCGAAAAGCTCCGGCATCAGCATCCAGGCAATCGTACAAGGGTCATGCAACGGCGCTCCATCAAATCCGTACTTCGCAGTGTCGTGACGGTTAAAGAATTTCAACATGCCCGCTGTAGCCATCGCTGCTGGATTCGCCAGCGCCTCTATCCGCTTGACCCGATCCCCGGTAGCAATAACCTGGTGCGTAACATCAAGCCCCATCGCCGTAATGGGGCGTCCACAATTGAAGACGATCTCGGCCGCACGCGGGTCCACGAGAATATTGAACTCCGCAGATGGCGTGCGATTGCCGCCCTCACGCATCGCACCGCCCATCAATACTATTCGTTTCACACCCGCCAGAATCGTCGGGTCCTTCTCAATCGCTGCACCGATGTTCGTCAGTGGACCCGTAGGCACAAGCGTCACCGATTCCTTCTCCGCCGCCTTTAAGGTCGCGATGATGTAATCAACCGCGTGTAATTCCTGCAACGGCGTCACCGGATCACCAACATCCATGCCATCAATCCCGGTCTCGCCGTGCACGTATTCGGCGGTCAACAGATCGCATTCCATGGGCTTGGAACAACCGGCATAAACACCCAGGTCGTTTCGTCCACCAAGGTCGCAAATCAATCGTGTATTTCTTTGTGTGAGTGCCAGCGGCACGTTCCCGGCGACAGCCGTAATCCCGAGAATGTCGAACTCCTCGGGAGAGGCCATGGCCAATAGCAGGTTGATTGCGTCATCCTGGCCGGGATCGCAATCGATGATGATTTTCTCCTGCTGCATCACTGATCTGAAACAATCACCCGAGATTAAGCAAAATCCCGGCTAACGCGGCGCTCATCAAGTTCGACAGCGAACCCGCAGCGACGGCTTTGAGACCGAAACGTGCTATCAACTCTCTCTTCTCAGGAACCAGGCTGCCGAGCCCGCCAAGCAAAATGGCGATCGAAGAAAGATTGGCGAACCCGCACAAAGAGAACGTTACGATCGCCTTGGTCGTCTCACTCATTCCCATGAGATACTCGTTCATATGGCTGTACGCCACGAACTCGTTCAGGATGATCTTCTCGCCAAACAACGAGCCCGCCGCCTGCGCTTCCGACCAGGGAATATTCAGGAGATACATCATCGGTGAAAACACCCAGCCGAGAATTTTTTGCAACGAAAGATCTTCGATGCCGACAAGCCCGGCAACCCCCCCAACGATACCGTTTACCACGGCTATCAACGCAATGAACGTAAGCAACATCGCACCGATATTCACTGCAAGCCTGACGCCATCGCTTGTTCCCACGGCGGCGGCAAGAATGACGTTTTCGTGTTCGCTGGCCGCCATCTCAAGATGTGCGTTGTCTTCATCCGCCGATTCCTCGTCATCGTCCGGCATCATGATTTTTGCCATCAGCAGTCCGCCGGGCGCTGCCATGAAACTAGCCGCGAGCAAATATTTGAGTTCCGCTCCCATTTGGTAGTAGGCGAACAAAACGGTACCGGCCACCGAGGCAACTCCCGATACCATGACGGTAAACAATTGCGGCTCGGTCAAACTTTTGAGATAAGGCCGCACCACCAGTGGCGCTTCAGTCTGGCCTATGAAAATGTTGGCCGCCGCATTGACTGACTCCACTGCCTTGGTACCGATAACCCAGCGCAAGGCACCGCCAACCGCTTTCACGATTATCTGCATGATGCCGAGATGATAAAGAACACTCGTCAAAGCCGAGAAAAATATTATGATCGGGAGAACATTAATCGCGAAACTCCAGATGCTGTCACCCCGGGTGAGAACATCCCCTTCCGCAGCGATCAGGTATCCGTCGCCCGCCAGCCCGGCGAAAACAAATTCTATGCCTTCCCGGGAATAGTTCATGACATGTTGTACGCCATTACTCATGCTCTCAATAATGGCCTTGCCCGCTGACGAGTACACGACGACCACCGCAGTGACTGCTTGCAGGGCAAATGCTGCGCCTACAATTCGCAGATTGATTGCTTTTCGATTGCTCGATAAAAGTACCGCAATCGCGAGAATCACCACTATGCCCAACACGCCAATAAAATTGCCCATTAACTACTCCCCCGTTGTTCATCTGCCCGCTAGTCCGGGCTAGGATACCGGCAAATACGCACTAATACCCGTTAGTCTGCGTCCAGCACCTTGAAGATGACCGGTCGCTCCGGTGGCATCGAATCTCCAAGCGTCGACGCCTCTCGCAACATGTTGCTTGCCAGGTCCGCAGTAGCATCATCGGCAGCGTGGACTACCGCGAGCGGCCGATTATTATCGATTCGAGCACCAATCGGTGCGACATCCACGAAGCCCACGGAAAGATCGAGTTCATCATCCACTTTGCGCCGACCGCCACCGAGCTCAATGATCGCGTTGCCAAACTGTCGACCGTCAACGTGGGTCAATATGCCCGCCTCTTCTGCGAATACCGGTTTGACAACAGGCGCGCTCGGCAAGTGCTGGTCGTAATTTTCAAGAAAGTCCGCCGGACCACCGAGTGCCGTAACCATCTTCGCAAACACTTCAGCGGCTTCTCCCGATTCGACTGCAGCATTGGCTTTTTTCCTCGCCGCCGAACGTTCTGATTCGATGTTGCCAACGATCAGCATTTCAGCCACCAGGTCCAGGGTGACTTCGTCCAGTCGCGCCTCACGATGCTCACCCACCAGATATTGCACCGACTCACGGACCTCGACCGCGTTACCCGCGGTAAGACCAAGGTTTTCATTCATGTCGGTCAGGAGCGCATGCGTACGCATGCCTGACGCTCCCGCAGTGCCAACAATACTGGTTGCAAGCGTTTCGGCCTCATCCGGCGTTGACATGAATGCACCTGTGCCAAATTTGACATCCATGACCAGGCCATCGAGGCCGGCGGCCATTTTCTTGGAAAGAATGGATGCGGTGATCAGTGGAATCGATTCCACGGTCGCCGTTACGTCCCTGAGCGAATAGAAGCGGCGATCGGCCGGAGCGAGATCACTGGTCTGTCCGATGATGGCACAACCCACTTCCTTAACGACTTTCTTGAAAAGTTCCGCGTCGGGTATTGCTACGTAACCCGGGATGCTGCCTATCTTGTCCAGAGTCCCGCCGCCGTGCCCAAGACCTCGCCCCGAGATCATCGGTACATAGCAACCGCAGGCCGCGGCAATGGGTGCCAGCAGGAAACTGACTTTGTCACCGATGCCGCCCGTTGAATGTTTGTCGACTACCGGCCCATCGAGATCCTGGTCCGACCAATCAAGCATCGTTCCGGAAGCTGCCATCAAGGTCGTCAGTATGCCCGCTTCGGTAAATGTCATGGAGTTGAGAAAAATCGCCATGGCGAGCGCAGACACCTGCTCGGCCGGGATGCTTCCATCGGCGAGCCCGTTCACGAAAAATTCCAGCTCTTCCTGCGATAGCTCCTGACCATCGCGTTTCTTGCGAATTACATCAACAAATAGCATTGGGGTTCTAGTCATTTGCCGCAAGTCCACGCAATGGCAATTCCGCGCTGCGTTGCAACCAGTTCTCAGCGGGATAGTGACAATTTTTATCGATGACATGCAGTGTGTAGGCATGACGCGATTTGTCGGACAGATTCGGACCACTCATGTGAGGTGAGCGCCCATCGAAAATAACCAGCGTTCCGGCTTTGGCAGGTGCGGCGACTAATCGCTCCTCCGGCCATGGATCTGAATTCAGAATTTCCGTCGTCAGGCGGTTTTCGCCGGAGCGGTAGTTGCGGGCCTTGAGCGGCTCTTTGTGTTGCCCTGGAATAAAATGCATGCAGCCGTTTTCTGTTGTCGCATCTTCAAGCGCAAACCAAAAGCCGATACAGGATTCCGGTTCGGTATATATGTACGTCGAGTCCTGGTGACAGACAACTTCACCACCAATACGCGGCGGTTTGAATATATACATCGACTGAATAACCGCCGGATCACGATTGCCCAGTCGGTCGACGATTTCTGCGAGCGCCGGGCCATGCGAGAATTTTTGAAATACCGGATCCAGATCGTGCATTGCATGACCCATTTTGTTCAGGCAATTTTCCTTGGTATCCCGTAACTGTCCGGAATCATCGAACGCATCTTTCTCCAGGAAAAACCGAATCTCGCCACCCGATTCGATGAAATATGCGTCGTTCAACTGGTCCTGCGACGTCGTTGAGAAAATGGTGTGAACTTCGTCAGGATCAAATTCGTCCACCAGTTCGAGCGCTCGTGCGCGCAATTCGGCACACGCATCAAGTGAGACAAAATCCTCGAGTATGAGCACGCCAGCTTGCTGGTAGGCAGCCACCATCTCGGCCGTAAGACAGCCGTCGGCCGGCGCGGCAAAACTTGGCAGTGATGCGGCTGTTTCTTCAGTCAATGCGGGCCTCCATGCGTCGTACTGTAAGTCATTTCACGCCCCAATCAAGGCTTCTCGCCCGGCGTGCTGAACTATTGAGCCATCGTTGTGTCCCAGATACAACAACTGCACGAATGAATCGGCTGGGCCCTGCAAGCATTGGCCTATACCCAACGAAATATGTTGTATAATCCGCACCAATTTGACGCTCAGACGCAAATTCTACACCACCAAACGATCAATTCAGGAACAATTTTCAGCAGCCGCTAGCGGCCGAAAATTATCGAGGAATAAAGATGAGAAGCAAAATATTTACCGTGACCGCAACGACTATCGCGGTCCTTGGCGCTGGTTTCGGGCCAACCGCTTTGGCACAAAGTGAAGACAATGACCCCATTTTTGAGGAAATTACCGTCACCGCCAAAAAACGCAAACAGAGCATCTATGAAGTGCCGGTCGCAATGAGTGCATTTACCGGTGCCACTATGGAGAAACAGGGCATTACCGATCTCGTCGACATCGGAAAATTCGTACCCAATCTCAACGTCACCACATTCTCCGCGGGCCACACATCATCGGCCAATCCGTTTATTCGTGGCATCGGCCTCCAGGATCACCTGATCACCACAGATCCGGGCGTGGGCGTCTACGTGGACGGTGTCTATCTCGGTCGGCAGGTCGGCCAGAACTGGAGCCTTTCGAATATTGAGCGCCTTGAAGTATTGAGAGGCCCACAGGGCACACTGTACGGACGTAACTCGATCGGTGGAGCAATCAACATCATCACCAAATTGCCGGGTTCGACAGAAGGCGGTCGCGTCGGTTTGACGATCGGCACCGAAGGCCGGGTAAACGGCGAGTTCTACGGTGATACCAGAATCTCCAACACCTTTGCCGTGTCCATCAACGGCTCATTCAAGCGACGCGGAGGTTCCGGCAAGTTTCTGAACATTGAGAACGCCGACAAGGATGTGGGGGAAACGCAGGATATCTCGGCCCGCCTGGCCCTGAGGTGGACACCCACCGAAGATTTCTCGATTGTCGTCACAGCTGACGGTAACGAGGGCACGAACGGCTTGAATCCCTACACGACGCTGATCGACGAGATTGGCGCTGCTTGCCGGGCCACTGCCGCAGATCCGACGACCTGCGCCAACGGTTCTCTGTATGACGCAGGCTATCGGAATTCAGACATTGCGAGCAATATATACGACAACAACACCGGGCAAGAAAGCCAGGTCGTCGTATTGAACAGGGCGTACGGCATATCAATGACCGCCGACTACGCTATTTCGGACGAACTTGCCATTAAATTCATTGTCAGCGACCGGCATTCAGACTATGAAACCGGTCTCGATGACGACAGCTTTATCGATGATTTTATTTCCTTTCCGGAAGTCGGCAGAGCAGACCAGACCTCGTATGAGCTGCAGATCAGCGGCGAATACGACAGACTCGACTTCGTTGCGGGTCTCTATGCCTTCGACGAAGACGGCGTTAATGACCAGGACCCGACCGTATTCAACGGCGGCCTCGGCGACTTCACGCTGAGCCAGGACATGGAAAGCAGAGCGATCTATGTCAACGTAGGCTACCAGGTGACCGACACATTCCATCTGTCCGGCGGCATTCGCTCCACGGAAGACGACAAGACCGCCGGGATCATTATCAACACCGGCCAGATATCGACGACTGCGAGCAAAGACTGGTCTGAAATAAGCTGGGAAATTGCCGGCACGTTTGAATTGGGTGATCGTATGAACATTTACGGCACCGTGCAGAATGGGTATCAGTCTGGCCAGTTTCCGCCACGTCCGTTTTGCCTGTTTGGCGATGTCCTCGATTTCGGAGCACCCTTCCCCTTACCGCTTGCAGACCCGAACTGTTTCGTCGCGAACGAAAACGTCACGGCCATCAACTACGAGACTGGTATAAAAGGATTGCCACTGGACAACCTGCAGGTAGGCGTATCAATCTTCTACACGGATTATTCCGACCTTCCTTACCAGGTAAGCACCACAACCGGCGGCGGATTCGATACTCGTAGTGTCATCGTCGACCAGACCTCGTTCGGCATCGAATGGGAAAGCCTCTGGGCGGTCAGCGACAATTTCATGCTGCAGACAACCCTTGGTTACATCGATGCGGATGTGGATGACCCGAGTGCCCAGCCAGGCGACGCGAAAGCGGTTGCCCCGCTGACTCCGGAAATCACCTTTTCGATCAGCCCAGAGTACACGGTTGGCCTGATCAATGGCGCCGATATCGTTTTCCGCGCTGATTGGTCCTACCGTGACGACATGTTCGGTGAGCCTACGTCCGACCCGGGTCGGTTTACCGGCATCGACAGCCGCAGCATCCTGAATTTCGATATTGCCTATCACTCACCGGATCGTGACTGGACGGCTGCGATTTATGGCCGCAACGTGACGGATGAGCGCTACGATAACGGCCGCCTCAATACAGGCGATTACATCCTGCGTATTTTGAGCAACGATATCGCAGAATTCGGTGTTCGGTTTACGCGGGAGTTCTGAGTAAATCTGAACAACGGATCGGAAATACCGGGCGGGGCAATCGAAGGATTGTCCCGCTTTTTTTTGGCTGAAGCGCAAAGCACACCGATCAATGTAGAATGTTGCGTCTATCGGGACCCGCAATCCAAAAATTCAACGCAAGGTACAACAATGCCCAAACGACTGAACTCATCAAGCCTCGCCAGGCATCTCGGCTACGCCCTTCTCGCCTCGCTCTGGTTGAGCGCCTGCTCCCCATCCGCACCGCCTGTTGAACCAAACGCCGGCACAGTCAAAACCGACGACCGCCAACGCGTCGACATTATCGTCTCCGGTGACTACATCGTCACCATGGATGCATCTGACACGGTGCTTGAAAATGCCGCAGTCGTTATCGATGAAGGCCTGATTATCGCCATTGCTGCAGCAAGCGAAATTGATCGCAATTACGTGGCTGATGAACGCTTTGGCGGTGACGATCGGATCGTGATGCCCGGCCTGATCAACGGCCATTCTCACGCAGCGATGACCCTGCTCCGCGGCGTCGCGGACGACCTCGCGCTGATGGACTGGCTAAACAACTACATTTTCCCGGCCGAAGTCCAGTTCGTTGACGCCGATTTTGTCCGCATCGGTACCGAACTTGCGTGCTGGGAGATGATCCGCGGTGGAACAACGACGTTTGTTGACATGTATTACTACCCCGATGTCGTCGCAGAAGCGGTAGTGTCATGCGGCATGCGTGCGCTGGTCTCGGCTACCGTCATAGACCAGCGAAGCCCCGATGCAGAAGACGCAACGGACGCCATCGAGAAAGGCCTGCAGTTCATCAGCCGGTGGAAAGATCGCAACAGCCGCATCACACCGATTTTCGGACCGCATGCCAATTACACACTGAATGCGAAACAGCTTGCGGCGACAAGGGCAGCCGCGACCGATGCCGGCGTTGCGATCAGCATGCACATATCCGAGTCGCCGTTTGAGGTTCAGTATTCGAAAGACACGTTCGGCATGACAACCATCGACCTGCTGGAATCGATCGGTTTTCTGGATGGACCCACCATCGGCGCACACGTTGTCTGGCCAACAGAGCAGGAGATTGCGATTCTTGCAGAACGTAAAGTTGGCGTCATTCACAACCCCACTTCAAATATGAAAATTGCGTCGGGCATTTCACCGGTCACCGCGATGCTCGCAGCAGGCGTACGCGTCGGCCTGGGAACAGACGGTGCCGCCAGCAACAACGACCTGGACATGTGGGAGGAAATGCGTCTCGCCTCATTCCTGCAAAAAGTCGAGCAGATGGATACGCAGGTCTTGCCGGCCATTACTGTCCTGGCAATGGCGACACGTGGCGGTGCAGAAGCCATCGGCCTCGGTGGCGAGATCGGTGTGCTCAAGGTTGGCATGAAAGCGGATGTAATCCAGGTGGCATTCGATGACGTTCATCACATTCCTGTCTTCAATGTTATTTCACATCTCGTTTACGTGAACGACGAACAGGATGTGGTCACGACTATCGTGGATGGCAAGGTATTGATGCGCGAACGTGAAATTCTGACGATTGATACAGATTCCATTGCAAGCGAAGCACGGGAACTCGCCGCGCTGATTCAAACGGCACTGGCGGAGCGGAATCAATAGCGACTGCAAAATTGACCCTTTCTGCGATTTACGCTAGCGTCAGGACGATCTGGTTCGCCTTCCTCCGCGGACGCCCTCCCACCCATGCTGAAGGGCCGACATCTTGAATAACGATACCAACGCTGACAACACCGGGGCGGACAGCTCGCAGCTCTGGAACCCCGATCTGGCCCCGGCCGATGAGTCGCGGCGCAACTGGACCTGGGTGAACATCTCCGCTCTTTGGGTGGGCATGGCCGTCTGCGTGCCGGCCTACCTGCTGGCTTCCGGGCTAATCGCGCAGGGCATGTCGGCCTCGCAGGCGATGATGACGGTATTGCTGGGCAACCTGATCGTACTGGTTCCGATGATGTTGATCGGTCACGCCGGTACACGCTACGGCATCCCTTTTCCAGTGCTGTTGCGGTCGTCGTTTGGCACAATCGGGGCGCGTCTCCCTGGACTGCTTCGCGGCCTCGTCGCGTGCGGCTGGTTTGGCATTCAGACATGGGTCGGCGGATTTGCGATCTATCAAATCCTGAACGCGATCAGCGGGCAGGGCTTTGTCGGTGAACCATTACCGTTCGTTGACATTGATATCGCGCAACTGGTTTGCTTCCTGATTTTCTGGGCGATCCAGGTCTTTTTCATCGCCAAGGGCATTGAGTCGATTCGCTGGCTCGAAACATTGGCCGCACCGTTACTTATTTTGTCCGCACTGGCGTTACTGGTCTGGGCATACATTAATGGCGGAGGCTTCGGCACA
>Ga0209988_10003061_pt1 | contig 11065 bp, 8 predicted proteins | sample N075metaG_FD_183115 | JGI IMG/M metagenome (GOLD analysis project Ga0209988, IMG submission 183115) | Deep subsurface microbial communities from Kermadec Trench to uncover new lineages of life (NeLLi) - N075 metaG (SPAdes) (version 2) | ecosystem: Environmental > Aquatic > Marine > Ocean trench... | reverse complement strand
TACGTGCTGTCCACACGCCTCTGGCACGAAACAGGCCAGCTCAGCGTCATAGCGCAGCTTCCCGCCAGCCTGAGAAAAGAGGTGGCAGGTCGGGTTGAAGCCACCCGACATAGCGAGACCCTGACAAGCGATTATGCCGCTCGGGCTACACGTGGATTTTTCGTCGTCGGACAGCTTGCCAACGGTGACACCGGCAAGGAGCTTTGCGCCAACAGTGTCCAGAACAACGGATCCCGACATGATCGGTATGTCACGTTGACTGGCCTGCTTCGCTATTTCGTTCGCAATTTTCCTTCGGGCATCGACAATCGCCGGGACGCGGATACCATTGTCGTGCAAGGCAAACGCAACTTGATACGCAGAATCATTATTGGTCGCGACCATCATGACGCCGGCGGGTTTTACGGCATAGCGATTCACGTACTCCATCGCCGCATGGGCCAGCATGATGCCCGGCCGATCGTTATTTTCAAAAACCAGCGGTTGTTCGATGGCGCCGGTGGCCAGTACGACTTCTTTTGCCCTGATTTTCCAAAACCGTTTGACACCAGCCGTCGACCGATCGGTGATGGTAAGAACATTGTGATCGTAATAACCCGACACCGTCGACGACGTCATGACCGTCACGTTCTCAGCTCCTTCAAGAGTCGACGTCGCCCGACTAATCCAGGTATCGGAGTCAACATCATCAATGACTGCGCCCTTAGCGAGCAGGCTGCCGCCCGGTTCATGATCCTGTTCAACCAGCAGCACTCGCGCGCCACTATTGGCCGCGCTCAATGCCGCCGCCAGACCTGCGGGTCCTGCGCCTACGACTAGAACGTCGCAATGTAGATTGTGGTGGAAATACTTGTTCTCATCTTCGCCGCCGGGCAATTTTCCAAGCCCGGCCATGCGGCGAACAGCGCCTTCGTACCAGTGCCAGTTTGGCCACTTGAATATCTTGTTGTAGAAACCTGCCGGCCAAAGATTGTGTGTGAAGTCCAGCACACGACCGAAGTCAAAGTTAACGCTCGGGAAGCCGTGCGGAGATTTGATCTTCTGGCCATCAATCAATGCACGCACGGTTGTACGCACAACGGGCACATAACCATTGCCATCGAATGCGCTCAGCAGTGCATTCGTTTCTTCCACTCCCGCGGACATGATGCCGCGTGGCCGATGAAATTTGAAACTTCGATTGACCGTGCTGACGCCGTTGGCCAGCAACGCGGATGCAATGGTATCGCCCTTGTAGCCCTGCAGCTTCTTACCATTGAATTCGAACGCCAGTGGTTTACTGCGATCGATTCGGCCACCGGTTGTTATGCGGTTTTTTTGAGAATGTGCCATCAGTAGTACAGTTTCGGATCGGGCCTGGGCTCGCCCATCTCGTACACGGCGTGAATTTCGTGAGTGACGGTATCGCGCACAACGTTAAACCATTGACTGCAACCGTAAACGTGACACCAGCGCTCGTAGTGCAATCCCTTTGGGTTCTCCCGGTTAAACAGATAATCCGCCCATGCGGCGTCACTCACCTCAAGGCCAGGGCGTTCGACGTGGGCTTCGCCACCAAAACAAAACTCGGTTTCGTCGCGAATGCCACACCAGGGACAGGGTATTCTTAGCATCAGTGTGACACTCCCGAGGCTGCGCCCTCGTCAATCAATGCCCCGCGTTCGAAACGCTCAAGTCCGAATTCGGCAATCAGCGGGTGAGGTTCGTCCGTGGCGATCGTGTAGGCCATCGTGTCACCACCTGCCGGAATAGCTTTGTAGCCACCGGTGCCCCATCCCCCACTGATGTACAGATTCTGCACTGGTGTCTTACCCATGATCGGCGTCGTATCAGGTGTGATGTCGACGATGCCTGACCACTGGCGCATCAGTCGCAGGCGACTGAATGCAGGAAAGAGTTCGAGCAATGCGGCTACGTTGTCTTCCATCACGGGTATACCGCCGCGTTGCGCGTAACTCGTATAAACATCGGCCCCACCGCCGAGTACGATTTCTCCTCGGTCGGACTGACTCACATACATGTGAATCGCCGGCGACAGCACCATGGTATCGAGGCAGGGCTTGATCGGCTCGCTCACCATGGCCTGCAAAGCCATGCTGGTGATCGGTACCCGAAACCCTGCTTTGGCGGCCAGAACGCTCGTATGTCCCGCAACCGCAATACCGACTCGCCCGGCAGAAATACTTCCCCGCGTTGTCTTGACGCCTGTCACTTTCCCGTTGGCAAATTCGAAATCCGTCACTTCGCATTGCTGCACGATGTCGACGCCCAGCGCACTCGCCGCCCGCGCATAGCTCCATACGACGGCGTCATGGCGCGAGATCCCACCGCGACGCTGTATGAAGCCGCCGTGTACCGGAAAGCGCGCATCCAGATTGATCAACGGCACAAACTTTTTTATTTGTGCGGGTGTCATCAACTCGGAATCGATGCCATTGATGCGTATCGCATTGGCCCAGCGCCTTAAGCCCTCGAGATCATGGTCGCTGTGTGCCAGCGTCAGCACGCCTCGTTGACTCATCATTATATTGAAATTGAGCTCGTGGCCGAGGTTCTCATAGAGCTTGAGGGAGTGATCGAAAAATGCGGCGCTCTGCGGCCAATAGTAGTTCGATCGTGTCACCTGCGTGTTGCGTCCTGTGTTGCCACCGCCTATATAGCCCTTCTCCAGCACGGCGATATTTCGGACGCCATGTTTTTTAGCGAGATAATAGGCCGTGGCCAAACCCTGCCCACCTGCTCCGATGATCACGATGTCATAGGCTTTTTTCGGCTCAGGTGTACGCCAGATCGGCTTCCAGTGACGATGGCCACTTAGCGCGTTGCGCAGGAGTGCAAATGCAGAATAACCCTTCATGTAATCTTTACCGATGCTGCGCTCAAGCGTCGAAAGGCCAGGGCTCCAGCCCATGAATCGCGTTGCGAATATCCATGGTCAGGTTGACGGAGCCGATTTTCTGATTGCTATCGAGGTCATAAAGACTGATGGTTGACGGCGACGAACCGCCGGCCACAAAACGATCACCAACAGTACAAAGTCCGCGGCAGAAGCCCTGGCGAGCAACCTTGGAATCGTCTATCCCCGAAAATTCGATGTCTTGCTCGTCATAAGTTGCAATCTGGAACGCGATATTATTGCCGTCTCGTCCAACGTAGCGCAGGCAATCGCTCTCTGTGTCATTGAACAATAGCCCGTCGCGATACGGGCGGGCGTTATGCGCACCGGCTGGCAGCGAGCAAACTTCGGACACCTCCATTTTGGTGTTGAGATGCAAAAGGGCCTCCGTGTGCAAGCCGCTCAGATATATCCCGGTGCTATCGGCGTGGACCATGTTGATGTGATATTTATTGACAGGTCTTGGGCCCATTTTTGAGCCGGGGTCGAATGTGTGGCCGGCCCATTGATCATATTGCCGTGTCAGGTGGAATCCCCAGACGAATTTTTTTTTATCCAGATCGAAAGCGAGCAGGCTATCGAAACCCGTTGATGTCATGAAAAGCGTCTGCTCATATCGGCAAATCTCCTGGCAGTCATCCAGATATCGGTTCTTGTTGGCAGTCTTGATTTTGAAACTGCGGTCGTAGCGAAAAAGTACGTCGCTTCCGGCAATCAGGATATCATCGTCGCTAAATGCGATACCGCGCAGGCCACGGTCCGCGCCGCGGCCCTTGAATTCAATGCCGACGTGTTGCTCAATATTCTGATTCTCGAAATCGACCGTAAATATGCCACCGTGGCTCTCACCCTGCTGGCTGCCGCGCACGACGGATGTGGCGATAAGTCTAGGGAGTTTAATAGTCATGCGTTTGTCGTCTTGTGAGGATCAGGCCGTATTCCGACAGACGTATCGCACAATTTTTATCGGTCTGCAATAAGCAGGAAAATCAATGCCAGCCTAAGTCCTCTTCAATCAGGCGGTATAGTTGCTGATTGAAGGGTTCAAAGAAGTCCGCCAATATGCTGCGCGTAGCGTCGTCCATCGCGGGATAATCTTGTGGTCTCTCAAAGGCGTTACTGGCCCCGGCATCCCAGCTGCGCTGCAGTTGATCTGCTTCCCGGAACTCGAAGGGTTCAAGTCCCAGAAATTCCGCCACCTCATTCATCGTGTCTGCTTCATTTTCAAAGAAGCTCTCGGATTGAATAATCTTCAACTGTTGACGAGGAAACAGGCGTAGCCAACGATGCAGCTGGTCGTGATAGAGCGAACGAAACACATAGCTCTTGAAATAGTAATCTCTCAGATCCAGATCATCACGTATCTCTTTGGGTGGCAAACCATGCTTATGCTCTGCCACGCGGATGGGCGTTCCATCGATTGTTGAATAACAAGATTTCGGATCGCCAACGGTACTGAGAAAACCTCTCTCGTGCGCTGCGAGCAATTCAGGAATTTCATCCATTTCTCTGCGTACAATTTCTTCGAACGAGCACTCAGTCTCCAGGCCAGCTATTTTTGACATCGCGAAATGTGAATAGGCGCGATCAACAGGATTTCTCAACAGGATGAATATCTTGAGCGCTGGCAGATTAGCCTGGACGCGTCGTGGCACCAGGGGGTGGATCAACGATGAAGTTGAGAATTCGCCACTGACAGTCTGACCCGGCCCGGGATCAAGAATGGGCGATTCATTGACAAAAAGATCCTGGTACTTGGCGGGAAATTTGTGCCAGGACCAGTAGTTGGGTTCCTTCGCATCCGGAATATTGACCTGGGGATGAGCAGACAGGTACCTGGCAAAAGAAGTGCTACCGCACTTCATGCCGCCCACCAGCATGAACTCCGGTCGCGTCCTGCCATCGACCAATCTGAAGCCGGGGTCATCCAGGGCAAGGGGATGGAATTGGTTTGCAATCATGTGAGGTGCACCTTATGCTGCCGCGCTGAAGTTACCAAATTATCTCGTATTACCCATAATCATGGATATCGACGTACCACTGCGCGAACTTGGCGCTATCGACACAACGGCTCTGCGTGAAGCCATCCTCGACCTGGAAGACGTCGCCTGGCATGAGGACGAGTCCCGCCAAAAGTCATATTATATGCACGATCAGACTTGGTCGATCGTGCTGCTATCGTCGGATGATTCGAAATGGCCGGCTCCGAGCGTCAGCACGGGACCGGGGTGGGAGCGCATAGCGCACGTCGCCATGCCAGTCATGCAAGAAATTATCAAAAAACACTATCCGACTGGCGGCGAGGTCATTCGTGCGATGGCGGCCAGGCTCAGGGCCGGCGAGAATATCAAGGCGCATAGTGACGTTCACCAATCGTTTCATTGTGGGCACCGTATCCATGTGCCGATTTCGACGAATTCAAAAGTCTGGTTCACGATCGATGGCCGACCGTACCAGTTCAAAGTCGGGCGGGCCTACGAGATAAATAACCAGAAACAGCACAGCGTAGTAAACAAGGGAGCCGAGGATCGGATCACCTTCATATTCGACTACATTCCGCCAGGTCCTCTTGCCTATGGACCCGACAAGAAAGACAGCCCGCCAGCGAGCCGACACGACGCCAGAAAGGGATTTCAAAAGCTATTGGGTAGAAAGAGCAACTACCTCCTGCTTCACCGCGGACTCGATGTTGCGGCAATTCGAAACAAGATCGAACAAATCCCGATTTCCAGGTGGCTGGATTCCGAACGCGAACAACGCTTCGATCCCCATCGTGATACTCAGGCTTTGGTTTTGATTCATTTCTTTCGCGACGAACACACGAAACCCGATTATCGTGAGCTTTACTTCGATTTGCAGAACGAGCTCAAGCCAGCGGTTGATTGTATTGCTGACTATTATCAGAACAATGGCTTCTTAGTTCGAATGCTGTTGGCGAAACTGCCCGCCGGTAGCAAAATCCCGAGTCACACCGATTTCGGCTACGCGCTCTTGAATTGCCATCGGGTGCATATACCAATCATCACCAATGAAAAGGTTGTTTTCATGGTCGGCGGTGAAGAAAAGAACATGCAGGTCGGCGAACTTTGGGAGATCAATAACGAACTGGTTCACGCGGTTGATAACCAAGGCGATGAAGACCGCATCCACCTCATTATCGATTGGATGCCTAATGTCGCTGGCCAGTCCGAAGCAGAGGTACTGGCGTCTTTGCAATAGATACGCTCTCCGCAACTTGCTGCATGACCTGATGGTCGTGTGGTGGCGTTATGATTACGGGCGAAATATCAGTTTCCGTCAATATTAGGGTGCCTCTCGCAGCACCTCGATCGTAGCAACAAGAGGTTTCAAATATGCGAACAAAGCGGGTCTTGGTCGTCGGCGGCGGCTCAGCAGGCTGGACAGCCGCTGCATATTTGAATGCAGCGCTTAATATCGGCGATCAAAAAGTAGTAGAAATCAGCTTGGTTGAATCACCCGATGCGCCTCGCATCGGCGTTGGTGAAGCTACGATTCCGAACATTAACCGCACTCTGGCCGTGATCGGCATCGATGAACTGGATTTCATGAAGGCAGTTGACGGTACTTTTAAAACGTCGATCCGCTTCGTCAATTGGTTGGACAATGAGCGCAAGTTTTATCATCACCCGTTTAGCCGATTTGGGTCAGGACCAAACGACGACGCCGGCCGAAGATGGCTGATGAGCGACCGATCGGTGCCCTTTATGAATACGATGTCGGCACAGCCCATACTTTGCGAAATGGGACTGGCTCCGAAACCGTTCGAACAAGTGAACCTTGGTATACCGGTGGGTTATGCATTTCATATGAATGCGCTGAAGTATGCGGACTATTTACGGGACTTCTCTACGGCGCGCGGCGTTACGCACTACATAGATCATGTCATCGATGTCGAAGTCACTGAGAACGGCAACATCGCGGCATTGCAGACCAGGGGTGGCAAGCGTCTGGAGGCTGATCTGTTCATCGATTGCACCGGTTTTGCCGCCATTCTGATCGAGAAGAAGCTTGGCGTGAAATGGGTTGACTACTCGCAGTGGTTGCTATGCGACCGTGCGCTGGTTATGCCGGTTCCGTATGAGGTCCATTACCCCGGATTGGTGCGCCCCCACACCATGGCGACTGCCTTATCGGCCGGCTGGGTCTGGGATATCCCCTTGCAGAATCGACGCGGGGTCGGCTACGTACATTCAAGCGCCCATATCAGCGAAGAAGAAGCAGAACGTGAACTACGCGCATACGAGGGCGCGCATGAAAAAGATCTGGATACGCGTCTCGTTTATTTCAAAGTTGGTATGCGCGAAAGGGCCTGGTTCAAAAACTGCATCGCGATGGGGCTCGCCGGCGGCTTCCTTGAGCCATTGGAATCAACAGGCCTTTACTTAAACGAATTTGCCGCCGAGATGCTAGCCGAGCATTTTCCCTACGGTGACGACATGGAGCCGCTCGCGTTTCGATTTAACCGGATGATGGAGAATCGCTTCTACGAAATTCTGGACTTCATTAATATGCATTACTGCCTGACGCGTCGGACGGACACGGAATTCTGGCGCGAAGTCGCGCGCCCGGAACGGATCAACGATCGACTGCGGACCAAACTTGACTATTGGCGCATCAAGCCACCTTCGGTTTCGGATTTCGTCGATCAATTCTTTCCGGGCCAGTCAGATAGTCCACCGGCATCAAGTGGACCGTATGGGGATAACAGATATCCGATCGACACAGGTCGCCTGTGGAACCATCACAGTTATGAGGCAATTCTCTTCGGCATGGACTTTCTCCGTGACGAGTGCAATGAATGGTACGGCGAGCAGCGGCCACGTCCCGCGGTTCACAAGAAGGTTCTTGACGCCATCAGCGCCGCACGCAGCAAACTGCCGCCGCATGACGTCTGGTTAAAACGTATGGTCGGCATGGCAGACTATTCGAAATCATGAACAAGTGAGCTTGGCTCAGATATCGAGCAATACTGCATGACATTCAAAGATTCCCTGAAAAAGCAAGACTTCGTGGTGACGGCCCATGTGAACCTGGCACAGGCACCGGACGCAGAATCGTTGCTCCGGCAATGCGAGATCTTGCGCCCGGTGGTCGATGCCGTGCAGCTGACTGATACCATCCAAGTACATATGTCGGGCATTGCCGCTGCGGCGATACTGCTACAGCAGGACATGGATCCGATCGTTCACATGATCTGCCGCGATCGAAATCGCGTCGCGCTGCAGAAAGACATTGCTGGCGCAGCCGCGCTCGGAGTGACGAGCCTTTTGATAATGCGCAGCAAGAAGATCCCGGATAGCAAAAAGCTAGGGGTGCGCAACGTCTTCGACACATCCGTGCTGGAATTAATGTCTTACATACAGAGTTTGAAGCAGGCCGAAAACGATTCGTTCGTGTCTAACTTTCTAATTGGGACCACCGCTGATTTATTCGATCCGGGCGCAGACTGGACGCCTGAAAATCTCATCCGAAAATGCAATGCTGGCGCCAATTTTGTTCAGTTGCAGATTTGCTTCGATATGAGCGTGGTCCGCAATTACATGGCCCGCATCGTTGCGTCGAAGTTAACTCACAGGGCCAATTTCATCATGGCGTTGTCACCATTGCCGTCTGCCGATGTGGCGCGCTGGATGCGGGATAATATGAGGGGCGCACTAGTGCCGGAGCCCATCATCGAGCGCATGGAGCAGGCGTCCGATCCGGAACGTGAGGGCATCGAGATTTGTGCCGAATTGCTGCAGGAGCTGGCGACGATACCAGGTGTATCCGGTGCCAACCTGTTGACGATGGGTAAGCTTGAAACGATACCCGCCGCGATCAGCGCATCTGGCGTGCGTCCATCGTAGTGCGGTAACGTACGCACGACGCAAATGCCGAAGTAGATCGATAGCCCATGAAACTGACCGAACACGCAATTGTCATAGAACGACTTTTTCAAGAGGCACAGGCGTTTCTGCAGACTGGCGAGGCCGAATCGGCGGAAGCCGTTTGCGCCGGTGCGCTGGACCAGTATCCGGATGATGTCAATCTCCTTTGCGTGTCGGCTCGGGCGCTGCTAGGCCTCCGCCGCTTCGATGAGGCAAACACGCGAATCGAAAATGCGCTGTCCATCCATCCGGAGTTTGCACGTGCATACAGCGTACGCGGCGAATTGTTGCTCGCAAAAGGTGAGCTGCCTGCTGCGGTAGAAGCGTTTCAGCAGGCCCTCAAACTCGACCCCAAGCGGCAAAATACACGTCTGAGACTCGGACAGGTGTTGGTGTATATGGGCCGCGCGGAAGAAGCACTGGCGTTGAAATCCAAAATCATCGATTCCAGTCAGGACAACAAGGACATTGCCGAGGCAGCTGAATTTGAAAAGGTAGAAAAATATTCTAAAGCGGAGAAGCTCTACCGTCAGATTCTGATTCGCCATCCTGACAATGTTTCGGCGATGCGCTTGTGGGCTCGACTCGGCATAAGACAGAACCACCAGTACGCCGACGCGGAAGTGTTATTGCAGCAGGCGGTTAAGTTGGCGCCAGATTTCAGCCTGGCCTGGGCCGACTTGTGCAGCGTGCAATTCGAGCAGGACAAATTCGACGACGCTATCAAGAACGCGAAGAGGCTTATTAAGCTGGAACCCCGGGGACCCGATGGGCATATTTGGCTAGCCGCTGCCTTATCGGGCGCCGGGCATCACCAGGATGCAGTCGAGTCTTATGACAAGGCACTCGAAATTGCGCCGGCTCACGGTGGCGCATTGCGCGGCAAAGGAAACGCATGCCGCACGTTTGGAGACCAGGATGGCGCGATTGCCGCCTACAGGAGAAGCATAGAGGCGAACCCGTTGGATGCCGAGGCGTACTGGAGCCTGGCGAATCTGAAGACGTTTCGTTTCGAGGATTCGGAGGTTGACGACATGCTGGCGTTGGTCGGCGATGAGCGCATCCCGGCCGAGGGTCAAGTGCAATTGAATAATGCGCTTGGTCTGGAGTTCGATGGCCGCAAGGAATACGACCGGGCGTTCGAGTTCATCGATCGTGGCAATACACTGCGGCGCGGGGAGGAATTTTATGACCGTGTCGAAAACCAAGAGAATGTCGAATTGTCGATCGAAGCCTTTTCGAAGCAGTTTCTTGAAGACAACGCCGGCCACGGCGACCCTGAATCAGCCCCGATATTTATCATTGGCCTGCCACGGTCCGGTTCAACCCTGCTGGAACAGATCCTGTCCAGTCACTCCAAGGTGGATGGCACCCACGAGTTGGCTGATCTGCCTAAAGCGATCCATTCCAACCGAAAATTGATTAGCACGAAGTCCCGGCGTCTCGGCTACCCGATATCTGTGGCGAACCTTGACGCAGACGGTTTCAGACGCCTGGGCGGCGACTATATCGAGCGTACACGCCGGCATCGCGGCGACCGTCCGTATTTTACGGACAAGAATCCGAATAACTTCCTGCACGTCGGTTTACTGCACCTGATTCTGCCTAATGCAAAAATTATCAACGCCAGGCGCCACCCGCTCGACAGTTGTTTTGGCAGCTACAAGCAGCTATTCGCCAGAGGTCAGCCGTATACTTATGACCTGGTCGAAATCGGCGAATACTACCTGCAGTATCAGCGCTTGATGGGCCACTGGCACGAAGTCCTGCCCGGCAAGGTGCTTGACGTCCAGTACCAGGAGGTCGTTGCAGATCTCGAGGGCCAGGTTAGGCGGATCCTCGAATATTGCGAGCTAGAGTGGGAAGAGTCATGCCTCAGGTTTCACGAAACCAGCCGGTCCGTGAAATCGGCAAGTTCGGAACAGGTGCGACGGCCGATATACGCCAGTGCCGTCAATACCTGGCGCCACTACGAGGCGCACCTGGGACCCTTGATCGAGACGCTCGAACCGTTGCTTAAGGAGTTGCCGGAAAGCGACCGTCCCATGAGCCTGGGCGGTACCGCCGCACCTGCTGAGAAGTGATTCGATCCGGGAGCGCCCTGCCCTCGTCGCACCTACTGTACAATGTATAACGCCGCCTTGATTTTGAACTGTTGAACTCATTATAACGTGTGATCTTTGTTCACTATTATAGAACATACGACAAACTCCGTTTGAAATCATCGAAACTTCGTGTCTATAATCAAGCCAGATGGGACTCCGGCTTTCAGTCACATTCC
>Ga0209988_10003060_pt1 | contig 11066 bp, 10 predicted proteins | sample N075metaG_FD_183115 | JGI IMG/M metagenome (GOLD analysis project Ga0209988, IMG submission 183115) | Deep subsurface microbial communities from Kermadec Trench to uncover new lineages of life (NeLLi) - N075 metaG (SPAdes) (version 2) | ecosystem: Environmental > Aquatic > Marine > Ocean trench... | reverse complement strand
AACAAACCTCGGAGCTAGCTTTCCCTCTCCCCTCCGGGGAGGTGACGGGCGATCTCACAGATTCTCCGGCTGGGCCATCCCGGTGGCGTGGTAGCCGCCGTCGACGAAGATGATGTCGCCGGTGGTCGAGGCGCCGAGGTCGGAGAGCAGGTAGACCGCGGCTCCCCCGACATGCCCGAGCGACGCGTTGCGGCGCAAGGGCGTGTTCGCCTCGCATTCCTTGTAGACCTTGCGGGCGCCGCCGACGGCGGAGCCGGCGAGGGTGCGCATCGGCCCCGGGCTGATCGCGTTCACCCGCACCCCCTGCGGGCCGAGGTCGTTGGCCAGATAGCGCACGCTGGCCTCCAGCGCCGCCTTGGCGACCCCCATCACGTTGTAATGCGGCATCACCCGCTGCGAGCCGAGATAGGTCATGGTCACCACCGAGCCGCCGTCGGGCATCAGCTCGGCGGCGCGCCGCGTCACATCGACGAAGGAGTAGCACGAGATGTCCAGCGTGTTCAGGAAGTTGCCGCGGCTGGTGTCGGCATAGCGCCCGGTCAGCTCGGCCTTGTCGGAATAGGCGATGGCATGGACCAGAAAGTCGATCGTGCCCCAGGCGTCCTTCAACTCACCGAAGACCGCGTCCAGGCTGTCGGCATTCTGGACGTCGGCATCCATGATGTGGGCGGCACCCAGGCTCTCGGCCAATGGGCGCACCCGGCGCTCGAACAGTTCGCCCTGATAGGTGAAGGCCATCTCGGCCCCCTGCGCGCCCAGCGCCTCGGCGATGCCCCAGGCGATGGAGTGGCTGTTGGCCACCCCCATGATCAGCCCGCGCTTGCCGCCCATCACTCCGGTCATAGCCATACCCTCACCCGTGATACCGGCTCAGCGCCAGCGTGCAGTTGGTGCCGCCGAAGCCGAAGCTGTTCGAGATCACGGTGTCGAGCCCGGCATTGTCGAGCCTCGCGGTGACCACCGGCGCGCCCTCGAATTCGGGGTCCAGGTTGTCGACATTGGCGCTGGCGGCGATGAAGTCGCCGGCGAGCATCAACAGGCAGTAGATCACCTCCTGCACGCCGGTGGCGCCCTGGCTGTGGCCGGTCAGCGACTTGGTCGAACTGAATTTGGGATGGTCGTCGCCGAACACCTCGCGCATCGCCGCGACCTCTTTCTGGTCGCCAACCGGGGTCGAGGTGCCGTGGGTGTTGATATAGCCGATCCGGCGCTCGCCGATGGTCGCGATCGCCTGGCGCATGCAACGCACCGCGCCCTCGCCCGAGGGCGCCACCATGTCGAACCCGTCCGAGGTGGCGCCGTAGCCGGTGACCTCGGCGTAGATCGTGGCGCCACGGGCCTTGGCCCGCTCCAGCTCCTCCAGCACCACCACACCCGCGCCGCCAGCGATGACGAAGCCGTCGCGGTCACGGTCGAAGGCGCGCGACGCGCGCTCGGGCGTGTCGTTGAACTTCGACGACATCGCCCCCATGGCGTCGAACAGGCACGACAGCGTCCAGTCCAGCTCCTCGCCGCCGCCGGCGAATACGATGTCCTGCTTGCCCCACTGGATCTGCTCGACGCCGTTGCCGATGCAGTGCGCCGAGGTCGAGCAGGCCGAGGTGATGGAATAGTTCACCCCCTTGATCTTGAACGGGGTGGCCAGGGTGGCCGAATTGGTCGACGACATCGCCTTGGGCACCGCGAAGGGGCCGATGCGACGGGTGTTGCCCTTCTCGATCACGGTCTTGTGGGCCTCGAACAGGGCCCGGGTCGAGGGCCCGCCCGAACCCATGATCAGGCCGGTGCGTTCGTTCGAAACCTCCGCCTCGGTCAGCCCGGCGTCGCTGATCGCCTGGGTCATGGCGATGTAGTTCCAGGCCGCCCCGTCGCCCATGAAGCGGCGCACCCGCTTGTCGACCAGGCCGACGATATCGGCGGTCGGCTTGCCGTAGATCTGGCACCTGAAGCCATGCTCGGCGAAGTCCGGCGCGAAGACGATGCCCGAGCGGCCCTCGCGCAGCGAGGCGGCAACCTCGGCCGCGTCCGAACCGATCGACGAGACGACCCCAATTCCGGTAATCACCACACGGCGCATCTGCATGTCTCCAATCTGGCGGCGCCCCTGTATTCGGCGCCATTGGTCCGACCGGGTGTCCGGCCGCTCTGACTTATCGGTTGCCGCGATTTCCGAGTCGCCGAATGAACCGGTTCGGCCCGAAATCTCCCTAGCTGGCCAGGACCACCCGCATGTCCTTGGTCACATAGACGGCCTCGCCGTCCATTTCCATGATGCCGTCGGCGACTCCCATCTTCAGTCTGCGGTCGATCACCCGTTTCATATTGACCGTATAGCGGAGCAGCTTGGCCTCCGGCGTGACCATGCCCGAGAACTTGACCTCGCCCACGCTCACCGCCCGGCCGCGCCCCGGCATCCCCAGCCAGCCGAGGAAGAAGCCGGTCAGCTGCCACAGCGCGTCAAGCCCCAGGCAGCCCGGCATCACCGGATCGCCGAGGAAATGGCACTTGAAGAACCAGAGGTCCGGGTTGATGTCCATCTCGGCCACCAGCTGGCCCTTGCCGTGCGGGCCGCCATCGGCGGTGATCGAGGTGACCCGGTCGACCATCAGCATCGGCGGCGCCGGAAGCTGGGCGTTACCGGGGCCGAACAGTTCGCCCCGGCCACAGGCCAGAAGGGCCTCGTAATCGTAGCTGTTCGGCCGGTCTGTTATCGGGTCGGTCATCGGGTCGGTCATCGGGCGGATCCCCTGTCGCGCTTGCGGATTTTGTTCCCTAACACCCGTGGTAGGGGCAGACAAGCCGCTCGACCGCCCGCGACGCTTTGCTCTGTCGAAATAGGCCCGAAATGGTTTATGCACTGGCGCCATGATGTTCCGGAGCGGGAGACAGCGTTGATATGACCGAACGCGCCCGAGGCGGCGAAGCCCGGGCCGGCCGCTGGCTGGCCACCGGCGGCTTGCGCCCGACGCGCCAGCGCATGGTGCTGGCGGGTCTGCTGGTGGGCGACGGCCGCAACCGACACGTTACCGCCGAGAGCCTGTTCGAGGCGGCCCGGAACGCCAACACCAAGGTCTCGCTGGCCACCGTCTACAACACGCTGCGCAGCTTCACCGAGGCCGGGCTGATGGCCGAGATCACGGTCGACGGCACCCGCTCCTATTTCGACACCGACGTCTCCGACCACGCCCATTTCTACTGGGAGGACGAGGGCCGCCTCAGCGACGCCCCGCGCGATTCGGTGCGCTTCGAGCGCCTGCCCGCGCCGCCCGAGGGCGCCAAGATCGTCAAGGTCGACGTGGTGATCCGGCTTCGGAAAGGCTGAAGGCGAGCGGATATCTCCAGAGCGGGACCACCGGCACCGAGGGGACGGCCGATGTGGACCGCGTTCCCGCCGAAGCTCCGGTGGCGGGAGTGCATCTGCTTTGTGCCGACAACGGACTTTCAAGGCGCGCCGTTAGGCTCGGTTCACCACACCCCTTCCTCTATCGCCACCTTGCGCAACAGCCGCGGGCGGTCGGTCATCAGCCCGTTCACGCCCATGCGGATCAGGCGGCGCATTTGCGTCTCGTCGTCGATCGTCCAGACATGCACCTGAACCCCGCGCCGGTTGCAGCTGCGGATGAATCGCGGCGTCACCACCCGCACGCCCCACTGCACGACCGGCACCTGCGCGCATTGCGCCCGCGGCGGGGGCGTCGGCAACCCCCAGCCCGCGAAGACCAGCATCGCCGCCTCGCGCGTTGGCGCATTAGTGCACAGCCCGGGCCCCGCCATCCGCCGCATCCGCGCCACCCGCGCGCCGGAGGACGAGGCGAGGCAGATCCGGTCGAGGCATGCCATCCGCTGCACGATCTCCAGCGTCGGGACCAGCGCCGCCTCGATCTTCACTTCGATGTTGAAGCGGGTGTCGGGGAAGCTCTCCAGCGCCTCCTCGAGCGTCATGATCGGTTCGGTCCCGTCGATCCGCGCGGCGCGCACCTCGGCGAAGGGCAGCTCGGCGATCACGCCCGAGGTGTCGGTCACCCGGTCCAGCGCATCGTCATGGAACACCACGACAACCCCATCCGCCGTCGCCTGCACATCGGTCTCGATATAGCGGTATCCGAGCCCGACCGCGGCGGCGAATGCGCGGCGGCTGTTCTCCGGGTTCTCGAGCGCGCCGCCGCGATGGGCAAAGCAGATGAAATCTGCGCCCTGCAGATAGGGATGTCTCACGGACATGGCCGGAATGATACAGCGGTGCGGGCGAAACGGGCTAAGACTATGGCGCGCTTCAATCCCCAAACACCTCGTCCGCCTCGACGCCCCAGATCGTGCTCTTGGGCACCCAGCCCTCGCTGCCCTCGGCCTCGACCCGGCACCACACGGGGCGGCATTGCAGCAGGTGGGCCACGACCCCCTGCTCGGCTCGCGCGGTTGGCGGTGCGGTGCCGTTCGGCTCGGCCCGGAAGGTGACCTCGGGCGCGGTCACCAGCGCCATGCGCCGCCCGGTCAAGAGGGCGTGAAAGACCCAGCCGCCGGCATCGTCACTGTCGGCGATCCGGCGCCAGTTTCCGTATTCGTCGATGATCCGCACCGGCAGGCCCGGGCGCTGGAACACCCAGTCGATACGATAGTCGAGCCCGGGCCCGCGGCGTACATTCACCTCGCCGGCGTGCAGCGAGACATAGCGCGGCAGCGGCAGGTTGGTCTCGGGTCCGAGTTCGACGGGTTGTTCCTGCGCACCCGGTTCCTGAGCCGGGGCGGATCCCGCCAAAGCGAACGCCAGCACCAGCGCGAGGCGCATTGCCGCCAGGCCCGGAGATAATCCCGGAAAGTGCCGCGCGGATATCCGCATTTCGTCCTGCCTCGTATCGCCACCGGTTCCAGGTGGCGCTGACTGCCCTGCCGGATCGTTCCGGTCCTGTTTTTGCCTTGGCCCGGTTTTCAAACGGGGCCTGTTTTTGCACGGGTCGGGCGATTTGCCCTTCAATCGCCGCGCGCAAGAATCTATCACGGGGAGAAGACAAAGCGAAAAGGATTTCCGCCCATGCCCCGCAAGCGTCTTTCGGTCGTGGTCACGCGCAAACTGCCCGAGGCGGTGGAAACCCGGATGCGCGAGTTGTTCGAGGTCAAGCTCAACGACACCGACACCGCCATGACCGAGGCCGAACTGGCCGAGGCGATGGCCACGGCGGATGTCCTGGTGCCCACGCTCACCGACCGGATCGACCAGAAGCTGCTGGCCCAGGCGGGCGAGAACCTCAAGCTGATCGCCAATTACGGCGCCGGGTTCGACCATATCGACGTCGAGACCGCGCGGCGCCGCGGCATCCTGGTCTCCTACACCCCCGGGGTGCTGACCGAGGACACCGCCGACATGACCATGGCGCTGATCCTGGCGGTGCCGCGCCGGATCAAGGAGGGCATGGAGCTGATCCAGTCCGGCGACTGGCAGGGCTGGTCGCCGACCGCGATCATGGGCCACCGCATCTGGGGCAAGCGGCTGGGCATCCTCGGCATGGGCCGGATCGGCCAGGCGGTGGCGCGCCGGGCCCGCGCCTTCGGCCTGCAGATCCACTATCACAACCGCCGCCGCCTGCACGAGGACATCGAGGCCGAGCTCGACGCCACCTATTGGGAGAGCCTCGACCAGATGCTGGCGCGGATGGACATCGTCAGCGTCAACTGCCCGCACACGCCGGCCACCTTCCACCTGCTCTCGGCCCGGCGGCTGAAGCTGATGAAGCCGACCGCCTATATCGTCAACACCGCGCGCGGCGAGGTGATCGACGAGAACGCCCTGACCCGGATGCTGGTGCGCGGCGAGCTCTCGGGCGCCGGGCTCGACGTGTTCGAGCACGCGCCGGCCGTGAACCCGCGCCTGATGGGCCTGATCAACGTGGTGCTGCTGCCCCATATGGGCTCGGCCACCGAGGAGGGCCGGATCGAGATGGGCGAGAAGGTGATCATCAACATCAAGACCTTCGCCGACGGCCACCGCCCGCCCGACCAGGTGCTGCCGTCGATGTTGTGACGCCAAGCTGCGCGAAGCGTGACTCATCCGGAACCCGGCAATCCAGTCTGCGAATCAATGGTTTGCGCCCCCTGTTTGCGCCCCCTGTTTGCGCCCCTTGGGCCGCGCGCTGACGCGCGCACCCCGCGGGAAGCGCGGTGGCCCCACCCCCACCCCCTTGACGCCGCCACGCGCTGCGCGCGGGCGGCGGGCGATACCCCGGCCCGTGATCCTCAACCATGGACCCGGTTACCGGCCGTCCCGGCCCCCCGATGCGATCGGGGGGCCGGGAAGCGCAGGTTTCGCCGATCAGTTCAGATCAATGAGCGTTGGTATGAGTCGGCCAACTCGGAAAAGGCTCTGAATCAATGGCTTGGGGCTGGGCGTCCGGATCGGGTCCGGGCATGGCATGGTTCCAATTGGTCGAATTCCGCTCTAGGTTTAGCAGGCCCGGTGGGTCGGGCCGAGGTGCGCGGCGATGTCTGATCACGGAACGGCGGATCAGGAACTTTTCCAAATCTGGCTGGCGAGCAGCCGGACCTTCTTTGCCGCCGAGCCGATGACCGGTCAGCCGATGACCGACTCGCTGAAAGAGCGCTGCGAGGGGTTGTTCGCGGCCTGGAACCGGTTCGCCCGGGTTTGCGCCGAGGCCAGCGGCGGCGCCCAGGGAGAGGCCCAGGGGGGCGCCACCGGCGGGCCCTTCGACCCGGCCGGCTGGCTCGACGCCGCCGGCGGCGACGATCTCTGGCGCTGGTTCGGGGGGGAAGCGGGCGCCGACCCCTGGCGCGAGCAGCGCGACGCGCTGACCGCCTCGCCGCAATGGCTCGCCTACACGGCGGCGCTGGAGCGCACCCGCGCGGTGATGAGCGCGGCCTGGCTGAACGCGTTCAAGCGCTTCACCGAGGAACTGGCCCAGGATCGCAAGCCCGGCGACGCGCTTCCCGACTGGGAGGCGATCCAGGCCCATTGGCAAAAGGCGGCCGGCGCGGAACTGGCGGCGGCGCAGCGCGGGGAAGATTTCCTCGCCGCCCAGCGCGACCTGATCCGCGCCCGGCTCGACTGCTCGGCCCTGCTGCGCGGGCGGATCGAGCGGATCGCCGGGATGCTCGGCTTGCCGACCCGGGCCGAACTCGACGACCTGCACCAGACCGTGCACGGCCTGAAGCGCGAGTTGCGCGCGCTGCGCGCCCGGCCGGAGGGCAAAGAGTGAGCGCCGGGGCCGACCCCTTCGGGATGCCCGACCCGCGCGCCATGACAGAGCGGTTGATGGCGTTGGGCCGCCGCCTCGCCGCCACGCGCGGCGGCGCCACCATCGAGATCGCCACCACGCCCAAGGACGAGATCTGGCGCGACGGCAAGATCCGCCTCTACCGCTACCACCCGGTTGCGGAAGGTATTCCGAGTCTCGGCCCGATGCTGATCCTGCACGGGCTGGTCGGGCGCCAGAGCGTGACCGATCTCGAACCCCGCCGCTCGCTGGTCCTGCGGCTGCTGGAGGCGGGGGTCGAGCTGTTCGTCGTCGACTGGGGCAATCCGGGCCGGGCCGAGCAGTGCAACGACTTCACCGACTATGCGGAATTCTATCTTGGCGATGCGATCGCCGCCGTCCGGGCTGCCAGCGGCGCGGCCAAGGTGGTGCTGTTCGGCATCTGCGAGGGCGGCGTCTTTGCCGCCTGCCACGCGGCGCGGCATCCCGAGACGGTCCGCGGTCTCGCCCTGGCGGTGACCCCGATCGACTTCCACGCCGACAAGCTGGACCCGGAACCGGGCCGCGGCCTGCTGAACGTCTGGATCCGCAGCCTGCCCGCGGATTTGCTCACCGACCTGATCGACGAGCGGGGCAACCTCTCGGGCCAGCTCACCGGTGAGTTGTTCCAGCAGCTCGCCCCGGCCCGGACGCTGGCCAAATACACCTCCGGCCTGGCTGCGCTGGCGGAAGACACGGAGGCGCTGGACACCTTCCTGCGCATGGAGAAGTGGCTCGCCGACCGGCCCGACCACCCGGGTGCGGCGGCGAAGGAGTGGCTGATCGGCCTCTATCTGGAGAATCGCCTGGTCCGGGGCGAGTTCCGCATCGCCGGCGAGCCGGTCGACCTGGCCGCCATCGCCTGCCCGGTGCTCAACATTTTCGGCGCCGAGGACCACATCATCCCGCCGCTTTGCAGCCGGGCGCTGGGCGCCATCCTCGCCAGCCGGGATGATGGGGGCCGCGACTACCAGGAGCTGGAAGTGCCGACCGGCCATGCCGGCGTCTTCGTCTCGCGCCGGGCCCAGGCGATGGTCGGCCCCGCCGTGGCGCGCTGGCTCGCCCGCATCGGTTGAAAACATGTCCGCTCCACCCCATCCGGGGTTTGCATCTTGCGCACCACTGCCGTTAATGTGAGCGCGCCGGATCGCGACGCTCCGCCCTATCGGCGGAGCGAAGCTTTCCGCCCGATCCCGCCCAAACCGCCATGGAGGCTGACTTGGCAGGCAAGATATCCGCACTCGCCCCGCGCGTCGTGGCACCGCTTATGCTATTGCTCACGCTGATTCTGCCGGCGCTGGCCCTGCCTGGGGTGGCCCCGGCCCAGGGCATTCCCGGCATCGCCGGGCCCTATCTGGCGGCCGAGAACGCGGCCCGGCGCGGCGACATCGCCGAGGCGGCGCGGCTCTATGCCCAGGCGCTGGCCCGCGATCCGGACAATGCCAACCTGATGGGCCGCACCATCACCCACCAGATGGCCGCCGGGCAGATCGAGCGCGCCATCCCGGTGGCGCGCCGTCTCGACGCGCTCCGGCCCGGGCACCATCTCGGTGTTCTCCTGCTGGCGGCGGATGCGCTGAAACGCGGCGATCCGGACCGCGCGCGCATATTGCTCGATACCGGCGGCCCCGAAAGCGGGCCGTTCGCCGGCCAGTTGATGGATGCCTGGGTCGCCTTCGCCGGCGGCGATATCGACGCCGCGCGCGCGCAGTTGGCCAAGCTTGAGGAGGCCGACACCGGTGGTGCTGCCGGCGAGATCGTCGCCGCCTATCATCTCGGCCTGCTGGAATCGGCGGCCGGGCGGGATGGCGATGCCATCGCCGCCCTCGACCGCGCCCTCGACCGCGCCATCGAGCACGCCGGCAACGGCACCCTGCGGCTGACCCGCGTCCGCGCCGGCGTGCTGGCGCGGCTCGGCCGGGTCGAGGACGCCCGCGCCGCCGTTGCCAAGCGGCTGTCCCAGACGCTCGGCGACAAGCGGCTCGAATTGCTGGAGCGCGACCTGGCTGCGGGCCGGATCCCCGCCCCGGTGGTCATGACCGGGATCGAGGGCGCCGCGGAAGCGCTGTTCGGCGTCTCCGGCTACCTGTCGCGCGGCGACAACCGGCAGATCGGCCTGGCCTATGCCCAGCTTGCCATCCATCTCGACCCCGATCTGACCGAAGCCCGGCTGCTGATCGCCGGCATCCTGCAACAGGATGGGCAGTTCGGCCTCGCCATCGCCGCCTTCGAGGCGATCCCGGCAAGCGCGCCGGAGGCGCTCGACGCCGAGATCGGCCGGGCCGAGGCGATGCAGGATGCGGGCCGGGTCGATGAGGGCATCGCCGCGCTTCGCGACACGGTGGCGGCATATCCACGCTCGATCGAGGCGCATACCTCGCTCGGCGACATGCTGCGCCGGGACAGCCGGTTCGCCGAAGCGGGTGCTGCCTATGACGGCGCCCTGGCGCTGGTCCCCCACCCCGAACAGCGCCACTGGCCGCTGTTCTACCAGCGCGGCATCGCCTTCGAGCGGTCCGAGCAGTGGCCCCGCGCCGAGGCCGATTTCCTCAAGGCGCTGGAGCTCGAACCCGACCAGCCGCTGGTGCTGAACTATCTCGGCTACAGCTGGGTCGAGATGGGCGAGAATCTCGCCGAGGCGCAGGCGATGATCGAGAAGGCGGTCGAGCAGCGCCCCGGCGACGGCTATATCGTCGACAGCCTGGGCTGGGTGCTCTACCGGCTCGGCGATTTCGACGGCGCCGCCGAGCATCTGGAGACGGCGATCGAGATCAAACCGGTCGACCCGGTGATCAACGACCATTTCGGTGACGCGCTGTGGATGATCGGGCGGCGCATCGAGGCCCGGTTCCAGTGGAAGCGCGCGCTCTCCTTCGAGCCGGAGGAGACCGACGCCGAGCGGATCCGCCGCAAGCTCGCCGAGGGTCTCGACGCGGTGCTGGAAGAGGAAGCCACGGGCGGCGACCCGGCGATCACCAAAAGCGACGGGACGGCGACCGGCACCGATGCCAATGACGGCGGCTGAGCCCGCACTGACGGAGGCGGCGCCGGCCAAGGTCAATCTCTACCTGCATCTGCGCGGCCGCCGGGCCGACGGCTATCACCTGCTCGACAGCCTGGCGGTGTTCCCCGCCATCGCCGACCGGCTGACCGTGGTGCCGGGTTCGGAGCCAGGTGTGGGGCCGGGGTTGTCGCTGGAAATCGACGGCCCCTTCGGGGATGGGCTGTCGGCTGAATCCGACAATCTGGTCCTGCGCGCCGCCCGGGCGCTGGCCGATGCGCATGGGCTGGCGCCGGATGCCGCCCTGCGGCTGGAAAAGCACCTGCCCCTTGCCTCCGGCATCGGCGGCGGGTCGAGCGACGCGGCGGCGGCACTCCGGCTGCTTTCCCGGCTCTGGGGTGTCGCCATTCCCGATCGGCTCGCCCTGAGCCTCGGCGCCGACGTGCCGGTCTGCCTGGGGGCGCCGGAGCCGCGGTGCATGGCGGGCATCGGCGAGCAACTGAGCCCGGCGCCGCCGATGCCGGAGTTCTGGATCGTGCTGGTCAATCCTGGCGCCGCGGTCGCGACCGGCGCCGTCTTCGCGGCGGTTGATGGGCGCGACAACCTGCCCGGCCCGCCATCCAGTTCATGGCCGCCGCCGCTGACGGACTTCGCCGCACTCACGGGCTGGCTCGCCCGGCAGCGCAACGACCTTCAGGCCGCCGCGGTCTCGATCTGCCCGGCGATCGCCGAGGTGCTGGCGGCGCTGGGTGCCGCACCGCTGGCCCGGATGTCGGGCTCCGGCGCCACCTGCTTCGCGCTCCATGGCCGTGAGGCGGAGGCAC